>Ga0008835_100131_pt1 | contig 94824 bp, 90 predicted proteins | sample HotLakConsoUCCRE_FD_62215 | JGI IMG/M metagenome (GOLD analysis project Ga0008835, IMG submission 62215) | Hypersaline microbial mat communities from Hot Lake, Washington, USA - Hot Lake Consortium UCC-RE (Hybrid Assembly) ... | reverse complement strand
CCCGCAGGCGCGTCTTGGGCATAGGCGGGTGCCGCCAGCAACGCGGCGGCTGCGGCGAGGGTGAACTTGTTCATGGTTGTCCTTCCTGTTTTCCTGAGATGTCGCGACTCCCCAGTCCTGCCGAATGGTAGGCCTTGGCGCGCGGGCGTAAACCCCTTTTTACGCGACGGCGTGGGCAACGGCACACTGTTTCCACAAGTGCGCGAGGGCGGCGACCAGACGTGCGATGTCCTCGTCGGAATGGAGCGGCGATGGAGTGAAGCGCAGGCGCTCGGTGCCCTTGGGCACGGTGGGATAGTTGATCGGCTGCACGTAGATTCCCCACTCGTCCATCAGGTAGTTGGCGAGCATCCGGGTCTTCACGGGGTCCTTGATCATCACCGGCACGATATGGCTCGGATTGCGCATGTGGGGGATGCCGGCGCGGTCGAGCGCGGCACGCAGGCGCGCGACCTGCTGCTGGTGGAGTTCCCGTTCCACGCTGCTCTCCTTCAGGTGCCGGATCGAGGCGCGGGCCGCGGCGGCCACGGCGGGCGGCAGCGCGGTGGTGAAGATGAAGCCCGAGGCGAAGGACCGGATAAAGTCGCACAGCGCGTGGGACCCGGTGATGTAGCCCCCGACCACGCCGAAAGCCTTGCCCAGCGTGCCCTCGATCAGGGTGATCCGGTCGGCGATGCCGTCCCGTTCCGAGATGCCGCCGCCGCGCGGGCCATAGAGGCCGACGGCATGGACTTCGTCGAGATAGGTCATGGCGCCGTATTTCTCGGCCACCTCGACGATCTCGCGGATCGGGGCCACGTCGCCGTCCATGGAATAGACGCTCTCGAAGGCGACGATCTTGGGCGCGTTGGCCGGGCAGGCGGCGAGCTTCGCCTCGAGGTCGGCGACGTCGTTGTGTCTCCAGATCACCTTGTTGGCGCGGGAATGGCGGATGCCCTCGATCATCGAGGCGTGGTTGCCGGCGTCCGAGAGGATGACGCAGTCCTTCAGACGGCTGCCCAGCGTCGACAGCGCGGCCCAGTTCGACACGTAGCCCGAGGTGAACAGGAGCGCCGCCTCCTTGCCGTGCAGATCGGCCAGTTCCCGCTCCAGCAGCAGGTGGTCGTGGTTGGTGCCGGAGATGTTGCGCGTCCCCCCTGCCCCGGTGCCGCAGCGCTGCACCGCTTCGCACATGGCCTCGATCACCTTGGGGTGCTGGCCCATGCCGAGGTAGTCGTTGGAGCACCAGACGGTGACATCGCGCACCCCGTCCGGATGGTGGTTGGCCGCGCGCGGGAACTTGCCGCACTGGCGCTCGAGTTCGGCGAAGTAGCGGTAGTTGCCTTCGGCCTTGAGCGCGTCCAGCTGCTCCGAGAAGAGGGCGTCGAAATCCATGTATGTCCCCTTTGGTCTTAGTCTTGAGTTGGGCGCGCAGCAGGAAGCATCCAGCGCCAGAGGCGGGCGTCGGGCAGCGGAAGCACCATGAACCAGTGCTCCAGCAGCGCGAGGCCCGAGATTGCGGTAAGCAGGGCGAATTTGATCTCGGCGGCGGGGGTTTCAGCGGCGAGGAGCCGCTCCGCGAAACATCCCGTCGCGAAGGTCAGGCAGGTGATCGCCAGCGGAAAGGCGAAGGTCACGGGTCCCTGCCGCATGTGGCTTTTCACATGGGTCAGGGTCGAAGGAACGAACTCCAGGTTGATCCGGGGCACGCCGTAGAAGAGGTTCAGCTTCGCAGAGATGCGCGCGACGAAGAGGATCGCATAGGTCCAGAGGCCGGTGGTGTTCTCCGCGCCCGCGTTGATCGCGACAACGAGGGCGAGGCCGAGGAGCAGCAGGATCTCGTGATGCGCGACGGCGCCCCATGCGGCGGCGAAGCGGCGGAGGCCGGTGGCGCCCTTGGGCGCGGGCCGCCTGTCGGGGCCGGTGACGACGCCGGACAGGAAGGTGAGCTCGATCCAGCCCCAGATCGCCAGCGCCCCCATGAAGGAGACGTAGACGGCCGGGACACTCGTGTCGTTGCCGGTCACGATGAGTGCCGCCGTGCCGAGGGCGAGGGCCGGAACGCCCATCACCACCGACAGGAAATGCGCCTCGCCGCCGGTACGGTCGGACCGGCGGACCACGAGCAGGATCACCCCGGTGGCGAACCACCAGATGAAAAGCGCTGCGAGGGCTGCGATCCAGGGGGAGGTCATCTTGCGCCCGCCCCCGTTTTTTCTGGCCGGAAATATCCCGGGGGAGTCCGCGGAACGCGGACGGGGGCAGCGCCCCCGACCCCGGCCTGTCGCCGGCGCCCGGCACCTTCGGCTTGAGTCCGGCCAGGGGCGAACCCCGGCCGGGTCACCTGAGAGAGCGCCGCTTTCGCCATCAGTAGGCGGGCTCCATCCGCGAGGTCGCGGGGACCTCGTTCCGGATCGACGGAATCGTCAGCAGCGACAGGAAGGCCATGCCGGCCTTCGCCGACCCGGCCCACTGCCTGAGCTTGCCCATCACACCGCCCTGTTTCTTCGCCGCGGCAATCTGGCGGTTGGCGCGGTCGAGCCGCTCCAGCCCCGGGATCCAGCGCTTGTGGTCGATGTCGAGCACCATCGGAAACACCTGGCGCGAGATGTCGGAGGTCTTGCGGAACACCTCCTGCCCGTACCAGGCCGGATCGACGCCGAGCGCCTCGTGGAAGGCCGGGCGCTGATGGTCCCGGACCCACATGGTGGAGAAGACCGCCGTGAGGAAGAACTTGATCCAGAGCTTGTTCATGCGGCTCTGGGTGATCTCGGGGTCGGTCCGCATCAGCAGGGCGAAGGCCTCGCCATGGCTGAACTCGTCGTTGCACCACTCCCGGAACCACTTGAAGATCGGGTGGAACCGCTTGTCGGGGTTCGCCTCGAGGTGGCGGTAGATGGTGATGTAGCGGGCGTAGCCGATCTTCTCCGACAGATAGGTGGCGTAGTAGATGAACTTCGGCCGGAAGTAGGTGTACTTCTTCGCCTGGGTCAGGAAGCCGAGGTTCACCGCGATCCCCACCTCGCGCAGGGCGTCGTTGATGAAGCCCGCGTGCCGGGCCTCGTCGCGGGCCATGAGCTGAAACAGGCCCGTGACATCGGGGTTCTTCCCGCGGCGCTTCATCTCCTTGTAGAGGACGCAGCCCGAGAATTCCGCCGTGCAGGAAGAGATCAGGAAGTCGATGAACTCGGCCTTCAGGGCGGGGTCCATGCCGTCCCAGTCGATCTGGTCCCAGTCCGCGTTCTTCTTGAAATGGCCCTTGTTGGGGTCGGCCTTCATCTGCGCGATGAGCAGGTCCCATTCCTCGCGGACGGGCTCCACGTTCAGGTTGTCGAGTTCGTCGAAATCGGTGGTGTAGAACCGCGGCGTGAGCAGCGTGTTCTGCATCGCGATCTCGGTGGCGCGGGTGCTGTCGACGGGGGTGTCGAAGTTCTGGGCGGCAAGGCCCTCCTCGGCGGTCTTTGCGTCGGCGGAATGGTTCAGGGGGGTCTGGACGTTCATGACATCGCCTCCTCGGAGAAGGAAAACTCGCAGAGTTCCATGAATTCGAAATCGCCGGTGGCGCGAGTCCACATCCGCTCGAGCCCCGAGGCCCGGGTGATGACGGCGGTGCGCTGTTCGGAGATCACCTCGCCGTAGGGCGCCATGATCTCGGGCCCCTGCACCTCGACGGTGTCGCCGGGGTTCACCACGGCGCCGTTGAGAAATTTCACGTGGGCGGAGAGTTCCTCGAAGCGGTGCGAGATCGTGACCTCGCAGGGCGCTGTCTCCTTGGTTCTGGTCAGAAGTCCCATCAGGTGTTCCCTTCCTTGCGGGTGACGGGCGCGGGGATGGCTAGTCCCCTGCGCCCCGGTGGTCTCAGTCGAGCAGACGGGCGAAGGCGGCGATGTTGTCCTTGCCGTAGCCGATCAGCTCGATGGTGAAGTTCGTGGACGGGTCGAGCACGGCGATGTTGCCGTTCTCGCGGAGGACCACCTCGACGGGCGGGTTGCCCGTCACCTGGTGGACGATGCGGCGCCGGTCGATGACCTTGCCGATGACGGCGTAGAACCCGCCCTTTTCGTCGGTGGAGGCGGCGATCACCTCTCCGTCGGAGAGGATGTCATAGTTGTTCATCGTCGATGGCTGAAGCGTCACGCTGCGGCTTTCGACGATCGGCGCCTCTTCAAGGACGCCGACGTTCGGCGCGCCTGACAGCTGCGCGAAGGCGACGATCGCAAGGGCGAGGCCCATCAGCGTGAACATGGAGACGACGAGGAAGCGCGGGACCATGTCGCGGTCGCGGTAGCGCATCTGTTGCTGGAGTTGCGTGGTCATCGGGGTCTACTCCGCGGCGATGGTGTCTGCGGCCCCGCCGGTGGCGGGAGCCTGGGAAAGTCTGGGCTGGCTGACGCGCGCCTCTGCGGCCTCGGCGAAGATCGCCGCCACCCTTTGCGCGTCGGGGATGCAGCGCAGCGCGGGCTGCGTGCGGAAGTACCAGGGCCGGACATGGGGCCAGGTCATGAGGTAGCTGATGCGCGCGTCGCCGATGGTCTCGAAGGCGACGGTGCCGGTGCCATCCTTGCGCAGCTGGAGGTTGGCGTTGCCGATCTTCACGTAGGGCACGTTGAGCGTCATCGTCAGCGCGGCACCGATGCGCATGGCCACGCGCTTGTTCGTCAGCGTGTAGACCGTGGAACGGGCCTGCATGTAGGCGATGCCGTAGAGGATCGCGGCGGTGATCGCGGCGGCGATCACGAAGGGCACGGCATGGGTCAGCGCCACGGGGAAGCTGACGAAGGTGCTGCTGGCGGCGATGCGCCAAGCGATCAGGAGGGCGAAGTAGCCCATGATCCAGTCGAGGGCGAGCGCCTCCCTGGCCAGACGCCAGGGATCCGGCGCGCCCTGCCAGAGGATGCGCTCGTCGGGCGGGAGCGCGGCGGGAAGTCCGCGGACCGGCTCGAAGTTGAAGTCATCGTGGTGCATGGGCGTTCCCCTCTCGATCTGTCCGGGCCGCTGGCGAGACGGCGCGGGTTGAGGCGCCCCGGACGGCCCGGGGCGCCGGTCCTGTCAGAGCTGCGGCTCGAGCCGGCTTTCGTCGGCGTAGAGCTTGCCGCCGGCGTAGTAGGCGGTGATCTTCTCCTCCTCGAGGAGGGTGACCTCGCTCGCGGATTTCGTCGTCGGGATGTCGGCGAAGTTCTTCGCGTAGAGCGAGTGGATGAACACGCGGTCCGACTTGATCCGGCAGAGGTTGATCGGGATCAGACGGGTCTGGCCGGAGCCCTCGGGGTTCAGATCCATGACGAGATAGCGGACCATCTGCTCGGGGACGTCCACGAGCATGTCGGTGACGCGTCCGACCACTTCGCCGTCGGCGGCCTGCACCGGCTTGCCGCGCGGGTCGCGCCCGGCGGAGACGAAGAAGTCCTCGAGGCCCGAGAGCGGCTTGATCTTCGCATGGCCGTGGGCGTCGAGTTCCGGCTCGTCGCGGCGCGGCGCCCATGAGGCGGGGCCGACGCCGTCGATCATCGGGTTGCCGGTGGGCTCGTAGGGTGCGCCGTTGAAGACCGAGGTCCGGGCGAGGGCGAGATCGGTGCGGTCGTGCGCCGCCTCGTTCTCGCGCGAGGGGACGGTGACGCTGCCGCGCTGATGGTCCAGCTCGAAGGTCTTGGGCGCCGGCAGCGGCCAGCCGGAGATCCCGGTGTCGCGGCCGTCGTCATCGACGAGCGGATAGCCCTCGCGCATGTTCTCGCGCTGGATGTAGATGATCAGACCGGCGAAGAAGATCCAGAAGAGCCAGATACTTATGCTCGCCAGATCGACGTTGCCCCAGAAGGTGACTCCAACCATGTCGATGGTCCTTTCCTTGGGTCAGGTGGGAAAATCGGCAAGACCCATCTTGACCGGTTCCCGAGGGGTGAGGGCCCGCGTCCGCACCAGCGGGCCGAGAGCGATGAGGGTGAGGAAGATCAGCGCGATCTCGGTGTGGTAGACGACCGAGTAGCCGATGGCGGGCGCGGCGAGGGTTTCGGAGCCCGCCGCCGCGTGGTTGACGACATCGCGCAGGGTGCCGCCGATGAAGATGGAGAGGCCCGCCGCCGTCGCCTGCGCGGCGCCCCATGCGCCCAGCGCGAGGCCGCGCCCGGCCTTGCTGCCGGTGGGCATGGTCATGGCCGCGGTCAGCGTGGATACGGAGAACAGGCCCGCCCCCATGCCGATCAGCGCGGCGCCCGCGAAGAACAGGACGTTGGCCTCAAGCGGGGCGGCGAAGATCACGCAGGAGAACGCCACGAGGCCGATCAGCAGCCCGGTGCCGGCCATGCGGTGCGGATCGCGCCCGCCCGAGAGCCATTTGGCAGCGAGGGCGAAGGCCAGCAGTGCCCCGCCGGCCCAGAGCGCGGTCAGCATCGTGGTGGCGGAGACCGAAAGGCCCATGACCTCGCCGCCATAGGGCTCCAGCAGGACGTCCTGCATGTTGAAGGCCATGGTGCCGAGGAACACCACCGCCAGAAGCCGCCCCGCGTCGCCGCCCGCCATGTAGTCGGCCCAGGCGTCGCGGAAGCTCGGCCGGGGACCGGCGCGCTCCTCGCGGCTCATGGGCTTCACCCGCTCCTGCTTCCACAGGGCGATGACGTTGAGAACGAGCGTGACGACCGCGGTGCCCTGGATCACCTGCACGAGGCGGAGGGGCGAGAAATCCCGCAGGAGCCAGCCCACCACCACGGCGGCGAAGGCCATGCCGACGAGGAAGCTCACGTAAAGCAGGGCCACGACCCGGGGCCGCGTCTCGTCCGTTGCACGGTCGGCGGCGAGCGCCAGACCGGCGGTCTGGGTCATGTGCATCCCAAGACCCGTGAGGAGAAAGGCGAGGCCCGCGCCCACATAGCCCGCCCAGTCGACGTCGATGGTCCGGTCGCCGGACAGCACCAGCAGGGCCATGGGCATGATGGCGAGGCCGCCGAACTGGTAGAGCGTGCCGAACCAGAGGTAGGGAATGCGCTTCCATCCGATGGCGGAGCGGTAGGTGTCGGAGCGGAAACCGAGCAGGGCGCGGAAGGGCGCCACGAGCACGGGAATGGCGATCATGAGCGCCACGATCGTGGCGGGGACCGACAGTTCCACGATCATGACCCGGTTGAGCGTGCCGAGCAGCATGACCGTGGCCATGCCGACGGAGATCTGGAACAGCGACAGCCGCAGGAGCTGGCCCAGCGGCAGGTCGTCGGAGGCCGCGTCCGAGAAGGGCAGGAACCGGATTGTCATGTTCTTGACGACGCTGCGGGGGACGATCATCGCACGGCCTCCGCAGGATCGTGTGTATAGGCGGTCGAGATGTAGAAGCCGCTGGTGACGCGCTCGCGTTCGGCAAGGCGGCCGGGCACGCGCTCGGTGCGCAGGGCGGAGGCCACGCGCGCCGGGGAATGGGGCACCATGACGGGCGAGCGGTCGGCGCGGGGGAACATCTTGCCCACGCGCCACATCGCCATCAGCAGCGGCGTGCGCGGCGGCAGGGTAAAGGCGATGGTGCCCGAGGTGCGGCCCCGCAGCAGGCCGAGCAGATGCGCAAGCTCGGTGTCGGAGTAGTAGATCAGGCTGTCCATGGCGACGACATGGGTGAAGCGTCCCAGCCCGGCATCGGCAAGGTCGCCCGCGCGGAAGTCGATGCCCAGCCGGTCGGGCACCCGGGCCTGCGCGATCTCGATCAGCTTCGGCGAGATATCCACGCCCACCACCTCGGCGCCGCGGCGGGCGAGTTCCTCGCTCAGCGCGCCGGTGCCGCAGCCGGCGTCGAGCACCCGGGCGCCTGTCAGGTCCGCCGGGAGGCAGCCCAGCAGCACGTCGCGCATGCGGTCGCGGCCCGCGCGCACGGTGGCGCGGATGCCCGACACGGGCGCGTCCGAGGTCAGACGCTCCCAGGTGCGGGTCGCGGTGCGGTCGAAATAGTCCTCGACCCGGGCAAGGGTGCCGTGGTGGCGCATCAATCGAATCCCAGAAGCTCGAAGATCTCGCGGTCGGGCAGCGATTCCGGAACCATGTCCTCGGTGCTGTTCCAGAGGGTCTCGGCGAGACGGATGTATTCGGCGCGGCAGCGGACGATGTCCTCGTCGTCGTCCATCTCGAAGAGGGTCTTCTTCTTCAGGCGGCTGCGGCGGATCGCGTCGATGTCGGGCATGTGCGCGATGCGCTTGAACCCCACGACGTCGCAGAACCGGTCCACCTCGTCGGTGTCCTTCGACCGGTTCGCCACGCAGCCCGCGAGGCGGACCTTGTAGTTCTGGCTCTTGGCCTGCACCGCCGCGATGATGCGGTTCATGGCGTAGATGCTGTCGAAGTCGTTGGCGGTGACGATCACCGCCTTGTCGGCATGCTGGAGCGGCGCTGCGAAGCCGCCACAGACCACGTCACCGAGCACGTCGAAGATCACCACGTCGGTCTCGTCCAGGAGGTGGTGCTGCTTCAGCAGCTTCACCGTCTGGCCCACGACATAGCCGCCGCATCCGGTGCCCGCAGGCGGGCCGCCGGCCTCGACGCACATCACGCCGTTGTAGCCGATGGTCACGAAATCCTCGGGCCGCAGTTCCTCGGAGTGAAAGTTCACCTCCTTGAGGATGTCGATGACCGTGGGCTGCAGGTGGCCCGTCAGCGTGAAGGTGCTGTCGTGCTTGGGGTCGCAGCCGATCTGCAACACGCGGCGGCCCAGCTTCGAGAACGCCGCCGACAGGTTCGACGAGGTGGTCGACTTGCCGATGCCGCCCTTGCCGTAGACGGAGAAGACCTTGGCCCCCTCGATCTTCATGGACGCGTCCTGGTGCACCTGCACGGAGCCTTCGCCGTCCTCGCCCTTGCGCAGGTTCGGGATCGTCTCGTCACGTGGGCTCATGGGTGCCTCCGGTAGGTCTGAGTGCGAATTTTCGGACGAAAATTCGTCGTCTTGGCGGAAAGGTCGGTCATTCGGCTGCGATCCCTTCCATGCGGTCCTCGATCGCGTCCGCCGCATCCTGAAGGGCTGCCAGCGTAGCCGCGTCGGGGGTCCAGTAGGCCCGGTCCGACGCCTCGAGCAGGCGGCCGGCCATGCGGGCGCTCGCCTTGGGGTTCAGCTCCGCGAGGCGCTGGCGCATCTCGGGATCGAGCATGAAGGTCTCGCTGAGGCGCTGATAGACCCAGGGCTCCACCTCGCCGGTGGTGGCGGACCATCCCAGCGTGTTGGTCACGGTGGCCTCGATCTGGCGGACGCCCTCGTGGCCGTGCTTCAGCAGCCCTTCGAAGTATTTCGGGTTGAGCGAGCGCGCCCGGGTCTCCAGCGCGACCTGCTGCTGGAGCGTGCGGACCTTGGCCGCGCCGCGCGTCTGGTCACCGATGTAGACGGGCGCGGCCTTCCCGCCCCGGGCGCGGCGCACGGCGCGGGCGATGCCGCCCAGCGTGTCGAAATAGTGGTCGACCGTGGTCACCCCCAGTTCGACCGATTCGAGGTTCTGATAGGCCAGATCGACCGTCGCCAGCGCCGCCTGAAGCAGTTCGGGCCGGGCGGAGGGCTTGCCGTCGCGGCCATAGGCGAAGCACTTGCGCGTCTGATAGGCGTCGGCGAGCTCGTCCTCGTCGCCGAAGGCCGACCCATCGACCAGCGCGTTGACGTTGGAGCCGTAGGTGCCCTCGGCATTGGAGAACACCCGCAGCGCCGCCGTCTCCAGATCGCACCCGGTGTCGCGGGCATGGGCCAGCGCGTTGGCGCGGACGAAGTTCTGCTCCTCGGGCTCGTCGGCCATGGCGGCCTTCCACGCGGCCTCTGCCAGAAGCCGGGTCTGCAGCGGCAGCAGGTCGCGGAAGATGCCCGAGAGGGTCATGACCACGTCGATCCGGGGGCGGCCCAGCTCGCTGAGCGGGATCAGGTCCGCGCCGCCGAGACGGCCATAGCTGTCGAACCGCGGCCGCGCGCCGATCAGCGCCAGCGCCTGCCCGATGGGCGTGCCGTCGGACTTGATGTTGTCCGATCCCCAGAGGACCAGCGCGACCGTGCGCGGGATGCTCTTGTGGGTCTGGATCAGCAGCTCCGCCTGTTTCGCGCCATCGGCGAGCGCAAAGGCCGTGGGCATGCGGAACGGGTCGAAGGCATGAAGATTGCGGCCCGTGGGCAGGATCTCGGGCGAGCGGATCAGGTCGCCACCCGGCACCGGCGCGATATAGCGGGCGGAGAGCGCGCGCATCAGGGCGGGCAGTTCGCTGTCCTGCTGAAGAAGCTCCCGGGTGCGGTCGCGGCGCGCCTTGCCGTCGAGGGGCATCAGGTCGAGCATCTCCTCGAGCGCGGCGCCGCTGGCGGGACGGCCCATGATGTGCAGCCCGTCGGGGATCAGCGCGCCCTCGGTCTCCAGCACCGTCTTCCACAGCGTCTCGGGATCGCCCGCGAGGTCCACCGCCTCGGCCTGGTCGCGGATCAGCGTCTCGAGGTCCGCGTCGTGCTCCTCCGACTTGCGCCAGCGGTCGAGGCTGTCCTTCAGTTCCGCGAGACCCTTGTAGAGACCGGCGGCAGCCAGCGGCGGGGTCAGGTGGCTGATGGTGATCGCCCCCGAGCGGCGCTTCGCGAGCGACGCCTCCGACGGGTTGTTGGCGGCATAGAGATAGATGTTCGGCATCTCGCCGATCAGCCGGTCGGGCCAGTCGCGGGCACCGAGACCCGCCTGCTTGCCCGGCATGAATTCCAGCGCGCCGTGCATGCCGAAATGCAGGATCGCGTCGGCCTTCAGCGTGTTGCGGAGCCAGAGGTAGAAGGTAACGAAGGCATGGGTGGGCGCAAACCCCTTCTCGAACAGCAGGCGCATCGGGTCGCCCTCCCAGCCGAAGCCGGGCTGCACGCCCACGAAGACGCGGCCGAACTGACGGCCCAGCACGAACACGCCGCGCCCGTCGGACTGGATCCGCCCGGGGGCCGGACCCCAGACCGCCTCGATCGCCTTCAAGGGCGGGGTCTGGCGCACGATGGTGTCGGCATCGACATGGGCCGCGACGTTGGCGTCCTGGCCGTAGCGGCTGGAATTGCCGCCGAGGATCATCTCGCGCAGGGCATCGACGGTCTCGGGCACCTCGACGTCATAGCCTTCGGATTTCATCCGGGTAAGCGTGTTGAACAGGCTCTCGAAGACCGAGAGATAGGCCGCCGTCCCCGTGGCCCCGGCATTGGGCGGGAAGCCGAAGAGCACGATGGCGACGGTCTTTTCGGCGTTCTTCTTGCGGCGCAGGGCGACCATGCGCTCGACCTTCTCGGCCAGCGACTCCACCCGCTCGAGGCAGGGCGACATCGCCTTGGGCTCGGCCGTGGCGGTACAGGCATGGGCGCAGCCCTGGCAGCCTTCGACACCGTGCCGCCCGCCAAAGACAGTCGGGCAGGTCGCGCCGTCGATCTCGGGCAGCGCGATGAGCATGGTCGTCTCGATGGGACCGAGCCCCTGCCCGTCCGCGGCCCACTGGCCGAGGGTCTGGAACTCCAGCGGCTGGGCGGAGAAATAGGGCACGTCGAGCTTCGACAGGGTCTCCACCGCGGCGTCGCTGTCATTATAGGCGGGCCCGCCAACAAGGCTGAACCCGGTGAGCGACACCAGCGCGTCGATGCGGCCCTGGAAGAATTCCTCGATCGCCGGACGCCCGTCGAGACCGCCGGCGAAGGCAGGCAGGACGCGCAGGCCCTTCGCCTCCAGCCGCCGGATCACCGCATCATAGTGGGCGCAGTCGGAGGCGAGGATATAGGAGCGCATCATCAGCAGGCCGACCGTGCCGGTGGCGCCCTCGGGCCCCTTGATCTCGGCGGGATCCGTGGTGATGCGGGTGCCCGGCAGATCGGGGTGGTAGAGGCCCACATCGGGGTAATCGATCGGATCGCGCGCCTTGCGGCCGCCGAAATCCGCGCGCTGGCCGTAGCGGCCCACCAGAAAGCGCAGCATTTCGGCGATGTTGTCGTCCGACCCGCCGAGCCAGTACTGCATCGACAGGAACCAGGCCCGCAGGTCCTGGGCCTTGCCGGGGATCAGCTTCAGGATCTTGGGCAGCCGGCGCAGGGTGCGCATCTGCTTGGCGCCGGAATTGCCGCCCTTCTTCGAGGCGCCGCGCAGCTTCTTCATCATCGCGGCGAGGCCCGAGGGCGGGGCGGACATGTCGAGATCGCCCATCCGCGTCAGGCGCACGATCTCGGGCGCGGCGATCAGGCCGACCATGGCATCGACACTGTCGCGGCGTGCCTGAAGATCGGGGAGGATCGCCTGCACGTGCTCCTCGAGGAACAGCAGGTTGGCGACGATCATGTCGGCGCGGGCGAGGGCCTGTTTCGTCTCGGCAAGGCGGTGCGGCTGTTCGTGCCACTCGGCGGCGGCGAAGATCTCCACGTCGAGGCCGGGGAAGTCCGGCGCGAGACGGGACGCGGCACGCCGCGCCGGACCGCCCGCATGGGCGTCGAGCGTGAGGATCACCACGCGGTAGGGGCGGATCACCTCATCGCGCATAATGGGCCTTCGCTTCGTAGAGGGTGTCGACACTGATCTCCCGCACGCCCTTCTGGGCGGCGAAGGTCTCCGTGTTGCGCCGGGCCTTGCCGCGCACGAAGAAGGGGATCTTCTTCAGTTCCTTCTCGGCGGCGGGCATCCAGACGATCTCGAAAGAGCCGGTCGGCTCCCCGGACCCGTCTTCGTCATTTTTCTGGCCGGAAATATCCCGGGGGGAGTCCGCCTCCGGCGGACGGGGGGCAGCGCCCCCCTCCTCGGTGCGGGCCTTGGCCTTGTGGCCGTGGTGGCTGGCGCCGGCATCGTCGTGGAACTCGAAATCCTCGCGGAACATCGCAAGCAGGTGCTCCTCGAGCCCCATCACCAGCGGATGCACCAGCGTGTCGAACAGGACGTTGGCACCCTCGAACCCCATGACCGGCGAATAGCGCGCGGGGAAATCCTGAACGTGAACAGGCGCGGAGATGACGGCGCAGGGGATGCCCAGACGCTTGCCGATATGGCGCTCCATCTGGGTGCCGAGGATCATCTCGGGCGCGAGGCGCTCGATCGCCTCCTCCACCTCGAGGTAATCGTCCGTGATCAGCGCCTCGACGCCGAAACCTTCGGCACATTTCCGCAGGGCGCGGGCCTGTTCGCGGTTGTAGCAGCCCATGCCCACGACCTCGAAACCCATCTCGTCGCGGGCGACGCGGGCCATGGCCATGACGTGGGTTCCGTCGCCGAAGAGAAAGACGCGCTTGCCGGTGAGGTAGGTCGAATCGACCGAGGCCGACCACCAGGGCATCCTGAGGTGGGTTTCGTCGGGGCGGGTCTCGAGGCCGGTGATCTTCTGCACCTCGGCGATGAAATCGCGGGTGGCGCCGACGCCGATGGGGATCGTCCTGGTGAAGGGCTGCCTGTGGTCCTTCTCCAGCCAGCGCGCGGCGGCCTCCGCTGTCTCGGGGTAGAGCAGGACGTTGAAATGGGCGGCAGGCAGGCGGGCGATGTCGGCAGGCGTCGCATCCAGCGGCGCGCAGACGTTCACCTCGATGCCCATGTCGGCGAGGAGGCCCGTGATCTCACGGATGTCGTCGCGGTGGCGAAAGCCCAGCGCGGTGCCGCCGAGGATGTTGCAGGTGATGCGCGCGGTGCGCGCCTGCGGCTGGGCCAGCGCGCGGACGATCCGGTAGAAGGTCTCGTCGCAGCCGAAGTTTTCCTTGCGCTGGTAGGAAGGCAGTTCCAGCGGGATGACGGGAATGTCGAAGCCCATCGTCTCGGACATGCCGCCCGGATCGTCCTGGATCAGCTCGGCAGTGCAGGAGGCTCCGACGATGATCGCCTGGGGATCGAAGCGCGCGACGGCATCCCGGCAGGCGGTCTTGAAGAGACCGGCGGTATCGCCGCCGAGGTCACGCGCCTGAAAGGTGGTGTAGCTGACCGGCGGGCGGTGGTTGCGCCGCTCGATCATGGTGAACAGAAGGTCCGCATAGGTGTCGCCCTGGGGCGCGTGCAGGACGTAGTGCAGGCCCTTCATCGCGGTGGCGATGCGCATGGCGCCGACATGGGGCGGGCCTTCGTAGGTCCAGACGGAGAGCTTCATGACCGGCCTCCGGGGGCGCTGCCCCCGGGCCCCCGGGATATTTCCGGCCAGAAAAGGGAGGGGGCGCGGGCTCCCTGGCCACCGTGGCGCGGATGATCGGTCATGCGGGTCATTCTGCGGCCTCCAGCTTCAGCAGGGCCTTGCGGCGCAGGGGCCGGGCGAAGAGCGCGGCGAGGTCGCCGGCCTGTTCGTAGAAATGGACAGGGGTGAAGACGAGTTCGATGGCCCATTTGGTCGAGAGGCCCTCGGCCTCCAGCGGATTGGCGAGGCCGAGGCCGCAGACCGTGAGGTCGGGCCGGTCGGCGCGCACGCGGTCGAGCTGCTTGTCCACGTCCTGCCCCTCGGCGATCCGGGGGCCGGCGGGCAGCAGGTCGAGGTCGGGACCGTGGATCGCGTCGTGGATGTAGGGCGAGCCCACTTCCAGCGGCTGCATCCCGCATTCCCGGGCGAGGAAGCGCGCCAGCGGGATTTCCAGCTGGCTGTCGGGGAGGAAGAAGACCGTCTTGCCCGACAGGGTCGCGGCCGCGGCGGCCACGGCCTTGCGGGCGCGGGCGCGGGGGGCTGCGGTGACGCGGTCGAAAGTCTCCTGATCCACGCCGAATTCGCGGGCGATGACCGAGAGCCAGGCGGTGGTGCCTTCCTCGCCGAAGGGGAAGGGCGCCGCGAGGTGCCGCGCGCCGCGCCGCTGCAGGGCGGCGTGGGTCTCTCCGAGGAAGGGCTGGGCGAGGGCGAAGACGGTGTTCGGACCCACCGCCGTCTCGTCGTCGATGCGGCGGGCGGGCAGGAGGCGGATCGGGCCGATGCCCATGGCCTCCAGCAGGCCGACCATCTGGTCCTCGACCACATCCGGAAGGGCGCCGACGACCAGCAGTTCGCGCGCCTCGGTATCCGGCAGGACCGGGACCATGGAGGCGAGACAGGCGTCCTCGCCTTCCGTGAAGGTCGTCTCGATGCCGCTGCCCGAGTAGTTCAGCACCCGCACCCGGGGCGCGAATCGCTGGCTGAGGCGTTCGGCGGCCTTCGCGAGGTCGATCTTGATGACCTCGGAGGGGCAGGAGCCCACGAGGAAGAGCTGGCGGATGTCGGGGCGGCGGGAGAGGAGCTTCGCCACCTCGCGGTCGAGCTCCTCATGGGCGTCGGCCATGCCGGCCAGATCGCCCTCCTCGAGGATGGCGGTGCCGAATCGCGGCTCGGCGAAGATCATCACGCCGGCGGCAGCCTGCAGGAGATGGGCGCAGGTGCGGCTGCCCACGACGAGGAAGAAGGCGTCCTGCATCTTGCGGTGCAGCCAGACGATACCTGTCAGGCCGCAGAAGACCTCGCGCTGGCCACGCTCCTTGATGACAGGAGCGGTGCGGCAGCCGCCGCCCGCGGGCATACCGGGGGCGGTCATGCGCGGCCCTCCTCGGACAGGCGGGCGTGGCGCAGTTTCAGAAGGAACTGCGCGGCGTTGACCACATAGAGGCCGTAGGCGACGAGAGCGACCGTCATCAGCGTCGCCGGGTCCCATGCGCCGGTCAGGAGGCCGTAGAGATAGGCCGTGTGCACGGCGATCACGGCGAAGCTGACCATGTCCTCCCAGAAGAAGGCGGGGGCGAGCAGGTACTGGCCGAAGACGACCTTCTCCCAGATCGCGCCGGTGACCATGATCGTGTAGAGGATCAGCGTCTTCAGCACGATCGAGACCGTCGCGGCGCCGTAGCCTTCTCCGGTCCAGAGGTAGCGGACCACGAGGGCGAGCGAGACGAGGAACACCAGGAACTGCACCGGGGCCAGCACGCCCTGCACGGTCGTCCAGACCGTGGCGTCCCGGCGGGCACGTTCCTCGGGCGTATAGAGCGCCTGTCTCTGTGGGGCCGCCGGTGAGGCAAAGGCCATGTCAACGTCTCCTGACAAAAGCTGCTGTAAAGATAGACAGCCGAGTCGGGTGGTGTCAACTTTCCTTTACATGTCACTGCCAGCCTTCGAGTCCCCGGACCCGCCCCCGCAAACAGACGCTTTGGAGCATGATAATCAGGGGTATTTCCAATGCGATGCAAGGACGCGCGGGGGGCAGTGTCAATTTACTTTGACAATGTGTCCGAGTTCTCTGACAATGCCCGCATCCGTCCGACGGTATGGCCGGGCCCATGGGGGGCCGGGCCGTCGGCGGCGGAGGTCGCGTAGATGGCACAGTCGCTCGGTTCCCCGGCCCTTCGCCACGGTCCGGACCCTGTCCCGCACGCTCCCGGTGTGCGACCCGCCATCGACACGATCTGGTCCGGACCCGGAGACCGGCGGCCCGCTTCCGAGGCCGATGCCGCCGTGCTCGACCGCCTCGAGGCCGGTCTGCTCTCGTCCGATCCCGACGGCGCGGGTCAGGCTCTCGACGCCATGGCGGCGTGGGGAATCCCGGCGGAGGAGGTCGCCGATCTCTATGTTCCCGCCATGGCACGCCGACTGGGGCTGCGCTGGCACCGGGACGAGCTGAGCTTCGCCCAGGTGACCATCGGCATGTCGCGGTTGCAGCGGCTGGTGCGGGACATCGTGGCGGAGTTCGAGACGGATCGCTGCGTGGGCCGCGAGGTCGGCTCGCTGCTTCTGATCGTGCCCGAGCCGGAACAGCATACGCTCGGCGCGATCCTGCTGTGCGGTCAGTTGCGCAGGCGGGGCCTTTCGGTGCGGCTCTGGCTGGGCTTCAGGCCCGCGGATGCGGTCGATGCCCTGTCGTCAGGATCCTACGACGGCGTGTTCGTCTCTGCGTCACGCTCGTACAGTCTTGAAAACCTTCAGGACGTCATCAAATCTCTTGGCGACGCCGCGCTGTCGGCCCTGCCGGTCTGCATCGGAGGTTCTTTCACCGAACCCCTGCAGCTGCCCAGGGAGGTTGAGGCCGCGGTCCATCTGACCGAGGATATCGACGAGGCGCTCAGCATTTGCGGTATCCACACCAAAGTCGCGCCGCCCGCGCCTCGCGCGTTACGGAGTTAAGTCATGGTACAGCGCACGACCCCGGCGGACTGGAGATGACCTCCAGGGGCATGCGCTATTGGGAGAGCGGGGCGATCCCGCTCATCGCGCCGGAAATCCTTGGCGACATCATCACCCAGGTGGCCGACGTCGGCATCGTCATCAACGAATCGGGCTCGGTCCTCTCGGTCATGGTGAACCCTCAGACGGAAGGTCTGCAGCGGCTGGTGCAGCTCGAGGGCGAGGACCTGCGCAGCGTCCTTGCGCGCGAGAGCGTATCGAAGTTCGACGAGCGGCTGACGGCCTTTCTCGAGGGCAAGGGCAGCGTGCGGCCGGTGGAGCTGAACCACGACGAGGCGCGCATCCCGATCGGATTTCCGGTGCGCTACAGTTTCCACCGCATCGGACCGGATGGCGCGATCCTGCTCCTCGGTCGGGACCTGCGGCCCATCGCGGAAATGCAGCAGCAACTGGTGAAGGCGCAGATCGCGCTGGAGCGGGATTACGAGACCCAGCGGGAGTTCGACACGCGGTTCCGCGTCCTGATGGAAGCCACCCGCGACGCCCATCTTTTCGTCTCGCTCCAGACCGGGCGGATCACGGAGGCCAACACGGCCGCAGCCACGGCGCTGGGCGCCGACCGCAACGATATCGTGAACACCGCGCTGACGGCGCTGGTCGAGGCCAAGCGCAAGGGCGAGCTGATCGAGGCGCTGACGACTCAGGCGCTGGCCGAGCGGCCCGTCGCGGTCGAGGCGCGCGTGCGAAAGGGCGGAGACGCACTGCGGCTGGTTCCGACGATCTTTCGCTCCGGCGGCGACCGGATGCTGCTCCTGAGGGCGGAGACCGCCTCCGAGGGGCAGGCTGGCGGCGATGCGCTGGCCACCAACCTGATGGGGCTGTTCCAGCTTGGTCCCGACGCCATCGTCTTTACCGACGATGCCGGCACGATTCTCTCGGCAAACGAAGGCTTTCTGGAACTGATCGACGCGGCCCATGATCTGAGCGTGAAGGGACGGTCGCTGGCCGATTTCCTGCAACGCGGGTCGGTGGACCTCCGGGTGCTGGCCGAGAACGCCGCGCGGGCGGGGCGGATGCGGATGTATGCCACCAAGGTGGTGGGCGACTACATCACCCCCCGAGCGGTGGAGATCGCCGCGACTGCGCTGCAGGGCGGGGAGAGGACGGTCTTCGCCTATGTGCTGCGCGACACCAGCCGCGCCGAGACCGTGCGCACCGCCGCTTCGCCGATGACGGACGAGGGCGTGCGGTCGGTGATGGAACTTGTCGGCAGCGCGACGCTGAAGGACATCGTGGCCGAGACGACGAACGTGGTCGAGAAGATGTGCATCGAGACCGCCGTCGAGTTGACGATGAACAACCGCGTGGCGGCGGCGGAGATGCTGGGGCTGTCGCGGCAGTCGCTTTACGTCAAGCTCCGGAAATACGGGCTGTTGAGCCGGAACGAGGACAGCGAGGGCTGAGCCTGTCGGGTCGCGGCGTGACGGGTCACGGTCGGACCGGATGCGGCCGACCCTCATCACCATCACGATCATCACGGCGCCTCAGGCGGCGACCGGCGGATGACTATCGGTTATGCCTGCGCCGCGACGGTGGCGGCGCTGATCAAGGTCACGACGCTGATCCTGATAGCGCTTTATCCCGGCCATTGCTGGAATATGCGTCGCACGGCTGCTTGGGCGCGACAGTCCTGGATCCCGGTGCCCCCTGAGAAGGCGCGAACCGTCGGGGCGGGATGCGACCCGCTGTCCGACTGTAAGGCTGAGTTTACACTTGCCGAAATACCGATTGTCAGCCTAGTCTGACAGTCATGAGCGTCCTGTCCGATCTTCCCCCCGTCGAGCGCCGCTGGCCCGAACCCCGGGCCGCGCTGCGGCTTATCAAGCCGATCACCTGGTTCCCGCCGATGTGGGCCTTTACCTGCGGCGCGGTCTCCGGCGGCGGGTACTTTGCCGAGAACTGGTGGCTTGTGGTCCTTGGCGTCCTGCTGGCAGGCCCCATCGTCTGCGGCATGAGCCAGGCCGCGAACGACTGGTGCGACCGGCATGTGGACGCGATTAACGAGCCGGACCGCCCGATTCCCTCGGGCCGCATCCCGGGCCGCTGGGGGTTGTGGATCGCGCTGGCGATGTCGGTGCTGTCGCTCCTGGTCGGTTGGCAGCTGGGCCCCTGGGGCTTTGCCGCGACGGTGGCGGGCGTGCTCGCCGCCTGGGCCTATTCGGCCGAACCCGTCCGGCTGAAGCGGTCGGGCTGGTGGGGTCCGGGCCTCGTCGGGCTCAGCTACGAGACCCTGCCGTGGATCACGGGTGCTGCGGTGCTGTCGGCGGGGGCGCCCTCCGGCGAGATCCTGCTGGTGGCGCTGCTCTATGGCCTTGGCGCGCACGGGATCATGACGCTCAACGACTTCAAGGCGCTGGAGGGCGACAGCCGGATGGGCGTGAACTCCTTGCCGGTGACACTGGGCCCCGAACGGGCGGCGCGGCTGGCCTGCTGGGTCATGGCGGTGCCACAGGTCGCGGTGATCCTGCTGCTGGCCTATTGGGACCGGACCGGACACGCCATCGCGGTGATCTGGCTGCTGATCCTGCAACTCGCCGCCATGCGGGTGATGCTGCGCGATCCGAAGGGCAAGGCGCCCTGGTACAATGGAACGGGCGTGCTGCTTTACATAACGGGCATGATGGTCACGGCCTTCGCCCTGCGCGGGCTGGGACTGTGACATGACGCTCTCCTGGGTTCAGATCGTGCGGCTGGGGCTGGTGCAGATGTGCCTTGGCGCGATCGTGGTGCTGATGACCTCGACCCTGAACCGGCTGATGGTGGTGGAACTGACGCTTCCGGCCGTTCTGCCGGGCCTGCTGGTGGCGCTGCACTATGGTATCCAGCTCAGCCGGACTCAGCTCGGTTTCGCCTCCGACCGGGGCGGGCGCCGGACGGTGTTCATCACCGGCGGCATGGCGGTGCTGGGCGCCGGGGCGGCGCTGGCGACCTTCGCGATCCTGCTGTTTCCGGCAAGCTACTGGGCGGGGCTCTCCGTTTCCATCCTCGCCTATGCCCTGATCGGCCTCGGCGCGGGGGCTGCGGGCACATCCGTGCTGGCGCTGCTGGCCACCGCCACCGCAGCGCGACGGCGCGCGGCGGCGGCAACGATCACCTGGCTGATGATGATCTTCGGCATCGCGGTGACGGCGGGTGTCGTGGGCACCCTCCTTGACCCCTATTCGCCCGGACTGCTGATGCGGATCGTCGGCGTGGTCACCGTGGGCGCGGTCGTCGTCACGGCCTTTGCCATCCACGGCATCGAACGCAGCGTCAGAGCGGTGCAGCAGCCGGAACAGACTGCCTTCCTCGAAGGTCTTTCCCAGGTCTGGGCAGAGCCGCGGGCGCGGGTGTTCACCATCTTCGTCTTCCTGTCGATGACGGCCTATTTCATGCAGGAGCTGATCCTGGAACCTTACGCCGGCCTTGTCTTCGGCTTCACGCCGGGCCAGTCCACGCAGCTGTCAGGCGCGCAGAACGGCGGCGTGTTCCTCGGAATGATCACCGTCGGCGTGCTCTCCACGGGTCTTGGTCTCGGTACGCTGCGGCACTGGGTCATCGCGGGCTGCCTCGGGTCGGCGGCGGCGCTGTCGGTGATCTCCGCCATCGGACCGGCGGGGCTGGCGACGCTGCTGGTCCCCGCCGTGGTCGCCATGGGCTTTTTCAACGGCATGTTCGCGGTCGCGGCCATCGGCTCGATGATGGCCATGGCGGGCGAGGGCCGCGAACGGCGCGAGGGCACGCGCATGGGCCTCTGGGGCGCGGCGCAGGCGATCGCCGCGGGCTTCGGCGGGCTCACGGGCGCGGCGCTGGCCGACGTGATGCGCACCGTCCTGCCCGACGCCTCGGCCTTCGGCACGGTTTTCGTGATCGAGGCCGCACTCTTCGTCGCGGCGGCCCTGATGGCCGCGCAGATCATGGATCGGGGCACCGTCCCCCAGCTGGTACCGGGAGAATGAGCATGTACGATGTGATCGTTGTGGGAGGCGGGCCCTCGGGCGCCACCGCCGCCGAGGACCTCGTCCGGTCGGGCCATACCGTGGCGCTGCTGGACCGGGCCGGCCGGATCAAGCCCTGCGGCGGCGCCATCCCGCCCCGGCTGATCGCGGATTTCCACATCCCCGACAGCCAGATCGTGGCAAAGATCACCACCGCGCGGATGATCTCCCCCACCGGGCGCAAGGTGGACATCCCGATCGAGAATGGCTTCGTCGGGATGGTCGACCGCGAGCATTTCGACGAGTTCCTGCGGGTTCGCGCCACCGAGGCGGGGGCCGAACGGCTGACAGGCACCTATCTTCGCATCGAACGCGACGGCGCGGGAACCCATGTCGTCTACCGCGAGAAGGCGACGGGCGAGGAGAAGCGCATCACCGCGAAGCTGGTGATCGGCGCGGACGGCGCGCGGTCCAACGTGGCGCGGGACGAGGTGCCGGGCGGGGACAAGATCCCCTATGTGATCGCCTATCACGAAATCATCGAGAGCCCCGGTGCACGCGGGGAGTATCATCCCGACCGCTGCGACGTGATCTATGACGGGCGCATCTCGCCGGATTTCTACGGCTGGGTCTTTCCGCACGGCACATCCGCAAGCGTGGGCATGGGCAGCCTCGTGAAGGACGTGAACCTCAAGGAGGCGACCGCGGCGCTGCGCGTCTCTGCCGGTCTTGACGATTGCAGGACGATCCGCCGCGAGGGCGCGCCGATCCCGCTCGAGCCGCTGAAGCGGTGGGACAACGGGCGCGACGTGCTGCTGGCGGGGGATGCCGCGGGCGTGGTGGCGCCCTCGTCGGGAGAGGGCATCTATTACGCCCTGATCGGCGGACGGGTCGCGGCGACGGCGGCGGCGGCGAAGCTGAAGACGGGCCGGATCAAGGATCTGCAGCTGGCGCGGAAGCTGTTCCTGCGCGAGCACGGGCAGGTGTTCCGGGTGCTGGGCGCGATGCAGCGGGCATATTACCGCAGTGACGAGCGGCGGGAGAGGTTCGTATCGCTGTGCCACGACGTGGATGTCCAGCGGCTGACCTTCGAGGCCTACATGAACAAGAAGCTCGTCAAGGCGCGGCCCCTCGCGCATCTGAAGATCGGAATGAAGAACCTCGCGCATCTGACCGGGCTGGTTGGACCCGAACGGGTGTGACCGCGCCGATCCCGGCCTGGGTCAACGGAACGCTGCAGCCGGTCGACAAGCTGCTCGCCCATACGCGGGGGCTGAAGCACATGGCGGTCAGCGTCTTTGTGCTCAAGGGCTCCAGGGTGCTGATCCAGCAGCGGGCGGCGGGGAAATATCACACGCCGGGGCTCTGGGCGAACACCTGCTGCACCCATCCCGACTGGGGCGAGACGGCGGCGGATTGCGCCGTCAGGCGGCTGAAGGAGGAGCTTGGCATCACCGGGCTGCACCCCGCGCCGCGGGACCGGGTGGAATACCGGGCCGACGTGGGCGGCGGGATGATCGAGCACGAGGTGGTCGACATCTTCGTGGCGCTGGCGGGCGACGATCTTGTGGTCACGCCGAACCCCGAAGAGGTGATGGCCGTCGACTGGGTCGATTTCTACGACCTCGCCGCGGCGGTGAAGCGGCGGCCGGAGCGGTACACGCCCTGGCTGCGGATCTACCTCGAGGAGCACCAGGCCGCGATCTTCGGGGACCTGGTCCGGGCCTGAGCGGGGCGTCAACACGTGGACGCCCTGTCAAGCAACTGATATAAAATCGAAAATTAGTTAATGGCCTCGTGCGCGCCTTTCTGGCGCGACTCGGGGTGAAAGGTCTATCCTGACGGCAGACGCCTTTCAGGAGCCCCCGACATGCGCATCACCGCCTTTGCCCTCGGCCTTGCCGCGCTATTCGCGGCGCCCGCCCCCGCCAACGCCCAGCAGATGATCGCGCAGTATTACGCGCTGCTGTCGCCGCAGGATTTCTACAACTCGAACGGCATGCGGCTTTCGGGTTTCTGCGCGATCCTGCAGCAGGACCGGGCGAACTACCATCGCTTCGGCAATCGCGACGAGCTGGACGACTGGGACCCGGTCTTCGGCAACCCCGACGCCCGCGCGCAACTGGGCCAGGTGTGCCGGCTCGCGCCCGGAAACGAGTATATCGCCAACGCGGTGGCGAGAGGCGAGACACGATTCGTCTATGTGGAGATCTACGGCTCCGGCGGCTGGCCAAGCACCGTCGTGGCCTACGAGGGCGCGGGCTGAGACGACGGCTGGGGGCGCTGCCCCCGCCGGCCTTCGGCCGTCTCCCCCGGGATATTTCCGGCCAGAAAAACCCAGGGAGAGGCGCCCTTGAGAGAGCGCGCGCCTAGGACGCGCGGACCAGCACACCCCCGCAGGCCTCGAGCGCCGTCGCCGCGATGTCGGTCGCGGTGAGACCGGCGTCGGCATACATCGCCTCGGGAGAGGCCTGATCGATGTAGCGGTCCGGCAAGGTCAGGGTGCGCACGGCGCAGCGGCCGTCGAGCTGGCCCGAATTGGCGAGGTGGTGCAGGACCATCGCGCCGAAGCCGCCCTGGGCGCCCTGCTCCACCGTCAGCATGGCACGGTGGCCGCGCATGAGGCGGCGGATCAGGGCGGTGTCGAGGGGTTTGGCGAAGCGCGCATCGGCGATGGTGACGGAGAGCCCCTGCCGCTCCAGCAGCGCGGCGGCGCGGCGGCATTCGCCCAGATGCGCGCCGAAGGACAGGAGCGCGACATCGGCGCCCTCCTGAACGATGCGGCCCTTGCCGATCTCCAGCACCTCGCCCCGTTCGGGGAGCGGCGCGCCCTCGCCCTCGCCCCGGGGGTAGCGGAAGGCGATGGGGCCGCTGTCATGGGCGGCGGCGGTGGTGACCATGTGCACCAGCTCCGCCTCGTCGCCCGCGGCCATGACCACCATGTTGGGCAGCGCCACGAGAAAGCCGATATCGAAGGCCCCCGCATGGGTCGGCCCGTCGGCGCCGACGAGCCCGGCGCGGTCGATGGCGAAGCGCACGGGCAGGTTCTGCAGGGCGACGTCATGGACGATCTGGTCATATCCGCGCTGCAGGAAGGTGGAATAGATCGCGCAGAAGGGGCGCAGGCCGGAGGCGGCCATGCCGGCGGCGAAGGTCACGCCGTGCTGTTCGGCGATGCCGACGTCGAAGACGCGGGTCGGGAAGCGGTCCGCCATCAGGTTCACCCCGGTGCCCGAAGGCATGGCGGCGCTGACGGCGACGATGCGGGGATCGGCCTCGGCCAGCCGGGTCAGGGTCTGGCCGAAGACCTTGGTATAGGCGGGCGCGTTGGGGCGGCTCTTGGCCTGGGCGCCGGTGGCGACCTCGAATTTCGACACGCCGTGGCCGCGGTCGGCGGCAAGCTCGGCGGGGGCGTAGCCCTTGCCCTTGACGGTGCAGACATGGATCAGCACCGGCCCGGTGGCGCGGGCGCGGGCGGCGCGCAGCACCGGCAGCAGCTGGGTCAGGTCATGGCCGTCGATGGGGCCGATGTAGCTCAGGCCCAGTTCCTCGAAGAGCGTCCCCTGCCCGCCCGGCAGCCCGGTGACAAGCTGGCGCGCACGGCGGGCATGGTCGCGGATCGGGCCCGGCAGCGCGGCCTCGAAGCCCTCGGCCATCCTGTGCGCGGCCCCGAGGGGGCCTTCGTAGAGCGAGGAGAGGTATTTCGACATGGCCCCGGTGGGGGGTGCGATGGACATCTCGTTGTCGTTGAGGATCACGAACATCCGGCGCTTTTCGTGGCCGGCGTTGTTCAGCGCCTCGTAAGCCATGCCGGCGGAGATCGACCCGTCGCCGATCACGGCGATGGCGTCGCCCGTGGGCAGGCCCATGTCGCGGCCCACGGTGAAGCCCAGCGCGGCGGAGATGGAGGTGGAGCTGTGGGCGGCGCCGAAGGGATCGAAGGCGCTTTCCGAACGCTTCGTGAAGCCCGACAGCCCGCCCTCCTGGCGCAGGGTGCGGATGCGGTCGCGCCGGCCTGTCAGGACCTTGTGCGGATAGCACTGGTGGCCCACGTCCCAGATCAGCTTGTCCCGGGGGGTGTCGAAGACGGTGTGCAGCGCCACGGTCAGTTCCACCACGCCGAGAGAGGACCCGAGGTGCCCGCCGGTCTCGGACACGGCCGAGATCACCTCTGCGCGGAGTTCGCGGGCGACCTCCACGAGGGTGGCGTCGCTGAGACCGCGCAGATCGGCGGGATAGTGGACTCGGTCGAGGTTGGGGGTCATGGGTCGCATCGGTCCGGTCTCCTCCCGGGAATGAAAAAGGCGCCGCGTCGGGTCTTCTTCCCTCCGCGGCGCCAGGTCCTGTAGCCAACAGGAAGGGAACCGGGGGTTTGCGCCCCCTGTGACGGACCGGCTGGAGACCGGTCCGACGGCGAGGGGGGCGGCGCGGACACCGCCCCCTGTCTCGTCAGGCGGAGCCCGCCAGGTCTTCGGCGGTGAGCACCAGCCCCAGCCGGTCGCGGACGATCGGGTCGGGGGTGTCCCGGCTTTCGGGCGGAAGAAGCGTCCCTATCCAGGCCAGAACCGCGATGAAGAACCAGATCGAGACCACCACGATCGCGGCATAGCCTGCGCCCTTGAGCATCAGGTAGCCGGTGGTCGCGGCCAGCTGGCCCTTGCGCCCGATCCGAAGGATGTCGTTGTCGTCAACCATCGTCGTCTCTCCTTACTGCGGCGCGTAGCCGTGGTCCTGGGCCCAGACGTACCAGTTGTCCACGACCGTGCCCGTGAGCAGGATCCCGATACCGCCGGTCAGCGTGGTCAGAACCGCGAACCACCACGCCCAGCGGTGGATGCCTTCCATCGTGGCGTTGAAGCCCATGGTCCAGCGCCAGAACAGCGCCGCCCGTTCCGAGGCCGTTCCGCGGTCGACGATCTGCTCGATCTCGCGCTCGCCGCCGAAGCGGGAGACCGCAAGGATCGTGGCGCCGTGCATCGCGAAGAGAAGCGCGGAGCCGTAGAGGAAGACGATCGAGAGCGCGTGGAACGGATTGTAGAACAGGTTTCCGTAGGTGATCGAGAACAGGTTGGTCCAGTCGAGGTGGGTGAAGATGCCGTAGGGCACCGCCTCGGACCAGCTTCCCATCAGGATCGGCCGGAAGAGACCGAGCACGAGGAAGAGCCAGATCGCCGAGGCGAAGGCATAGGCCACGTGCTTGCCCATCTTCAGGTCCGCCGCCCGCTGGTAGGTCCGGACCCACCAGGTGAGCACCGAGATCAGCAGGAAGAAGGACGCGATCAGCCAGCCCAGACCCTCACCCAGCGGCGGGATGCCGAGACCGTAGGAGGCCGGCGGCGGCTCCAGCGAGAAGTAGAAGAGATCCCGCAGGAAGACCGCCGGGTTGTACCCGGCCTGGTCCCAGAAGGCGAGGCCCACGAGCACGAACCACGCCGTGCCGGTGGCGAGGCTGATCACCCCCCATGGCCCGAGGTAGATCGGCCCGAGCTGGGCGTTCCCGAAGAGGCCGAAGAGGCGGCTGATCCCGGGTTTGCCGTAGCGGCCCTCGTGGAGGTCGAGGCCGGTGTCGTCGATGCCCATCTCGGGAGGACCGGCTACCTGCACCTGGGTGAAGATGTTCTGGTATTCCCGGGTCAGGTAGTCGTTGGGCTTGCGCCGGGACGACGGGGACCCGTTCGGTGTGCTGACGTCAGCCATTGATGCCTCCCTCGATATTCACCCACCAGGGCAGGTCCACGTACCAGTACCACCAGTCGGCCCAGACCCCGAACCAGACGGTCCCGGAGATCACGATGCACACGGCGCTCCAGAAGCCGGCGTTCAGCGCCAGGAAGAGACCGAGGCGGTGGATGCCGAGAGGGCCGATGGAATAGCCGATGAGATCCCGGAAATAGGTGTCCTCGTGGTCGGGCGATTTCACTTTCTCGCCTTTTTCGGGGTTCACCGCCGACAGGACCAGCGACCCGTGGAGCGCGAGCGCGAGACACGTCGTGAAGAAGAACGTGATCGCGATCATGTGGGCCGGGTTGTAGTGGAAGTTGCCGTAGGTGTAGCCGACGTTGTTGACCCAATCGAGGTGCGACCAGATCCCGTAGGGGAACGCATGGCCCCAGGCGCCGAGCAGGACGGGCCGGATCACGACGAGGGTCGTGTAGGCGAGGATCGCCACGCCGAAGGCGAAGGGGACATGATAGCCGATGCCGAGCTTGCGGCAGATTTCCACCTCGCGCAGCAGCCAGGAGATGAAGGCTCCGTGGGCGCAGATCGTGATGATCTGCCAGAGCCCGCCCTCGCGGAGCGGTGCCGCGCCGAGCCCGTATTCGAGCGGCGGCGGGTCGATCGAGATCAGCCAGGGGTTCCACACCCCCTGAATGGCCGTCCCGTAGAAGATCAGAGCAGTGCCGAGGGCGGCGAAGAAGAGTGTCGTGACCCCGAAGAAGCCCACGTAGAAGGGGCCCACCCAGAAATCGAACAAATCGCCGCCGACCAGCGTCCCGCCCCGGACGCGGTACTTTCTTTCGAAGGTGAGCTGAGCCATCTTCAAACTCCTATGACGCGATCCGGTCGGAATAGGGCGCCGGTCCGCAAGTTGGTCGGGTTGTCCGCGGCCGACCCCTGAAAGGGTGCCGCCCGCGGACGCAGATATTCCCGTGTCCGCGCCTTATTCGGCGGCGGCGGACGCTGCCGGCGAGAACGCCAGCTCGAACCAGTTGGTCGCGGGATTGCTCAGCAGGACGAGGTGAATCATCACTGCAAGGAGGAAGAGGAACACACCCTGTGCCACGAAAACGCGGCGGGGATCCCAGATCATCCAGATTTTGTAGAACTGCGACATTTCTCAGTTCCTTCCTTACCAAGCGAACCAGGGCAGTTTGATGTACGTCAGGATATGAGCCACGACGGCCACGATCGTGAAGATCGTGAACCCGCTCATATACACCGAGTGCAGCTCCTGCGCCTGCTCGTCAGTGAGACCCGTAAAGGACAGGTCCGTATTGTCAGCCATGGATAGTCTCCTGAAACTGACGCCGCGAAACCCCCGCGGCCGGGGTTCGACAGAGGCTCATCCTCTGCCCTGGCTCCGCCGTTCCCCCCGTTTCGGGGAGGAAAGCGACAGATACGGGACCGGCCCCGAAGGACCGGACCACGATGACGTCCCTCACGCAGAGAAGATGTGAGGGGTGATGATGCGGGCCTGGGTCCAGGCCCGGGCAAGCGGGCCTTTCTCGGGCAGGCTGAAGTGACGCAGCGCCGTCAGCGTCCAGGTGAGGAGCGCAAGCGGCAGCGTGGCGAGAAAGATCAGCGCGAAATACGCGTAGTATTCGCGGCGTTGTGCGCTGGCCCGGTGTCGGGCGGCGGGCACCATCGGGGTGTCTGTGGTGAAATCGGTCATGCGGTGTCTCCCTTCCTGGGGTCCAGGGCCGTGACGGTCTCGAGCACGACGCGTTCCGCGCCGGAATCGAGGGCCGCCGCTTCGGCTGCGTCGCGCAGCGTCTTTGCGGCGGAAATGCGGGTGAGGATCGGGTGTCGGGCCACGATCTCGTCGAGCTTGGCCTGCGCGTCGGCATCCCACGGAAAGCTGCGGCGCAGCGGCGTGGCCGTGGCTTCGCCCTGGTCCATGCGGGTGCCCAGCGGCAGGATGTGAAAGAGCGCGTCGAAGAGGCCGTTGCAGACCTCCTGCAGCACGTAGGTCGCGCCCGCGTAGCCCATGAAGGGCGTGCCCGTGGCGCGGCGGATCGCGGCACCCGGAAAGCTTGCGGGAATGAAGGCGGGCGCAGGCCCGTGCCCGGCCTGCTGCTCGGCGAGGTACATCTTCTCGTTGATCGACCCCATGACGATGAGCGGGCGCTTCTCAGCGATCATGCCGCGCACCGCCTCGTTGTCGGTCTTGGTGCCGCGGGTGCGGGCCACGGCAAAGGCGCAGGGAAACCCCAGATCGCCCTCAAGGTAATGGCGGATGCCGCGGGCATAGGTTTCGGTCGCCACGATCCCGAAGGAGGCCGTGGCGTAGAAATCCTGGGTGACCGAGCGCCAGAGATCCCAGACGGGCTTCAGCGTCGAATGCTTCTCGCGCTCGATGAAGGGCTCGGGGTCGAGGCCCGTCAGTTCTCCGAGCTTGCGCAGGAATTTCGTGGTCGAATCGATGCCGAAGGGGGCCTGAAGATAGGGCTTGCCCAGCACCTCGCAGAGCCCGCGGCCGAATTCGCGGTACATGCAGATGTTGACGTCGGCATTCACGAGGTTGCGCATCTCGGCCAGATGGCTGCCGAGCGGCATCACCATGTTGACCTCTGCGCCGATGCCTTCGATCAGGCGCCGGATCTCGGCCAGATCGGAGGGCATGTTGAAGGCGCCGTACATCGGCCCGAGGATGTTCACCCGGGGGGCGGCGCCCTCCTCGCGCTTCTTCTCGGGGGGCATCCGGCCCTTGGTCATGCCGAACTCGGTGAAGATCCAGGTCATGGCGCGGTCGGCGCTCTCCCACTGGTCCTCGTCGATGGTGCGCGGCAGGAAGCGCTGGATGTTGGTGCCCATGGGCGTGACACCGCCGCCGATCATCTCGGCGATGGAGCCCGTCACGACGACCGAAGGCAGCGCGGGGTCGAGCGTCTCCCAGGCGCGTTTCATCGCGCCCTCGGTGCCGTCGCGGCCCAGTTCTTCCTCGCCGAGGCCGGTCACGACGATGGGCAGCTCGTGGGGCGGCAGGCCGTCGGTATAGTGCAGCACCGAGGTCACCGGCAGGTTCTCGCAGCCCACGGGGCCGTCGATCACCACCTGGAGGCCCTTCACGGCGCAGAAGGCATAGATGGCGCCCCAGTAGCCGCCGGCGCGGTCATGGTCCTGGATCAGCATGACATGCCTCCCGGGCCAACGCCGGACCCGGCTGCGAAAGCGCCCCGTCCCGCCATTTTCTGGCCGGAAATATCCCGGGGGTGCGGGGGCGGAGCCCCCGCCCGGATCGCCGCCGAAGGCGGTGAAACAAGATATGGCGCGCCGGTCATATCATCTGCTCCGCGGCTGCGGCGCGGGCCAGCTTGTCGAGCTTCTTCTGGTGCTGGGCGCGGAAATCGGGACGCAGGTTGGGCGCGCCCTCCCAGACACCGGCGGTGTCGCCATGGCCCACGCCCTCGAAGAAGGCCTTCATGTCGTCCATCCGGGCCTTGCCCGCGATGGCGGCGTTCACCACCTCCTGCAGGCTGCCCGCCCCGGCCGGTCCCATCATGGGCCGCGCCGAAATGAGGTTGGTGAAGTAGAGACCGGGAATGCCCAGCTCCTTGGCCTTCTGCACCACGGGCGTGGTGCCGATGGCGAGGTCGGGCCGGAATTCGTGCATCGCGCCAAGGTCGTCCTCGAGGCTGGCACGGTAGGTGACATGCACGCCCTTCGCCGCGAGCCATTCGGCATCCGCGGCGAGCCAGGGAGTCCTGGGGCAGGCGGTGCCGACATAGCGGACATCGGCGCCGCTTTCGATCAGCAGGCGCGCCACGAGAAGCTCGGAGCCCTCGTAGCCCGACAGGGTGATGCGTCCCTTGATGCGGCTGCCCTGAAGCGCGCCACGAATGGCAGGGAGGAATGCGTTCTGGGCAGCCGCCACGCGGTCGCCCGCGATGCCGAATGTGTCTCCGATTGCCGCAAGCCATGCTGCGGTGCCGTCGTGGCCAACCGGCGCGGAGCCCACGACGGGGCGTCCCGCGGCCTGAAACTCGCGCACGCTGGCGGTGTAGAAGGGATGGATCGCGGCGACCGCGCCGCAGTCGAGCGCGGCGTAAAGCTCGCGCCACTCGCGGCAGGGCACGACGGGACCGGCGGCGAGGCCCATGGGGGCCAGCATGGCGCCGATCATCATCGGGTCCGCGGGGAACATCTCGCCCAGCAGGGTGACGGTGGGCAGGTCGTTGGTGCCGCTGGCGGGGCGCGGAACCGGGCCGGCCATGGCCTCCTCGCGGGCATATTTCAGCATCGCGCCGGCAAGGACGTCCTTGGCCTCGGCATGGGTCGGGATCCCGAAGCCCGGCACGTCGATGCCGATGATCCGCACGCCGTCGATCTCGTCGGGCAGGAGCCTCAGCGGCACGCCCGAGGCGGTGGGCACGCAGAGGTTGGTGACGACGATGGCGTCGTAGCGGGCGGGATCGGCGAGTTCATAGACGCCGTCGCGGATGTCCTCGAAGAGCTTCCCGGTGACCAGCGATTCAGAATTGAACGGCACGTAGCCCACGGAGCGGCGGGCGCCGTAGAAGTGCGAGACGAAGGTCAGGCCGTAGACGCAGCAGGCGGAGCCCGAGAGGATCGTCGCGACCCGCTTCATCCGCAGACCCACGCGCAGCGACCCGAAGGCGGGGCACATCGACTGGGGCTTGTCGTGGGGGCCCACGGGATAGTCCTCGCGGAACTTCTTCATCAGATCCGGCGCGGCACGTTCGGCGGCGGTCTGCATCTCGGACCCGGAGTGGCAGCCGAGACCGTCCGCCGGGGCGCGCGTCTCGGCCTCCGGCGGAGCCTCGCTGCGGATCACCTCGACGGTGCCGCTGTCGTCATAGCCGACCTCGAAGCCCTCACGCATCGTCATAGATCACCTCGAGGCTTTCCCTGACGACGGCGTTCTTGCCGCGCATGTCGGTGTCGGTGGCAGGCACCAGCTCGATGCCCGCGCCGGTCTCGGACCCGTCGAAGAGCTCCAGCAGCTGATCCTGCGTCAGGGCGGAGGGCCGCAGCGGCGGGGCCTCTGCCACGTTCATGCCAAGCTCCGCAAAGAGCGCGCCCCAGGGCGAGGCGTCGGTGCCGACGATCTGGTAGTTCGCGGACTTCTTCCGCAGGTCGTCATCCTGGGGGATCGAGGCGAGGATCGGGATGGAGACAGCCTTGGCAAAGGCCTGGGCCTCGCCGGAATGGTCGTCCTTGTTCACCACGAGGCCCGCGACGCCGACGTTGCCGCCGAGCTTGCGGAAATACTCCACCGCCGAGCAGACGTTGTTGGCGACGTAGAGGCTCTGCAGGTCGTTCGAGGCGACGAGGATCACCTTCTGCGCCATGTCCCGGGCGATGGGCAGACCGAAGCCACCGCAGACCACGTCGCCGAGGAAATCAAGCAGGACGTAGTCGAAATCCCAGTCGTGAAAGCCCAGCTTCTCCAGAAGTTCGAAGCCGTGGATGATGCCGCGTCCGCCGCAGCCGCGGCCGACCTCGGGGCCGCCCAGCTCCATGGCGAAGACGCCGCCGCGCTTGAAGCAGACATCGCCGATCTTCACCTCCTCGCCCGCCAGTTTCTTGCGGGTGGAGGTCTCGATGATGGTCGGGCAGGCCTTGCCGCCGAAGAGCAGAGAGGTGGTGTCGGATTTCGGGTCGCAGCCGATCAGCAGCACGCGCTTGCCCTGTTCGGCCATCATGTGGCTGAGGTTCGCCAGGGTGAAGGATTTGCCGATGCCGCCCTTGCCGTAGATCGCGATGATCTGCGTCTTCTTGGTGGGCTCGCCCTGCGGAACTTCCAGCGAGGGCTCCGCCGCCTCGTCCTTCAGCCGGGTGTCGTAGTCCTTGAGGTTGGGGACTTCGTCTTTCATGCGGCGCTCCAGTCGAGAATCATCTTGAGACAGGCGGGGTCGTCGAAGGCCACCGGATAGGCCTCTGCCGCGCTCTCGGCGGGCCGGCGGTGGGTGATCAGGCCGTCGAGGGAGAGGGCCCCCGATTCGACGAGCGCGCGCGTGGCGAGCAGGTCGTCGCGGGTCCATTCGGCGGCGATGCGGAGCCGCGCCTCCTTCATGAAGGCGGGCGGAAAGGCGAAGGAGAGCGGCGCGGTGTAGAACCCGGCGAGGACCACTTCGCCGCCCTTGGCGATGCGGCCGATCCAGTCGTTCAGGAGGTCGCCGCGGCCCGAGGCGTCGTAGATCGCGCGGTAGTCCCGGCGCGGGTCGTCGTCGGGGTGCAGGACCTCGTAGCCGATGGCGCCGGACTGCCGGCCGGGATCGACCTCCCACACGGTGGGGGCGGGGGCGCCCGCGGCAATGGTCAGACGCGCGAGGAGCCGGCCGAGGACGCCATGTCCGACGATCAGGTCGGGGACGGTGACATTGGGCCCGGCAAGGGCGTGACGCGCGGTGGCGGCGAGGGCCAGCAGCGCGCCCTCCGGCCCGTGGGCCGCATCGATTCGGACGGCGCGGTCGGCGGCGGAGACGAGCCGGGAGGAGGCCCCGCCAAAGAGGCCGAAGGCACCGTCATAGCAGTTGGCGCCGGGGACGAAGACATGGTCCCCGACGGCGTATCCCGTCTCTGCGCCGGCCTCGACCACCTCTCCGGCGGCCTCGTAGCCCGGAACCAGCGGATACCCCATGCCGGGGAAAGGCGGCATCTGGCCGGACCAGAAGAGCTTCTCCGTGCCGGTGGAAATGCCGGAATGCGCGATCTCAACGACGATGTCCCCGGGACCGGGGTCGGTCACCGAGAGGTCGCCCAGGGCGAGCGACCGGGGTGCATCGAGGATCACGGCACGACTGTGCATCTGGCTGTCCCTCCGCTCCGCGACTTCGACTCGATGTGTCACGGTAGCTTGTCTTTCTAAGTGTCAGTCTACCCTGACATGCCGCTTTGTCAATTCAGGAGGACAGGTATCTGTCAACTTTTCCTGACACCCTGCAGAACAGTGGTGACGAAGGGCCGCCGGACCCGTGGCGGGCCCGCGATCTCGAAACCGGCTTCCGCCATGAGGCGACCGATCTCGGCGGGGCTGCGGACGCGCCCGGTGCGCATGGCCATGCAGTAGAGCGCGAAATAGGCGTCTCCGGCAGTGCTGCCGGCCATCGGCTCGCTCACGACGAGCCGTCCGCCGGGGGGCAGGGCCGCATGCACCTCGGCGAGGAGGGCCGCGACGGTCTCGTCCGCGTGGTCATAGAGGACGCGCACGAGGCTGATCGTGTCGGCCCCGCGCGGCAGGGGATCGTCGCGAAAGGAGCCCGCGCGAATCTCCGCCCTCGACCCCAGCCGCGTTTCGGCGCCCCGGACCACGGGAGGCAGATCGAACAGGGTGAGTTTCAGTCCGGGATGGGCCGCGGAGACCGCGTCGAGAAAGGCGCCAGTGCCGCCGCCCACATCCATCAGGTGCGCGGCGCGCGACAGGCCTGCGAGAGCGATGGTGTCCTCGGCCACCAGCACCTGGCTGTCGGCCATGAGCTGCGAATAGCGCGCGGCGCGGTCCGGGTCCTCCGCGGCACCCGCGCCGAAGACATAGGGCCAGAACCCGGCCAGCTCGGTCTCCGTCTCGCCGCGAAAGAAAGCGGCGGGGTCCGCGAGATCGCGGTAGAGGATGGCATGGTGGGCGATCATGTCCGGCAGGCCCGGCACAGCCGCCAGCGCCGCGCCCCGCGCCGTCAGCCGCGCCTTTCCCCGGCGCAGGCTGAGGAGGCCGAGACTGCGCGCGGCACGGAGCAGGACCTGCATCCGCTCGGGCGGCACGCCGGCGGCGCGGGCAAGGTCGGCCTCGGTCGCGGGGCCCCGGGCGAGGCGGGAGAGCGTGCCCAGCTCCACCAGCGCCATGACGATCTGGCTGTGGCAGAAGCCCGCGACGACGTCGAAGATCGCCTCTCCCTCGCGCCGGGCGATGCGGCGCAGGCCGGGAATGCGCATGGCGAGGCTCTGGAATCGGCGTGAGGCGGCCAGTCTCTGGACCCAGCCCATGGTTTCCTTGGGCTCAATATGTACCGGGGCAATCCGCGGCACCCGGACGGGGGCAGCGCCCCCCTCCTCCATGCCGGTCTCACTCACCCGGCACGGTCCGGCGCGCGGCCGCGGGGACGATCCGGTCGGCATAGGCGCGGACCATCTGCGCCAGCGCGGCCTCTCCGGGACAGGAGGGAATCGAGGCGATGGCGCCCGCGAGGATGTCATCGAGATGGCGCACGGCGCCCGCCATCCCGTAGGTCGCGACCGCGTTCGGCCGGCCGTGGGTTTCGTCCTGACCCACGGGCTTGCCCAGCTCCTCGGCCGAGCAGATCGCGTCGCGCAGGTCGTCGGCGACCTGAAAGGCCTCGCCGATGCGCGCGCCCAGCTCTTCCCAGGGTTCCGGGTCCTGACCCGCGGAGATGGCGCCCATCTGGGTCGCCGCCATGAACAGCGCGCCGGTCTTGGCGCGGTGATAGGCGGTGAGGTCGATGTCGCCCTCGCTCTCCCAGCCCTGCCCCGCACAGATGCCACCGGGCATGCCGGTGCGCTGGGCGAGATGGAGCGTGAGGGCGCAGGCGCGGAGCGGGTCCTGGGAGCCCGCCGCGGCGATGACCTCGAAGGCCAGCACGATGAGGCTGTCGCCGGTCAGCACCGCCAGCGGCTCGGAATAGGCGCGGTGGACCGAGAGCTTGCCGCGTCGGCGGTCGGCATTGTCGAAGGCGGGCAGGTCGTCGTGAACGAGGCTCGCGCAGTGGATCAGTTCGAGCGCGGCGGCGGCGGCATCCGAAAGCGCCGGGCGGTCGTCTCCGCAGGCGGCCGCGACGGACAGGAGGATCGTCGGACGGATTCGCGCGCCGCCGGGGTTCACGGCATAGTCGAGCGCGGAGGACAGCCGCCCCGGGCCACCCTGGCCACGGGCGATGGCCCGGGCCATCGCAGCCTCGATCCGGTTGGAAAAGCCCATGGTGACCTCCGGGTCGTGGGGAGTTGGCCGATGTCAGCACAATCGGACAGGCAATGTGTAAACCAGACTGGACATTCTGCGGCGGGGAGTCAACTATTCCTTACAGGAGGGTTCATGCCGGCTGCCGCTAAGCAGGTGATCGTCGTCGGTGCAGGCATCGGCGGGTTGGCGGCCGCGCTGCGGCTGGTCCATGCCGGCCATGGCGTGACGGTGATCGAGCGGGCCGAGGCGCCGGGCGGCCGGATGCGCACCCTGCCGAGCGCCGTCGGCCCGGTGGATACCGGACCCACGGTGCTGACGCTGCTGCCCGTCTTCGAGGCGCTCTTTGCGGATGTGGGAGAGGTGCTGGCGGATCACGTGGTGCTGGACCCTCTGCCGGTGCTGGCGCGGCATTTCTGGGATGACGGCACGGTGCTGGACCTGCATGCGGACGCGGAGGCGAGTGCCGAGGCGGTCGGGTCGGTGTTCGGCGCGCGGGCGGCGACGGAGCTGCGGCGGTTCTCCGCACGGGCAGCGCGGCTCTTTGCCGCCTTCGAGGGGCCGATGATGCAGGCGGCCGATCCCCAGCAGGCGGCCCTCGCGCTGACCGTCGCGCGGCGGCCCAGGCTGGCGCTCGACATGGCGCCGCACCGGTCGCTTGCCGCCGTGCTGCAGTCGAGTTTCTCCGAGCCGAAGCTGGTGCAGCTTTTCGCGCGCTATGCCACCTACGTGGGCGGCACGCCCGGACAGGTGCCCGCGCTGCTGTCGCTGATCTGGGAGGCAGAGGCGCGGGGAGTCTGGGCCGTACGGGGCGGGATGCATGCGCTGGCGCGGGCGGTCGCGGAGCTGGCGGAGGCGAAGGGCGTCGTCTTTCACTACGGTACGGAGGCGCGGCGGATCGTGCAGCAGAATGGCCGCGCGGTGGCGGTCGAGACCAGCGCGGGACGGATGGCCGTCGACGCGGTGCTCTTCAACGGCGATCCGCGGGCGCTGACCACGGGTCTGCTGGGCCCTGCAGGTCAGGGCGCCGTTCCGGTCGAGGCGGTGGAGCCGCGGTCCTTGTCGGCGCAGGTTCTCGCCTTCGCGGCGGAGTTCCGGGGTCCGGAGCTTGCCTATCACAACGTCTTCTTCGGGCATGACCCGAGCGCGGAATTCCCGGCGCTGGAGCGGGGTGACCTGCCGGAGGACGCGTCGATCTATCTCTGTGCGCAGGACCGCGCCCGCGGCCCTGTCACCGGCATGGAACGGGTCGAGATCATCCGAAATGCACCACCGCTCGGGACGCACACCGGGTCGGAAGAGACGCTCGAGAGGGAGAAGGCCTTATGTCAGAAACGGGTTCTGGACCGTTTGGGGGAGTTCGGGCTGGTGCCCGATCCGCGGCCCCTGCCCGAGGCGCTGACCGTGCCAAGGGATTGGGACATGCTTTATCCGGCCAGCCTCGGATCGCTTTACGGGCGCTCGCCGAGGGGACTGACGGCGGGGCTGAAGCGGCCCAGGGCGCGCACGGCGCTGCCGGGGCTCTACCTCTGCGGGGGTGGGGCACATCCGGGAGCGGGGGTGCCGATGGCGGCGCTCTCAGGCCGGCATGCGGCAGAGGCGATCACGACCGACCTTTCTTCCACCTCGCCGTCCCAGGGGACGGCTACGCCTGGTGGTATGTCGACGGGCTTTCCGAGGACGGACGGAAAGGCATTTCGATCATCGGCTTCATCGGATCTGTCTTCTCCCCTTGGTATGCCTGGACCGGACGACGCAACCCCCACGACCACGTCTGCCTGAACGTCGCGACCTACGGGCCCGGCGGGCGCTTTGCCATGACGGAGCGGGGGCAGGGATCGCTGGCCACCTCGGCCGACAGGCTGGAGATCGGGCCCTCGGCGATGAGCTGGACCGGTTCGGAGCTGGTGATCGACATCGACGAGTGGAGCGGCGTGCCGCTGATCGGGCGGATGCGGGGGCGGGTCACGGTCAGGCCCAGCGCGCTGACGACCGTGGAGCTGCCGCTGACTCCGGACGGCGCCCATGTCTGGCGTCCATTCGCGCCGGTGTCGGACATTGAGGTCGACCTCGAGGGCGCAGGCAACCGCTGGCGCGGTCATGGCTATTTCGACGCCAATTTCGGGACGCGGGCACTGGAGGCGGATTTCGGCTTCTGGACATGGGGACGGTTTCCAACGGGCGACGGCGCCACCTGCATCTATGATGCGGACCGGCTCGACGGGACGCATCTGTCCTCCGCCTTCCGGTTCGGTCCGGACGGATCGGCGGAGGAGGTCGAGGCACCGCCGCGGACGCCATTCCGCCGCTCGCTCTGGGCGGTGCGGAGGGAAACGAGGGCCGACCCGGGGACGGTGCCGAAACAGGCTCTGAACATGCTCGATGCGCCGTTCTATTCCCGATCCGCGGTGACGACCCGGCTGGATGGCGAAGAGACGACAGGGGTGCACGAGGCGCTGGACCTGCGGCGCTTCCGCTCGGCCCTGTTGAAGCCGATGCTGGCGGTAAGGGTGCCCCGGCGGAGGTAGGTTCAGATGCGCAGGCCGGGCTCGGGCCCGGCCCATGGAAGGGTTGAGCGACGGACCGCGCCCGAACGCCAGAGGGCGACGAACGGGGTCGTCAGCCCTCCGCAGGTTCGATCGTGGCGTCGGGGGCCGCGGCCCACGCTGCAGAACCTGCGCGTTCGGCCAGCTGGGTGAAATGGCGCATCGAGGCGAGGTGCAGGTAGGTGCATTCCAGCTCGTCGGTGCGGAACATCGTCTCCAGCGCCTCTGCGCCGATCGCCTTCAGTTTCTCGCGGTCGATGCATTTGAAGCCGGTCAGCTTGCGCCGCTCGCCGGACGGCAGGGTGAACTGGGCCTCCATGGGCCGCAGGAGGTCCAGCTCCACCAGCCGACGGGAATAGACCTGGGTGCGGTTGAACTGCATCTGGTAGTCTTCGAGGAAGCGCAGGATGCCGCGCAGGTACTGGGTCTGTCCGCCCTCGCTGTCGAAGAGCCGTTCGCCCCGGCCCTCCGTGTTCACGCCCGCATGGTCCGCATCGAGATGCAGGACGAGCTGGCCGGCCTCGTTCTGGTGACTGAAGACGAAGGGATAGCGCCGGATGAAGAGAGGGATGTATCGCCCGGTCCAGGCGCCGCTCTCGTCCACATAGGCGTTCCGCGAGCCGCTGGCGCCGAGAATCACGGTGGGAACCGTGGCGTCGCCCTCACCGGCGAAGACGACCGGATATTCCGCGCCGGCCTCCGCGAATTCGGACGCGACCACGGGGACGGAATTGACCTCGCTGGCGAAGGCGTAGCTGTCGCCGGTCTTCACGCAGGTATTGCCATGCGTCTCGGAGCTGACTGGAACCGGGTTCCGGTAGAACAGAAGCTGGGTTGTCATGATGCGTCATCCTCCTCGATGTCGGACAATGGTCACGGAAGCCGGGCTTGGCAAAGCCTAATGGGGGCAGGAGGTCAGAGTTCGGCCGGGCGGAGCGGCTTCTGGTCCGGATTGAGGCGCCAGATCTCGATGTTGAGCGCCGCGGCCACGGTGACCCAGACGAGGTAGGGCAGCAGCGCCAGACCCGCCAGCGTATCGAGCTGCCAGTGGGTCACGGTGGCGCCCAGCACCGATAGCCAGAGGCCGGCCATGATCGGGAGGGAACCCTTCATGTTCCTGAGCCCGAAGAAGACCGGTGTCCAGACCGCGTTGAAGGCGATCTGCGCGGCCCAGAAGGCCATGGCATAGGCGCTGCCTTCGAGCGGGGCGACGCGGGAGGCGGCGAAGGCGGTAAGGACGTAGATCGTCGTCCACATGACCGGGAAGAGCCAGTTGGGTGGGGTGAAGAACGGCTTGTTCAGCTTTTCGTACCAAGGCCCGGTCGGAAACAGGGCGCCGGTGGAGCCGGCGGCGAAGCACGCTCCGAGGAAGAGGAGGAAGAGGAGAAAATCCATCGGGCAACCTTAGGCGCCCATGCGCTCGCGTCCAGTGCTGTCTTGCGCGGCGAGGCCGTCAAGGATCGCCATGAGCTGGGATGTGCGGCAGGGCGCGGTCCGGGGACGTGCAGCGGCCTCCACGAGAAAGGCGGTTTCCGGCAGCGGCGGCGCGTGCAGGACGGCGGGCCGAGGCATGAGGCTCGAGGAGACGGTATTGAGCAACGCCTGGCCCATGAGGACCGCCTTGCGGCCCGGTCCGGTATGGGCGCGCGTCGTGACGGAGTCGCAGCCGGCGCGGCGCACCTCCGAGCCGATGGCGCCATAGAGCAGCCGGGCGGCCCAGATGCCCGCGCGCGTATCGCGCGGCAGGGCGGGAATGCCCGCTTCGGCCCGGACATAGAGCCTGCGCGCCTCCGACAGCAGGCGGGAGACCATGCGGCGGATGTCGTCGTCGGGCAGCGGCTCGAAGAGAAAGGCGTCGGGCTCGCGCCGGAGTTCGGCGAACCAGTCGGTGGGCAGGTAGAGCCGGCCCGCGCGGGCATCCTCTCCCACGTCGCGGGCAATGTTCGTCAGCTGCATCGCCACGCCGAGGTCGCAGGCCCGCGCGATGGCGTCGGCGTCACGGACCCGCATCAGGACGCACATCATCGCGCCCACGGCAGCGGCGACGCGGGCGGAATAGTGGCGCACGTCCGACAGCGAGGCATAGCGGTCGCCGCGCGCATCCCAGGCGAGGCCCTCGAGCAGGGCCTCGGGCAGGGCGCGGGGCATCTCGAAATCCTCGACGATGGCGGCGAAGGCCCGGTCTGCGGGCGCGTTCACTGGCCTGCCGCGATAGGCAAGGTCCAGCCGGTCGTGCAGGGACAGCACCGCGCCGGTCTTGTCGCTGCCCTCGTCCACGAGATCGTCCGACAGCCGGCAGAAGGCATAGAGCGCCAGCGCCGGGTCGCGGACCCGGGCGGGCAGGACGCGGGAGGCCGCGTGGAATGACAGCGACCCGGTGCGGATCGCCGCGTGGCAGGCCTCGAGGTCGGCGGGGGCGATCATTCGGCGGCCATGGGCATGGGGACGGACTCCGTTTCTGGGATCATGCCGGCGAGCACCTCGGCGGAGGCGATGACACCGGGCAGACCCGCGCCGGGGTGGGTGCCCGCGCCTGCGAGATAGAGGCCCTTGGCCTCCTCGCTGACGTTATGGGGGCGGAACCAGGCGGATTGCAGGATGCGCGGCTCGATGGAGAACCCCGAGCCGTTGGGGGAGAGATAGCGGGTCTCGAAATCGGCCGGCGTCAGGATGTGGCTGGCGCTCAGATGCTGCTCGAACCCCGGAATGGTCCGTTCCAGAACGGCGGCGACCTTCCGGCGGTAGATCTCGCGCTCGGTCTCCCAGTCCACGGCATTGTCCCAGCCCAGATGCGGCACGGGGGAGAGGGCGTAGAAGGTATCGTCCCCGGCGGGCGCCACGCCAGGGTCGGTGACCGAGGGGCGGTGGAGGTAGAGCGACATGTCGTCGGCCAGCCGGCCCTTGATGAAGATATCGTTGAGCAGCCCCTCGTAGCGGGGACCGGACAGGATCGTGTGGTGGCCGACGTCGCGCCATTTGGCGGCGGTGCCCCTGGTGCCGAAATACCAGACGAACAGGCCCATGGACCAGCGGCGGTTCTTCACGTGCCGGTCGGTCCAGCGCTTGCGCGGATGGTTGCGCAGGAGGCGGGTGTAGGTGTGGCCCGCATCGGCGTTCGACACCACGAGAGGGGCGGCGAGGGTTTCGCCAGACGCGAGGCGCACACCTGCGGCACGACCCTTGTCCAGCAGGATCTCGTCGGCCTCCGTCTCCAGCCGGATGGTGCCGCCCTGGGCGCGGATCACGTTCGCCATCGCGTCAGCGATCGCCTGCACGCCGCCCATCGCGTAATGGACGCCGTATTCCTTTTCCAGATGGCTCACGAGGGCATACATGGAGGTGACGTGGCAGGGATCGCCGCCGATGAAGAGCGGATGGAAGGACAGCGCCATGCGCAGGCGCTCGTCCTTTACCACAGAGCGCGCCAGCCCGAGGATCGAGCGGTCGGCCCGCAGGCGGACGAAGGCGGGCAGGACCTTCACCGTCTCCATCAGGTCGTGCATCGGAATGCGGCCAAGGCCCTGGAAGCCGATCTTGTAGCGGGCCTCGGACCCCTTGAGGAACCTGAGGTAGCCCTTCACGTCGCCGGGCGAGAGGCGGCGGACCTCCTCGACCATGCGGTCGGTGTCGCCGCAGGCCTTGAAGGAGGAGCCATCCTCCCAGCGGATCTCGTAGAAGGGATCGAGCGGGCGCAGGTCCACATCGGCATGAAAATCCCGCCCGCAGACGCGCCAGAGATCCTCGAGAAGCGTGGGGTAGGTGACGATGGTCGGCCCGAGATCGAACCGGTGGCCGTTCTCGGTGATCGAGGAGCCGCGCCCCCCTGCCCGGTCGAGCCGGTCCACGACCGTGACATGGTAACCCTTGGCGCCCAGCCGCATGGCGGAAGCGAGGCCGCCGAGGCCGGCACCGACGACGACGGCGCGATGATCGGGAGAGTATGTCAACATAAGTGGACAGTAGGATGGTCAGGCTGTTGTGACAATAGGTGCTTTGCATCCGTGACAGATTGTGTCAGCATAAGTTGACACTTTCAGGGAGCCCGTCTTGGCGAACTGCGCCAGCCTCAGCCTCTTCCGCTTCGACCGACTGCGCGACCGGGCCTGGGTCTTTACCCAGATGGGCCTCGCGCGGCCGGCGTTGGCGCGTACCCCCGACATCGGGTTCTGGAAGCTGGTGGGCTCCGGCACCGGCGAGGGCTTCACGCCCGTGCCCAATACGGCGGTCTGGGGCATCCTCGCCACCTGGCCGGATCTGGAGACCGCGCGCGACCGCACCGCGACGGCGCCGGTCTTCGCGCGCTGGCGCGGGCGGGCCTCGGAAAGCTGGACGGTGTTCCTCTCCCCCACCTCCGCGCGGGGGCAATGGGCCGGAACAGAGCCGTTTCAGGCCACACCCGACAGCCGCCAGGGCCCCATCGCCGCGATCACCCGCGCCACGGTGCGCCCGCGCCGCGCCCTGCGGTTCTGGAAACGCCAGCCGGATATCAGCGCGGTGATCGGCCGCGATCCGGAGGTGATGTTCAAGATCGGCGTCGGAGAGGTGCCCTGGGTGCAGCAGGTGACCTTCTCGGTCTGGCCGGACGAGGGCGCCATGGCGCGATTCGCCCGGCGCGGACCCCATGCGGAGGCCATCCGCGCGGTGCGCGACGAAGGCTGGTTCCGCGAAGAACTCTATGCCCGGTTCCGGGTCGTCGGCGATGCCGGCACCTGGGGCGGGGTCTCCCCCCTTTCCACCCGACCGGAGGCCGCATGAAAGCGCCGTTCCCCTTTTCCGCCATCGTCGGACAGGACGAGATGAAGGAAGCCCTGATCCTGACCGCCATCGACCCCTCCATCGGCGGGGTGCTGGTGTTCGGCGACCGGGGTACGGGCAAGTCCACCGCCGTCCGCGCGCTGGCGGCCCTGCTGCCGCCCATACGGGGGGTGAAAGGGTGTCCGGTGAACTCCGCCCGCGCCGACGAGGTGCCCGATTGGGCCGGATTGGAGACGCGTGAGCTGGTGGAGATGCCCACGCCGGTGGTCGATCTGCCTCTGGGCGTGACCGAGGACCGGGTGACCGGCGCGCTGGATATCGAGGCGGCGCTGACCCGGGGCGAAAAGACATTTCAGCCGGGGCTGCTGGCGCGCGCGAACCGGGGCTATCTCTATATCGACGAGGTGAACCTGCTCGAGGATCACGTCGTCGATCTGCTGCTCGACGTGGCGGCTTCCGGCGAGAACCTGGTGGAACGCGAGGGCCTGTCGATCCGGCACCCCGCGCGGTTCGTTCTGGTGGGGTCTGGCAACCCGGAGGAGGGCGAGCTGCGCCCGCAGCTTCTGGACCGGTTCGGCCTGTCGGTGGAGGTGACCTCGCCGCGGGGACTGGAGCCCCGGATCGAGGTGCTGAAGCGCCGCGATGCCTATGACCGCGACCACGCCGCCTTCATGCTGCGCTGGCAGGCGGAGGATGCCGCGATCCGCGAGCGCATCCTTGCCGGGCGCAAGGCTCTGGCCGAGATGGAAACGGCCGCCGGGACGCTGGAGGATATCGCGCGGCTCTGCCTCGCGCTGGGCGCCGATGGCCTGCGCGGGGAACTGACCCTGCTCAAGGCCGCGCGCGCCTATGCGGCCTGGCGTGACGACACGGCGGTGGTTCGGACCCATGTCCGGGCGGTGGCACAGGTGGCGCTGCGACACCGGCTGCGGCGCGATCCGCTGGACGAAGCCGGAAGCGGCACACGGGTACAGCGCATCGTGGAGGATGTGCTTGCCTGACCTCGCCTCCCCGGCCTTTCGCGCGGCGCTGGCGCTGGACCTGCTGAGCCTCGATCCGGGGCTGGGCGGGCTGGTGATCCGCGCGCGGCAGGGCCCGGTGCGGGCGGCCTTTCTGGAGCGACTGGACCGGCTGCCCCTGCCCCGCCACAGGCTGCATCCGCAGGTGACGGACGAGGCGCTCTATGGCGGGCTCGACCTCGCGGCGACGCTGGCGGCGGGACGGCTTGTGCAGGAACAGGGTCTGCTGGCGGAGCCCTCCGCGCTGGTTCTGGCCATGGCGGAACGCTGCCCCGCCGGCCTGACGGCCCGGCTCGCCGGGGCACTGGACGCGGGGCGAGGCCATGCTCTGATCGCCCTCGACGAGGGCGCCGAGGCGGACGAGGCCTGCCCCGAGGCGCTGATCGACCGGGTCGCGTTCCACGTGGACCTGTCCGGCGTGTCACCCATGACCCTCGCCTTCGGGGACGCCCCCGATCTCCACGCCGCCCGCGCGCGGCTCGACGCAATGCCCGTGACGGTGGATCTGCACCGGCAGGTGACCGAACTGGCGGCGGCCTTCGGCATCACCTCCATCCGCGCGCCGCTGTTTACCCTGCGCGCGGCGCGGGCGCTGGCCGCGCTCTGGGACTGCGACGCCGATGCGGACGTGGTGCAGGTGGCCTGCGCACTGACCCTGTCGCACCGCGCAATCCGGGTGCCCGAAGCGCCCGAGGACGAACAGGAGGACGCACCGCCCGAGCCGCCCCGGGACGAGGGCGAGACCGGCGAGCAGGACAGCGAAACGCTGGACCTCCCACAGGAGATGCTGATCGAGGCGGTGCAGGCCCTGTTGCCGCCCGACCTCATGGCCCGCATCCGCTCGAAGGCCCTGCGCGGCGGCCATGGTTCCGGCGCGGGTGCCGCGCGCAAGGGAAACCGGCGCGGCAGGCCCCTGCCCTCGCGCCCCGGCCGGCCCGGATCGGGTGCGCGCGTGGATCTCGTGGCGACCCTGCGCACCGCCGCCCCCTGGCAGAAGCTGCGCGCGCAACAGGCGCCGGGGCGGGACGGGCTGCATATCCGCGCCTCCGACATCCGGGTGAAGCGGTTCGAGGACAAGTCCGACCGCCTCCTGATCTTTCTCGTCGATGCCTCGGGCTCCGCCGCCCTCGCCCGGCTGGCCGAGGCGAAAGGCGCGATCGAGCTGCTGCTGGGCGAGGCCTATGCAAGGCGCGACCATGTCTCTCTGGTGGCCTTTCGCGGCACCGGGGCGGAGGTCCTCCTGCCGCCCACACGTTCGCTCGTGCAGACGAAGCGGCGGCTGGCGGAGCTGCCGGGCGGCGGGGGCACGCCTCTGGCTGCAGGGCTGCAGGCGGCGATGGGCGAGGCGATGGCCGCACGCCGTCGCGGCATGGCGCCCACCATCTGCCTGCTGACGGACGGGCGGGCGAATATCGCCCTCGACGGGTCGGCGAACCGCGCGCAGGCCGCCGAGGATGCCCGGCGCGTCGGCGAGGCCGCACGGCTGGCGGGGGCGGATGCGCTGGTGCTCGACTGCGGGATCAGACCCGAACCCGGCCTGAAAGCTCTCGCCGCGGCGATGGATGCGCCCTACCTCGCACTGCCCCGCGCCGATGCACGCCGCCTCAGCCAGGCGGTGGGCGCGGCGCTGGGCGACTGACGTGCGCTGGCCGCAGGATGCCGTAGGCTGGCCGCTGCGGGAGCACTCCCGCTTCGTCCTCTGCCGCCCGCACCGCTGGCATGTGCAGGAGACGGGCACGGGCGAAACGCTGATCCTGATCCATGGCGCGGGGGGAGCGACGCAAAGCTGGCGCGGCCTCTTCCCGCTCCTCGCCGCGCGGTTCCACGTCGTGGCGGTGGACCTGCCCGGACAGGGCTTCAGCCAGTGCGGCGCGCGGGCGCGGATGGGCCTCGACGGAATCGCGGAGGACCTGCGGTCTCTGATCGCGCAGGAAGGCTGGTGGCCTGCCGCCCTCATCGGCCATTCGGCGGGGGCGGCGGTGGCCCTGCGGATGGCGCTGACGGACCCCGTCCCGGTGCTGGCGATCAACCCCGCCCTGCAGAACTTCCGCGGCGTGGCGGGCTGGCTTTTTCCGGTGCTGGCAAAGGTGCTGGCGTTGAACCCGTTCAGTGCCGCCCTCTTCACCGCGACGACGACGCGGACCACGGTCAGGCGGCTGATCGAGGGGACGGGGTCCCGGCTGGGGCCGGAGGGGCTGGACCTCTACTACCGCCTGGCGAAGGACCGCGCCCATGCCGATGCCGTGCTGGCGATGATGTCGCAATGGTCGCTGGACGGGCTGCTCGCCCGGCGCGACCGGATCGCCAGCCCTGTGCGCTGTCTTGTCGGCCTCGGCGACACGGCGGTCGCACCCGCCTCGGTGCGGTCAGGGGTGCGGGGCCTGCCGGACGTGACGGTGGAGGAGTGGGACGGCCTCGGCCACCTGATGCACGAGGAAGCTCCGGACCGGGTCGCCGACTGGGTGCGCCGGGCCATGACCGATCTGAAACCAGCACCCGACACGGCCTGAAAGCGCCCCACCCCACACTTTTCTGGCCTGCAATATCCCGGGGGTGAACGGCGAAAGCCGGTGGCTTTCGCCGGAGGGGGCAGCGCCCCCTGCTACGGCCGGAACTCCTGCACCTCCAGCAGGTCGGGGATCACGTCGGCCGTCCCCTTGCGCGTGACCATGAGGGCGGCGGCGCGGGTCGCCTGTCCGATGGCCTGTTCCATCGGCTGGCCCCGGTCGAGCCCGCCAAGGAGGTACCCGGTGAAGGTATCTCCCGCCCCGGTCGTATCCACGGGCGTCACCGGGATCGCGTCAAAGTGCAGGATGTCCGGGCCCCGGACCCAGTCGCAGCCCCGCGCGCCCAGGGTAACGATGACGTCCCGGACGGGCAGGTCCGAGGGCCCCTGCCCCGTCGCCTCGCGCAGCTGTTCCGCCTCCACCGCGTTCAGCACCAGAAGATCGGCATAGGGCAGCATCGCACGGGTGGCGGCGGCATCGAAAGGTGCCGCAGCATAGGCCACGGACAGGCCCATGTCCCGGGCGATGCGGGCGCCCTCCTCCTGCATGTTGGTCTCGTTCTGGGTGACGAAGATGTCGCCGGTGCGCGCCTCCGACAGGGCGCTTTGCAGGATCTCGAGCGGGATCTCGCGGTTGGCGCCGGGCCAGATGGTGATCGCGTTCTCGCCATGGCTGTCCACGGTGATGACCGCGTGACCCGTGCCATGGGCGGTGCGGGCGATGAAGCGGGTGTCGACCCCCATCTCGGTCAGCCGCAGGACGATCCAGTCAGCCTCCGCGCCCAGCGCGCCGATATGTTTCACCTGCGCGCCGGAGCGGGCCAGCGCCACGGACATGTTGGCGCCCTTTCCGCCCAGATAGTGCCGCTTTTCCGTGGCCGCGAGGGTCTCTCCCGGGCCGGGGATATGGGGGACGGAATAGACGATGTCCTCGTTGATCGAGCCGAGGTTCCAGACGGCCATGGCGGGCTCCTTTTCCGGCGTTTGCGGCAGGGTAGCGGGGTTTGAGGCGCGGTGCCACGCGTCGGTCCTGTGCAAGGTGGGTTGGAAACCCACCCTACGGACACGGGGGTAGGCCGGGCTTCAGCCCGGCCCCGGCCCTCAATCAATATTGCAGGCCGCGATCACCGCCATGTTGAGGATGTCGTTCACCGTCGCCACGGTCGAACAGATCTGGATCGGCTTGTGCACGCCCGACAGGATCGGTCCGATGACCGTGGCCCCGCCCAGCTCCTGCAGCAGCTTCACCGAGATCGACGCCGAATGCCGCGCCGGCACCACCAGCACGTTCGCGGGCCCCGTCAGGCGCGAGAAGGGATAGGCCTCGGCGGAGCGCGGGTTGAGGGCCACGTCCACGGCCATCTCGCCCTCGTATTCGAAATCCACCCCCCGCTCGTCGAGCACCCGGGGGGCGGCGTGCATCTTTGTTGCGCGTTCGGAGACGGGATAGCCGAAGGTCGAGAAGCTGACAAAGGCCACCCGAGGCACGAGACCGAAGGCCCGCGCGACCGAGGCGCCGCGCTCGGCGATGTCGGCGAGGTCGTTCTCGTCGGGCCATTCATGGACCAGCGTGTCGGCGATCAGCACGATCCGCCCGCGCGCCAGCACCGCCGTCACGCCAACGGCGCCGTCATGGGGGGCGGCGTCGTAGACGTGGTTGATCAGCTCGAGCACATGGGCGGACTTGCGCGTGGCCCCCGTCACCATGCCATCCGCGTGGCCGTGGGCCAGCATCAGCGCCGCGAAGACATGGCGGTCGCGGGCGGCGAGCCGGTGCACGTCCTGCTGGTCGATGCCCTTGCGCTGCAGCCGTTGGTAGAGGAACGCCTTGTAGGTCTCGAGGTGATCGGTGTTGGCCGCGTTGACCACGGTGAGCTCGCGCACGGCATCACCCAGCCCCTCGGCCTCCAGCTTCTTCTTCACGTCGTCCTCGCGGCCCACCACGAGCGCCTGGCCGAAGCCGTTGCGCTGATAGGCCACCGCCGCGCGCAGGACGCGGGGATCGTCCCCCTCGGCGAAGACCACCGTGGCCTGCGCCGCGCGCGCGCGGTTGTTGAGGCCGCGCAGGATGCTGGCGGTCGGGTCCATCCGGCCCTTGAGGCCGGTCTCGTAGGCCTCCATGTCCACGATGGGCCGGCGCGCCACGCCGGTGTCCATGCCCGCCCGGGCCACGGCGGGCGGAATCCGGTGGATCAGCCGCGGATCGAAGGGCGTGGGGATGATGTAATCGCGGCCGAAGGTCAGCTTCGTGCCATAGGCCATGGCGACCTCGTCGGGCACCTCCTCGCGGGCCAGTTCCGCGAGAGCACGGGCGCAGGCCAGCTTCATCTCGTCGTTGATCGCGCGGGCGTGGATATCGAGCGCGCCGCGGAAGAGATAGGGAAATCCGAGGACGTTGTTGACCTGGTTCGGATAGTCGCTGCGCCCGGTGGCGACGATGGCGTCGATGCGGACGGCATGGGCCTCTTCGGGCGTGATCTCGGGATCAGGGTTCGCCATGGCGAAGATCACCGGGTTGTCGGCCATGCTCTCCACCATCTCGGGCGTGACCGCGCCCTTGACCGACACGCCGAGGAAGACGTCCGCGCCCTTCATCGCCTCTTCGAGGGAGCGCAGGTCGGTCCTGACGGCATGGGCAGATTTCCACTGGTTCATGCCCTCGGTGCGGCCCTGGTAGATCACGCCCTTCGTGTCGCAGACGATGCAGTTGTCGTGCCGCGCGCCCATCGCCTTCAGAAGTTCGATGCAGGCGATGCCGGCGGCGCCCGCTCCGTTGAGGACGATCTTCACGTCCTCGATCTTCTTGCCCGACAGGTGCAGCGCATTCATCAGCCCGGCGGCGCAGATCACGGCGGTGCCGTGCTGGTCATCGTGGAAGACGGGGATGTCCATCTCTTCCTTGAGGCGCTGCTCGATGATGAAGCATTCGGGCGCCTTGATGTCCTCGAGGTTGATCCCGCCGAAGGTCGGGCCCAGCAGCCGCACCGCCTCGCAGAAGGCGTCGGGATCCTCGGTGGCGATCTCGAGGTCGATGGAATTGACGTCGGCGAAGCGCTTGAAGAGTACCGACTTGCCCTCCATCACCGGTTTGGACGCCAGCGCGCCGATGTTGCCGAGGCCCAGCACTGCGGTTCCGTTGGAGATGACGGCGACGAGGTTGCCCTTGTTGGTGTAGTCGTAAGCAGTCTCGGGCCGGTCGCGAATTTCCTCGCACGGCACGGCGACACCGGGGGAATAGGCGAGGCTAAGGTCCCGCTGGGTCGTCATGGGGACGGTGGCGTTGACCTCCCACTTGCCCGGAACCGGTTCCATGTGGAACGTCAGAGCGTCCTCGCGTGTCAGCCGCTGCTTCGTCATCGTTCCCTCCCAAGAACCTTCTCGTGTGGAAAAGTCAGGTGAGAGGGGCCATGTCAATGGGCGGGGGCGAAGCTGCGGCGGCGATCGTCCCACCGGAGACCCAGACGCGTCGCGTGCCGGCGGAACTCGTTACCGTTGGCGATGCGGTTCAGACGGTCGGACCAGCTGCGCACCGGGATCGCGTGGATGTCGCCAACGCCGTCGACCAGCACGAACTGGCGCTGACCGCCCCGGTCGCCGAGGACAAAGTTCCGGGGGTTGAGATCGCTGGCGCGCAGGTTCCAGCGGTCGATGCGCCGGATCACGTCGTTGAGCAGGACGATGAGCGGGGGGTCGAGGGCCTTCTCCTCCGCCAGAGCCTGCAGCGTGGGACCGAGGGCGCGGTTGCCGAGGGTGATCCGCTCCACCTCGAGGGCCCAGCCGAGGTCGGTCTCGAGATAGCCGTAGGAGCGCGAGAACGGCGGCGCGCCGGCATCAGCGGGCGCGCCGAGAAAGGCGCGGGTCTGTTCCGCCTGCTCGGCGCGAGCAGAGCGCAGGTCCACGGAGGTAAGGACCGCGCGGGACAGCCGGCGCAGGCTGATGCGGCGGCGGGACGGACGGACATCGAGAACCTTCAGAAGCCGGTCCGCCCTGAGAGGATGGAGATAGACGCAGCGCTCGGCCCCGCGGGCGACCGGCGGAATCCCGGAGAGGCGGAGGGGTGCATACCCGTGCGACATTCACTAAACCAGCCGAGATCTTCTGGAACCTCAGCTTGGGTAACGCGCGATGCAATGCAACAGTTTCGTGACGGCAGCAGAATGACCGGCCCGGTCACGCCGATGATGGCGCAGTATCTCGACATCAAGGCGCAGAACCCCGACGCGCTGCTGTTCTACCGGATGGGCGATTTCTACGAGATGTTCTTTGATGACGCCGTGGCGGCGGCGGAGGCTCTGGACATCGCGCTGACGAAGCGGGGCAAGCATCTGGATGAGGATATCGCCATGTGCGGCGTGCCCGTGCATTCCGCCGAGGGCTATCTTCTGACGCTGATCCGCAAGGGCTTTCGCGTCGCCGTGGCCGAGCAGCTGGAGGACCCGGCGGAGGCGAAGAAGCGCGGTTCGAAATCCGTGGTGAAGCGCGATGTCGTGCGGCTGGTGACGCCCGGGACTCTGACCGAGGACGGGCTGCTGGACGCGCGGCGGCACAATTTTCTCGCGGCCTATGCCGAGGTGCGGGACGGCGGTGCGCTGGCCTGGGTCGATATCTCCACCGGGGCCTTGTGGGTCACGCCCTGCTCCCGCATGCGGCTCGGGCCGGAGCTGGCGCGGCTCGGCGCCCGGGAGTTGCTGCTCCCCGAGGCGCTGGAGCGGGACCTGCGGGCGCTGGGCGAGGACCTTGGTGCTGCGGTGACACCTCTGGCGGGCACGTCCTTCGATTCGACGGGCGGCGCGCGGCGCCTGGCGGAGGTGTTCCGGGTCGAGACGCTGGACGGGTTCGGCACCTTCGGGCGGGCAGAGGTCTCCGCGCTCGCGGGGCTCGTGGATTACATCGAGATCACCCAGCGCGGAAAGCTGCCCCTGCTCCAGCCGCCCCAGCGCGAGGCGGAACGGACGGCGATGCAGATCGACGCCGCCACCCGGCGCTCGCTGGAGCTGACGCGGGGCGCGGACGGCGGGCGCGCGGGCTCATTGCTCGGAGCGGTGGACAGGACGGTGACGGCGGCGGGCGCGCGGCTGCTGGAGCGGCGGGTGGCGGCGCCCTCGTGCCGGCTGGAGGATATCCGCGCGCGACAGGAGGCGGTGAGCTGGGCGGTGGAGAGCGCGGACCTTGCCGACCGGCTGCGCGAGCGGCTGCGCCGTGTGCCGGACGTGGACCGCGCCCTGTCGCGGCTGGGGCTGGAGCGGGGCGGGCCGAGGGATATCGCCGCCGTGCGTGCGGCGCTGGAACAGGGAGCGGAGATCGCAGCCCTGCTGGAGGGACATGACCTGCCCGACCTGCTGCGGGACGCGACCGCCGATCTCGGCGGGCGGGAGGAGCTGGCGGAGCTCTTGCAGGAGGCGCTGGTGGCCGAGCCGCCGCTGCTGGCGCGGGACGGTGGTTTCGTCGCCCCGGGCTTCGACGCGGAGCTGGACGAGGCGCGCAGGCTCCGGGACGAGGGCCGGTCCGTGATCGCCGGAATGCAGGCGGATCTCGCCGCCGAGGCGGGTGTGCCGGGCCTCAAGATCAAGCACAACAACGTCCTGGGCTATTTCGTGGAGGTCACCTCGACCCATGTCGAGAAGATGCAGGCGCTGGGCGGGCGGTTCATCCACCGCCAGACGACGGCGAACCAGTATCGCTACACGACGGTGGAGCTGTCGGAGCTGGAAACGCGCATCCTGAATGCGGGCGGGCGGGCGCTGGAGATCGAGCGGCGCATCTTCGGCGAGCTGACGCGGGCGGTGCTTGCGGAGGCGTCCCGGCTGATGGCGCTGGCGAAGGGGCTGGCGGAGATCGACCTCGCCGCGGGGCTGGGTGATCTGGCGCGGGCGCGGGACTGGTGCCGGCCCATGGTGGAGGACAGCCGCGTCTTCGATATCCGGGCAGGGCGGCATCCGGTGGTGGAGGAGGCGCTGCGACGGTCGGGCGATCCCTTCGTGGCCAACGACTGCGACCTGACGGACGCCCGGGTCCACCTGCTGACGGGTCCGAACATGGCGGGCAAGTCGACCTATCTGCGGCAGAACGCGCTCATTGCGGTGCTGGCGCAGATGGGGGCCTGGGTGCCGGCGCAGGCGGCACGGATCGGGATCGTGAGCCAGCTCTTCAGCCGGGTGGGCGCGTCGGACGATCTGGCGCGGGGGCGGTCCACCTTCATGGTGGAGATGGTGGAAACGGCTGCCATCCTGAACCAGGCGGACGACGCGGCGCTGGTGATCCTCGACGAGATCGGGCGGGGGACCTCCACCTATGACGGGCTGTCGATCGCCTGGGCGACGCTGGAGCACCTGCACGGGGTCAACCGCTGTCGGGCTCTTTTCGCCACGCATTACCATGAGTTGGCGCAGCTTGCCGGTAAGCTGGAGGGCGTGGAGAACGCCACGGTGACGGTGAAGGAATGGGACGGGGAGGTGGTGTTCCTGCACGAGGTGCGGCGCGGAACCGCGGACCGGTCCTATGGCGTGCAGGTGGCGCGGCTCGCGGGGCTTCCGGCGGCGGTGGTGGAGCGGGCGCGGGTGGTGCTGGAGGCGCTGGAGAAGGGCGAGCGGGAGAGCGGGGGACGGGGGGCGGCGGTGATCGACGATCTGCCTCTGTTCGCCGCCGCTCCTCCGCCGGTGCCGGCGACGTCGCGGGCGGGGCCTTCGGCGGTGGAGACGCGGCTGGGGGAGGTGCTGCCGGATTCGTTATCGCCGCGGGAGGCCTTGGATCTGATCTACGAGTTGAAGGGGCTTATGGGGCGGCGCGAGTGAGAGCTTTGGAGCGTCCACGCGTGGACACATGGTCAAGTCATGGGAATCGTTGTGATAAGCTCGCAACGGGTTTTCGGGACGGTGACGTCACGGGATATTCGGGAGTTTGTGTCCGTGGGTCCGTGCGGCGGACTTGTGCCGGGTGAGGCGCAAGGTCTTGCCCTTACGGCAGGGTTTGACGACGATCTGATCAGGGAGCAGATCAACCGGGGGCGGTGCGTGAAGACCTTGCGAACCTGGCGCAGGATTTGCGTCTCGAACAGGTCATCGCTGCGTGCGATCACGCTTTGCCAGGATGCCGAAGGTCTCTGGGTCGGTTTCACCGAAACCAGCCCCGAAGGCCCCGATCAGATCGTGTATCTGCCCGCGACCCTCATCCTGCCCATGGCTGATGCCCTGGACAGTGTGGCGGAACGCGAGGATCGAACTTACCACTTGGTCCCTTGTCCTATCGAGGGCAAGGATCACCGGGGAAGACCTGCCCGGCTCAATGTCGCGGCCTGTACGATGGTAGCCTTCCGCTATCGTCCGGTCATCGTCTTCAACGGACCGCAAGGCATATGGTCCGCCCAATTCGTGTCGGGCCGCCATGCAGGTCTTGTCGCGCGGCTCTTGCGTCGGCTTCATGAGCGATATGAAGGATGTCTCCACCTAACCAAGGGTCGCATCCTGACTTCGGAGGAACCGAGCATCCGCTGGCCGGAGGCTGACATGGCGCTACCAACGACGCCGTGCCCCCGCGTGATGTCAACGCGACCCTTGGTCGAGGCGAACTGATGCCCGACAATGTCGGACCTGTTCGCTGGTTCAACAAGATCGCAGGAACATGCCTGGTCATCATCGGGGCTGTCACATCCATACCGGTTGGTTTCGCCCTGTATCATGGTGGCCTTGCCGGCATTTTCGACTGGCCTGGCATTTTCGACTGGTTTTCTGCCTTCGCGGCGCTGTTCTTTGCATGCGGCCTCTATTTGCTGGCGACGCCCCAACATGTCGGCGGCTGGGTGACGTTTCGGGGTGACGGTTTTGCGATCCGCGTCAGAAATCTTGTTCACAAGGACCTGGATCTTGATGTCGACTGGTCGGACGTCCAGAAAATCGAGCTTTTCAAAGGGGCGCGTCAACCTGACGGGCTGACGATCACGCTGGCACAGGGTGCAAAGGTGTCCTTTGCGACAGGCTATTTCGCGTTTGGCGGGGATGAAATTCTGGCCCGGTTGTCTGCCGCGGCAGACGCTGCCGGCTACCGGTTCGAGCGAGACCGCGGCTTCAACGCCTTGGTCGTCGAAAAGCGGGCCTGGCGCGTCGTCCGCGCGACCTAGAGCGTGTCGCGTTCATTCGCATTCATGCGACCCCCTCCAACCTATTGCGTGCGCACGTCCGAGGGACGCAAAACCGGTTCCCACTTTTCGCGACGTGTGCTCGCGCACCTGTGACGCGGCGTGTTGGGGAGCCCGGACACAAGGAAAGCCTGATGCGCCCCCCGGATTGTTCGGGAGGCGGCGGCAGGTTCCGGGACCTCCGGGCGCGACCGTCCGGAGGCATCATCCTGCCCGGCTGGAGCTGACGCCGACCCGGGCGGGGTGGATGAGGCGGGGGTCGGGGCGGGCTACGAAGACGATCCGCCAACCAGAATGTCGAGCGCGTCTTCCACTGTCGGCAAGGCGGCAAAGTCTTTGGCTGCCTGGGTTGCGCGTCTGCGCATCTCGCGGTTCTGCAATCCCTCTGTGATCGCTGCCCGAAGCGACGGTATGTCGTCGCCCGAAACAGAGATGCACAACCCCGCCGACGCAAGACACCGGGCATTGTCGGGTTGATCGGCGAAGAGCGGAACCACGACCATCGGCACAACTGCAGTCAGTCCCCCGAGGACAGTGCCCGAACCACCATGGCAGACCATGAGCTTTGCATGCTCGAATATCTCGGCCTGCGGCACGAACTCCCGGACAACGACATTGTCGGGAACGTTCCGGACGAGATCGTGGGGCGGGTTTCTTCCCGTGGTCAGAAGGACCGATACCGGCAAACCGGCAACCGCATCGACGCTGGCTCCATAGACATGTCTTGCGAACTCTTCACCGGCGCTTACGGTGCCAAAGGTCATGTAGACCAAGGGCTTGCCGCTGGGCGGGAGCCATTCGGGATGCCCTGTGGTCGAGGTCGCGGGCGGTGCGAACGCCCTGAAACGGACGGGCTGCCGGCTATTGATCCGGGGGGTGTCGTCCAGAACCTCCGGATGAGCGCTGAAGGCTGGTTCATCCCTGAGATAGCCGCCGCCGGTTGGCGGCAAAGAAACAAGGGATCGCAGCGCGTCCATTTGCTCGGTGTAGTTCGTGGCGATGGATTCCTCGGACTCGCCATTCACGATCTCGAACCGGGCATGTCGGATGCCGAGTTTCTCTGCCGCGATCAGCCCGGAGAACTCGGTGGTTTCACGCAGGATGAGGTCCGGGCGCCAGGTGGTCAGTTCGTCCAGCAATCCGGGCAGGACGCTTTGCGCCAGCAGCCCCATGAAGAACTCGGACATGAAGAACTTCCCGGCTTTCTCGCGCGGCACGCTCTTGGCGCGTTCGTTCACCGCCTCCCGTTCCGCATCGCTCGGCCCCGTCAAGACCAGGTGACCGAAGCCGTGCTTGGCGATTTCGTCGCCAAGATCTGGGAGGGCCGCGACCCTGACTTCGTGGCCCCTTGCCTGCAATCCCTTCGCGAAAGGCAGCATGGGGGTGAAGTGGCTCAAAAGCTTGTTGGTCGTGACAAGAATGCGCACGGAAGATCCCTAATCTCATGTAAAGCTTTGATGTTTCGACGATCACGCAAGTCTAGACGACTTCTGCCTTGCTGTCTCGGCAGAGACTCGTCGCGCGGTGGGTCGGGGTGCGGGGTGCAATCGCTCTGCCATCCCTGTCCGAGGCCAGACCCGGCGACCAGATCCCGATCTGTCTGACCGTGGAAGCGGGCCGTCGCGCAACCGCTGCGAAAACTCTATTGGTCCGCCAAGCGGACCAGCCTTGTTTGCGGCCACCCCCGCCTTGTTCGGAGGGTGACTGCAGGGTCGGGGAAACCCGCCGCCGGGACGGATCAGCCCGCCGGGGTGGAGCTGACGCCGACCTGGGCGGGGCGCAGGAGGCGCTCGTGGAGCATGAAGCCCACGGCGGCGACCTGGATGATGTCGCCGGCCTTCGTGCCGGGCAGGGGGGCCTCGAACATCGCCTGGTGGATCTGCGGATCGAAACGGTCGCCGACCTCGGGGGCGATGGGCTCGATCCCGTGTTTCTTGAACACGTTCAGGAGTTCCTTCATCGTCAGCTCCACACCCTCCAGAAGCGCCTTCGACACCTCGCGGCTTTCGTCGTTGGCGGTCTCGAGCGCGCGGCTGAGGCTGTCGAAGACCGGCAGCATGTCGCGGGCCAGTTTGGTGCCGCCGTAATGCTCGGCCTCGCGGCGATCGCGCTCGGCGCGCTTGCGCACGTTCTCGGCCTCGGCCAGGGCGCGCACGAAGCGGTCCTTGAAGTCGTCCCGCTCGGCGCGCAGGGCCTCGAGTTCGCCGCCGTCGGCGGGCGTCTCCTCTTCCGGGCCGGTCTCCGCGACACCGTCCGCCGGCTGGGCGTCGCCGCGCAGCTCTGCGGCGACCTCGTCCATGAATTCCTGATCGCTCTTCGGCTTGGCCATGTCTGTTCCTTCACGCACGGTCGGAAATGAGTCGCCCGACCAGCTGGGCTGTATAATCCACGATGGGGACGATCCGGCCATAGTTGAGCCGGGTCGGTCCGATCACGCCGACGGCGCCGACGATCTTGCGGTCGGCGTTCATATATGGAGAAACCACGAGAGAGGAACCCGTCAGCGAAAAGAGCTTGTTCTCGGACCCGATGAAGATGCGCACGCCGTCGCCTTCCTCGGTCAGGTCCAGGAATTCGGCGATGTCGCGCTTGCGTTCGAGATCGTCGAAGAGCTCCCTGATCTTCTCCAGCTCGTCCGCCTCCGCATCCCCGGTCAGGAGGTTGCCGCGGCCGCGGACGATGAGCCGCTCGGTGCCCTCCCCCTTGTCCTGCCAGAGCACCAGCCCCTGTTCCACGAGATCCGCGGCCAGGGCGTCGATCTGCTGACGCCGGGCGGCGATCTCGCGACGCATGACATCCGCCAGTTCCGAGAGGGTGTGGCCCTCGGCGAGGGCGTTGATGAAATTGGCGGCTTCGCGCATGGAGGAGGGCGTCTGGCCGGGGGGCGGGGTGAAGACGCGGTTTTCCACATGGCCGTCGGCGAAGACGAGCACCACGAGCGCACGGTCCTGGGCGAGGCTGACGAACTCGACATGCTTGACCGGGGCCGCGCGTTTCGGGGCGAGCACGAGGCTGGCGCTGCGGGTGAGGCCGGAGAGGGCCTGCCCGACGCTGTCGAGCAGACCGGCCACGTCGCTCGTGTTCGAGCCGAGCGTCGCGTCGATCTTCTCGCGGTCCTCGCCGGCGAGATCCCCGAGTTCCAGAAGGCCGTCCACGAAGAGGCGCAGGCCCATCTGCGTGGGCACCCGGCCGGCGCTGACGTGGGGGCTGCCGAGAAGTCCCAGGTATTCGAGGTCCTGCATGACGTTGCGGATGGTTGCGGCGGAGACCTGTTCGGACATGGTGCGGGTCAGCGTGCGGGAGCCCACGGGCGCGCCGGTGTCGAGATAGCTTTCGACCACCCGGCGAAACACTTCGCGGGAGCGGTCGTTCATCTCGTCGATCAGGCTGGTCTTTTCTGGCACGTCCGGTTTCCGCAGAACGGGGCGGCCCAATTAGAACGACCCGCCGGGCAAGGTCAATCGGGGTTGGACTGCACCCCGCGCCGGGGTTAGGGGAGGCGCAACGGATCAGGGGAGACGGACGATGCGGCCATCGGGGCGGGCACTGGACGAATTGAGGGCGGTCTCGATCGAGACGGGGGTGACGAAACATGCCGAGGGCTCGTGCCTCGTGCGGATGGGCGATACCCATGTGCTGTGCACCGCGAGCCTCGAGGACCGGCCGCCGCCGTTCCTGAAGGGCACGGGCCTCGGCTGGGTGACGGCGGAATACGGGATGCTGCCCCGCTCCACCGGCAGCCGGATGCGGCGCGAGGCCACGGCGGGCAAGCAGGGCGGGCGCACGGTGGAGATCCAGCGGCTGATCGGGCGGAGCCTGCGCGCGGGAGTGGACCGGGTGGCGCTGGGCGAGCGGCAGATCACCGTCGATTGCGACGTTCTGCAGGCCGACGGCGGCACGCGCTGCGCCGCGATCACCGGCGGCTGGGTCGCGCTGAAGCTGGCGGTGGGCAAGCTGATGAAGGCGGGCGAGGTGCGGATCGATCCGCTGGGCGATCCGGTCTCGGCCATCAGCTGCGGGGTCTATGCGGGCCAGCCGGTGCTGGATCTCGATTATCCCGAGGACAGCGAGGCGGGCGTGGACGGCAATTTCGTGATGACCGGCAACCGCCTGATCGAGGTCCAGATGTCGGCGGAAGGCGCGACCTTCTCGCGCTCGGAGATGGACCAGTTGCTGGCGCTGGCGGAGGCGGGCTGCGCGGCCCTCGCAGAGGCGCAGCGCGCGGCGGTGGCATGACCCGGCGGTTCGACGGCGACCGGCTGGTGGTGGCGACCCACAATGCGGGCAAGCTGGAGGAGATCGGGGCGCTGCTGGAGCCCTTTGGCGTGGCGCTGACCTCAGCGGGAGAGCACGGGCTGACCGAGCCGGAGGAGACCGAGGACACATTCGTCGGGAATGCGCGGATCAAGGCCCATGCGGCGGCGCGGGCCACGGGCCTGCCGGCGCTGGCGGATGACAGCGGGATCACCATCGACGCGCTGGCCGGCGACCCGGGAGTCCGGACGGCGGATTGGGCCGAAACAGGGTCTGGACGGGATTTTGCTCTGGCGATGACGCGGACCTGGAACGCGCTGGAGGCGGTGGCTGCGCCGGAGCCGCGCCGCGCGCAGTTCCGTTGCACGCTGGTGCTGGCCTGGCCCGACGGGCATGACGAGGTGTTCGAGGGCGTGATGCCGGGCCGGATCGTCTGGCCGATGCGGGGGGATCAGGGGCACGGCTACGATCCCATCTTTCAGCCGGACGGGCATGAGATGACCTTCGGCGAGATGGACCGCTGGGAGAAGAACCGCGTCAGCCACCGCGCCCGGGCCTTTGCCGCGCTGGTCGAGGGCTGTTTTGGCTGACGACTGGCAGGCCGGGGGCTTCGGCCTCTATGTGCACTGGCCCTTCTGCCAGGCGAAATGTCCCTATTGCGACTTCAATTCCCATGTGGTGGCGGGCGTGGACCAGGCGCGCTGGGCCCGCGCGCTGGTCGCGGAGATCCGGCGTCTGGCGGAGGAGACCGGGCCGAGGGTGCTCGGGAGCGTGTTCTTCGGGGGGGGGACGCCGAGCCTGATGGCGCCGGAGACCGTCGCGGCGGTGCTGGAGGCGGCGCGGGAGGCCTGGCCGCAGGCGAATGACCTCGAGGTGACGCTGGAGGCGAATCCGACCTCGGTGGAGGCGGGGCGGTTCCGCGGCTACCGCGACGCGGGCGTCACGCGGGTGTCGCTGGGCGTGCAGGCGCTGGATGACGAAAGCCTGCGGCGGCTGGGGCGGCTCCATGGGGCTGCGGAGGCGCGGGCGGCCTTCGGGATCGCACGCGACCTGTTCGGGCGGGTGAGTTTCGACCTGATCTATGCGCGGCAGGACCAGACGGCGGCGCAGTGGCGGGCGGAGCTTGCGGAGGCGCTGGCGCTGGCGCTGGATCACCTGTCGCTCTACCAGCTGACGATCGAAGAGGGCACGGCCTTTGGCGCGCGGCATGCGGCGGGGAAGCTGGCGGGGCTGCCGGACGAGGATCGGGCGGCGGACCTGTGGGAAATCACCCAGGAGATGACGGCCGCGGCGGGGATTACGTCCTATGAGATCTCGAACCACGCGAGGCCGGATGCAGTGTGTCACCACAACATGGTGTATTGGCGATGCGGTGACTATGCAGCTGTCGGACCGGGGGCCCATGGACGGCTGACCCTGGGCGGGCAGCGCTGGGCCACGGAGGCGCATCGGGCGCCCGGCAAGTGGATCGAGGCGGTGGAGCAGACCGGGCGCGGAGAGGAGGAGCGGGTCCTTCTGTCCGATCAGGAGCGGCTGACGGAGATGTTGCTGATGGGTCTGCGCCTGCGGGAAGGCGTGTCCGTGGCGCGGCTGGACCGGCTGGGATGGGACCCCGCGACCGCGCTGGCGCTGGCGGAGGCGGGGTGGGTCCGGTTCGAGGGCGGCAGGCTGGCGGCGACGGACCGGGCCTGGCCGGTGCTGAACGCCGTGCTGCGGGAGCTGGTGCCGGGTTAACCGCCGGACAGGGCGCGGAGCAGGTCGTCGAGCTGGCCGAGATCGGCATAGCGGATCGAGAGGGTCCCGCCTTCGGTGCCCGGGATGTGGTCGATGGTGACACGCATGCCGAGGGCCGCCGCGAGCTCCGCTTCGATCTGGCGGGTGTCGGCGTCCTTCTCGGGGGCTCCCCTCGGGGATCTGCCCCCGGTGGGATCGGCCTTCTTGCGCCGGGTCAGAGCCTCCACCGCGCGCACGGACAGGCCCTCGCTGACCACCCGGGCGGCGATCGCCTCGGCCTCGTCGTGGCCGACAAGGGCGCGGGCATGGCCCGCGCTCAGGCGGCCCTCCGTCAGGAGATGGCGCACGCCATCGGGCAGGGTCAGCAGGCGGAGCGCGTTGGCGATATGGCTCCGGCTCTTGCCCAGAGCGGTGGCGAGTTGATCCTGGGTATGGCCGAACCGATCCATCAGTTGCCGAAAGCCCGCGGCTTCGTCCACCGGGTTGAGATCGGCCCGCTGGATGTTCTCGATGATGGCGACCTCGAGCACCTCGGTATCGTCGAAATCGCGGACGATGACGGGAACTTCGTGCACCTGCACCTGTTGCGCCGCGCGCCAGCGGCGTTCGCCGGCGACGATCTCGAAGGCGTCGGGGGTGCGGGGCGAGGGCCGCACGATCAGGGGCTGGATCACGCCCTTTTCGCGGATAGAGGCGGCCAGCTCGGCCAGGGCGTCGGCGTTGAAGCTGCGCCGTGGCTGGTCCGGATTGGGGTGAATGCGGTCGATGGGCAGGGTACGCTCCGCAAGGCGGGGCGCGTCGGGCGCAGCGGAGGCCGGACCCACATCGGCCATGAGCGCGGAGAGGCCGCGCCCGAGGCCGCGGGACTTGGGGCGGGAATCGGTCATGGGCTGTCTCCGGTCAGGCGTTGCGGGCGAGCAGTTCCGCGGCAAGGGCGCGGTAGGCCTGCGCGCCGCGGCTGGTCGGGTCGTAGTCGAGCACCGGCATGGCATAGGACGGCGCCTCGGACAGGCGGACGTTGCGGGGGATCACCGTCTCGAACACCAGGTCGCCGAGGTTTTCCCGGGCATCTTCCTCGACCTGACGGGCGAGGTTGTTGCGCGCGTCGTGCATCGTCAGCGCGATCCCCTCGATCCGCAGGCCGGGATTGGCGCGTTCGCGCACGTCGCGGATCGTCAGCATGAGCTGGGACAGGCCCTCGAGGGCGAAGAACTCGCTCTGCAGCGGGACGATGACCGCATCCGCCGCGACGAAGGCGTTGACCGTCAAGAGGTTGAGCGACGGCGGGCAGTCGATCAGCACATAGTCGTAGGACTGCCCGGCGGGCGTGCGCAGGGCGGCCTGCAGCAGGTAGATTCGGCGTTCGTTGGCGACGAGGTCGATGTCGGCGGAGGACAGATCGGTCGTGGCCGGGACGATGGAGAGGTTGGCCACTTTGGTCGGCTGCACCGCGTCGGGGAGCGGCGCACCGGCCATCAGAAGGTCGTAGGTCGTCGTCTGCCGGGCGCCGAGGTCGATGCCGAGGCCGGTGGAGGCGTTGCCCTGCGGGTCGATGTCGATGATGAGCACCTTCTGGCCGGATGCAGCCAGGGCCGCGCCCAGGTTGATCGCCGTCGTGGTCTTTCCCACGCCGCCCTTCTGGTTGGCGACAGCGAAGATCCGGGACTCCGGAGGTCGGCTCGGGTCAGACACGGACGATCCTTTCGATCCTGAGAATTGCAGCTTCAGGATCGGTGATACTGCGGGTTTCGGAGAGGGCAAAGCCCCAGTTGGCCCGGGCCTCCGCTATTTCGGCGGCGCGGGAGCGGCCCTTTGGAAACAAGGCGATTCCATCGGCGGCAAGGTGCCGGTCCGCGTGCTCGAGAAGGCGCGGAAGCGGCGCGAGAGCACGGGCGGACAGGATCGGAGCGTTGAAGGGCGCGAGAGCCTCGGCCCGGTCGGTGCGGATCTGGGCGGCAAGGCCGAGCGTGCGAACGGCCGTGCGGAGGAAGGCGGCCTTGCGGGCGTCGCTTTCCACCATGATCACCTCCGTCGCGGGGGTGCGTTCGGCGAGAATCACCGCCACCACAAGGCCCGGGAAGCCCGCGCCGCTGCCAAGATCGACCCAAGGACCGCGTGTCGGGGGAGCGAGCGGTACGAGCTGCGCCGAATCGCGGATGTGGCGGTTCCAGATATCGGCGCGGCTGTCGGGCGCGATCAGGTTGATCCGCTGCGTCCACTTGCCGATGAGAGCCTCCAGCGCGGCGAGCCGGTCCATTGTTTCACGTGAAACATCAAGGCCCGCGACACCGAGGTCGCGCCCACTCACGAGGTTTTCGCCAGTTCGGCTCTGCGGATGCGGGCAAGGATCAGGAGAAGCGCCGCAGGGGTCATCCCGTCGATCCGGGAGGCATGGGCCAGGGTGGCGGGACGCGTGGCGGCGAGTTTGCCCGCGAGCTCCTTCGACAGGCCCTCGATCGCGGCGTAGTCCATCCAGCCGGGGATCACGCGATCCTCGTCCCGGCTGAGGGCGTCCACGTCCTTTTGCTGACGCTCGATATACTGGGCATAGAGCGCGTCGCGCTTGAGCTGGTCGCGGATGTCCGACGGGATGTCCGCGAGATCAGGCGCAAGCGGCAGCAGGCCGTCGAAGTCCAGATCGACGAGTGCCAGAGCCTCCACCCCGGAGCGTGGCGGGCCTTCGGGATTGAGCCGGACGCCGGTGGCCGCGATGTCGCGCGCCGAGAGCCGCAGCGCGGAAAGGCGGGCGCGGCCTGCCTCGAGCCCGGCCAGCTTGTCCTCAAAGGCCTGCCAGCGGCGATCACCGACACAGCCGATCCGGCGGCCCCAGGCGGTCAGGCGCTGATCGGCATTGTCGGCGCGCAGGGACAGCCGGAATTCGGCGCGAGAGGTGAACATGCGGTAGGGCTCGCTGACACCGCGGGTCACGAGATCGTCGATCATCACGCCGATATAGGAGCTGGTCCGGCTGAAGGAGACAGGAGCGGTGCCGCGGACATGGGCAGCGGCGTTCAGGCCGGCGACGAGACCCTGGGCGGCGGCCTCTTCATAGCCAGTTGTGCCGTTGATCTGGCCGGCGAGGTAAAGCCCCGGCGCAGCGCGCAGCTCGAGTGTCGGATGCAGGCCGCGGGGATCGACGTAGTCGTATTCGATGGCATAGCCGGGCTGCAGGATCTCCGCGTCCTCGAGCCCCGCGATGGAACGGACGTAATCAGCCTGCACCTCGGCGGGCAGGGAGGTGGAGATGCCGTTGGGATAGACGGTGTGGTCGTCGAGACCCTCGGGTTCCAGGAAGACCTGATGGGAGGTCTTTTCGGCGAAACGGACGACCTTGTCCTCGATGGAAGGGCAGTAGCGCGGACCGACGCCGCTTATATGGCCGCCGTACATTGCGGACCGGCTGAGGTTGTCGCGGATGATGCGGTGCGTGCGGTCGTTGGTGTGGGTGATGCCGCAGGCGATCTGCCGGGCGGAAGGCTGCGTGTTCAGGAAGGAGAACAGGGTCGGCCGATCGTCCCCGGGCTGCATCTCCAGCCGGGACCAGTCGATGGTGCGGCCGTCGAGGCGGGGCGGGGTTCCGGTCTTCAGGCGGCCGAGGGGGAGACGCAGGGCGTCGATGCGCTCCGCCATGCGGATGGCGGGCGATTCGCCCATGCGGCCGCCGGGCCGGGAGACGTCACCGATATGGATGACGCCGCGCAGGAAGGTGCCGGTGGTCAGGATGATGCAGGCGGCCCGGATCGTCGTCCCGTCGCCGAGGGCGACGCCGCAGATGCGGCCGGTCAACTCGACGAGGTCGACCGCCTCGCCCTCGATCACCTCGATGGCGGGGACGGCGGCGATTTCCTCCTGCATGGCCGTACGGTACAGGGCGCGGTCCGCCTGCGCGCGGGGTCCCTGAACGGCGGGACCCTTCTTGCGGTTGAGGAGGCGGAACTGGATGCCGGCCCTGTCGGCGACGCGGCCCATGACGCCGTCGAGCGCGTCGATCTCGCGCACGAGATGACCCTTGCCGAGGCCACCGATGGCGGGGTTGCAGGACATCACCCCGATGGTGTCCCGGGACAGCGTGACGAGGGCCACGCGGACGCCGCAGCGGGCGGCGGCGTGGGCCGCTTCGGTTCCGGCGTGGCCGCCGCCGATCACCACGATGTCGGTGTCATGTTTCACGTGAAACATCCCTCATTTACCGATGCAGAAACTGGAAAACACTTCATCCAGCACCTGCTCCACATCAACCCGCCCCACCAGTTCGTCAAGGGCGAGGATCGCCTCACGCAGCCGGTGAGCCAGGAGATCGGGTGCCTCTTTCATGCGATCAAGCCCCGCCAGCACATCCTCCAGCGCGGCCGCGGCCCTGTCCATGGCCATGCTTTGACGCGCCCGGGAGGCGACGCCGCCGCCCTGGGCCAGTGGCTCGAGCCGGGCGACGATCTCCGCGATCAGCCGGTCGAGCCCTTGGCCGGTGAGACCGGAGACCGACAGCCCGTCCGCCTCGGTCTTGTCCGCCTTCCCCGTCACCACCAGATCGCTCTCCCGCACCTCTCCGGCCGGTGCCTGGCCCGGGTCCACGAGATGGACCCGAAGATCCGCAAGCGCGGCCCGCGCGCGGGCGCGCTCCATGCCGATCCGTTCCACCGCGTCTCCGCCTTCGCGCAGTCCGGCGGTGTCGAGGAGCGTGACCGGCAGGCCCGACAGCTCCATCTGCACCTCGATCACGTCCCGTGTCGTGCCCGCCTCCTCGGAGGTGATCGCCGCGTCACGTCCCGCCAAGGCGTTGAGAAGCGTTGATTTTCCCACGTTCGGAGCTCCAAGGATCGCCACTTCGAACCCATCCCGCACCCGTTCGGCCGCGGCGACTCCGGAGGATTGCCGCCGCAGATCGTCCCGAACGGCCTCCAGAAGCACGGCCACTTCGGGGGCCACATCCTCCGGGACATCCTCGTCGGCGAAATCTATCGTCGCCTCGATCAGCGCCGCGGCGCGCACCAGATCCCGTCGCCATTCCTCCGCCCGCCTGCCCAGGGCGCCGGACAGGGCGCGCATGGCCTGCACGCGCTGACGTTCGGTCTCCGCATCGATGAGATCGGCCAGCGCCTCCACCTGAGCGAGATCGAGACGGCCGGCCAGAAACGCCCGCTGGGTGAATTCACCGGCCGTCGCGGGACGCAATCCGGGAAGGTCTCCCAGCACACGCAGCACGGCGGACACCACCGCCGGGCTGCCGTGCAGGTGGAGTTCGGCCACCGCCTCGCCGGTGAAACTGGCGCCATCGGCGAAGGTCAGGACCAGAGCTTCGTCGAGAATGTCCGCGCCCCGCCGCAGCTTGCGCAGGGCGCGGCCCGGCCAGGGCACCGACCCGGCGAGGGTCTCGACTGCCGCGCGGGCGTCGGGCCCGGAGATCCGGACAACCGCCACCCCCGCCCGTCCGCGCGCGGAGGCGAGTGCGAAGATCGTGTCCATGGCAGAGTCCCCCGGGGCGAGGCCCGGTTAGGTGTTCATCGAATCGAAGAACTCGGAATTGCTCTTCGTCTGCTTAAGCTTGGAGATCAGGAACTCGATCGCGTCCGTCGTCCCCATGGGGTTCAGGATGCGGCGCAGGACATAGGTCTTCTGCAGGTCGATCTTGTCGACGAGCAGCTCTTCCTTCCGGGTTCCGGACTTCAGGATGTCCATCGCCGGGAAGACGCGCTTGTCGGCGACCTTGCGGTCCAGCACGATCTCGGAGTTGCCGGTGCCCTTGAATTCCTCGAAGATCACCTCGTCCATCCGGCTGCCGGTGTCGATCAGGGCAGTGGCGATGATCGTCAGGCTGCCGCCTTCCTCGATGTTCCGCGCGGCGCCGAAGAACCGCTTCGGCCGCTGCAGAGCGTTGGCGTCGACACCACCGGTCAGCACCTTGCCGGAGGAGGGCACGGTGGTGTTGAAGGCCCGGCCGAGGCGGGTGATCGAATCGAGCAGGATCACCACGTCCCGCTTGTGCTCCACCAGGCGCTTGGCCTTTTCGATGACCATCTCGCTGACGGCGACGTGACGGGTGGCGGGCTCGTCGAAGGTGGAGGAGATCACCTCGCCCTTCACCGAGCGCTGCATGTCGGTGACTTCCTCGGGCCGCTCATCGATCAGCAGCACGATGAGATAGATCTCGGGGTGATTGACCTCGATCGAATGGGCGATGTTCTGCAAAAGCACCGTCTTGCCGGTCCGCGGCGGCGCCACGATCAGGCCCCGCTGGCCCTTGCCGATGGGAGACACGAGATCGATGATCCGTGCGGAACGGTCCTTCGTCGTCGCCTCGGTCTCGATCTCCATCTTGAGCCGTTCATCGGGATAAAGCGGGGTCAGGTTGTCGAAGGCCACCTTGTGACGTGCCTTCTCCGGATCCTCGAAGTTGATCTTCTCCACCGAGACGAGGGCGAAATACCGCTCCGCGTCGTTGGGCTCCTGGATCACGCCCTCGACCGTGTCGCCGGTGCGCAGGGAATACTGGCGGATCATGTCGGGACTGACGTAGATGTCATCGGCGCCGGGCAGGTAGTTCGCCTCTGGCGAGCGCAGGAAGCCGAACCCGTCCTGCAGCACCTCGAGCACGCCATCGCCGCCGATGACCCAGTCCTCGTCGGCGCGTTCCTTGAGGATGGCGAACATCATGTCGCCCTTGCGCATGGTCGAGGCGTTCTCGATCTCGAGTTCCTCGGCCATGGACAGGAGGTCCTTGGGGCTTTTCGCCTTCAGATCGGCGAGGTTCAGGCGGTCTTGGGACATTTGCTCGCTCCCGGCCTGGTCTGAGTGACCGGCACATCGCGTAAGAGTGGGGGAAATTCGGACCCGGACGGGTTTCATCGGTGCTTAGGCCGGTCCGGAGGCTCTGTCAATTCGCAGCCGGCAACCGCGGTCGTCCCGTTACCAGATCAGGAAAGAGAGAATCTGATGATGATGTAAGGGAGTGGGGACAACTGCCGTCTCTCAGATTCTCCACCGTGTTGTCCACCGGGCCGTGATCCGAAGTCAGTGACAGTCACTTCCCTGCCTCCGGAATCGACAAGGGATTTCAGTATCTTGGGTGTTGTATTCCGGACGCATCAGAATACCGGTGGCTTGACTCGACCGAGGCTGCGAAACCGTCCACAGGGGCGAGTTGTCCTTTGCCCACGGGGACGGGCTGTGCCATGTCGGGGACGGGTTCGGCGCCCCGGGGAGACGCAGTGGATCCCGGCGACGGTCCGGACCCGTTTCGCCGGTTTCGTCCCCTCTTGGCCAACAGGTTATCAACATGTCATCCCCCCTCGTTCTTGCGTCCGGGTCGGGCATTCGTGCAACATTGCTGCGGAACGCCGGCCTGATCTTCGACGTGGAGATCCCCAGGGTGGACGAGTCCGCCGTGCGCGATTCGCTTCTGGAGGAGGGCGCCCCGCCCCGGGACATCGCCGATGCGCTGGCCGATCTGAAAGCCGCGAAGGTCGCGGCGCGGCGGCCCGAGGCGCTGGTGCTCGGCTGCGATCAGGTTCTGGTCCATGACGGCGCGATCCTGTCGAAGCCGCAAACACCCGGGGAGGCGCTCGCGCAGCTGCGGCGTCTGTCGGGGCAGACGCACACGCTTCTGTCTGCGGCGGTGGTCCACGGAGAGGGCGGACCGGTCTGGCGCCATGTCGGGGAGGCGCGGCTGACGATGCGCAGACCGTCCGAGGACTGGCTTGACGGCTATGTCGCCCGCAACTGGGACAGCATCCGCCACTCGGTCGGCGGCTACAAGCTCGAGGAGGAGGGCGTGCGGCTCTTCACCCAGGTGCGGGGGGACCATTTCACCATTCTCGGCCTTCCGTTGCTGGAGCTCTTGTCCTGGCTGATTCTTCGCGGGACACTCCCGTCATGAGCGAGACACGGATCCCCCTCGCCGGCGTCATCGGCCACCCGATCGCCCATTCGAAAAGCCCCCGGCTGCACGGGCATTGGCTGACCCGGTACGGGCTCCGGGGTCACTATGTGCCGATGGACGTGGCGCCCCCGTATCTGGAGGAGGTGCTGCGGGCATTGCCGAAGGCGGGTTTCGTGGGGGTGAACGTGACGATACCGCACAAGCGCTCGGTGCTGGCGCTGGCGGACGAGGTGACGGACCGCGCGCGTCGGATCGGAGCGGCGAACACGCTGACCTTCCGGGATGGCCTCATCCATGCCGACAACACGGACGGGCACGGCTTTCTTGCGAATCTTCGGCAGGGTGCGCCCGGCTGGGATCCGGCGGCGGGCCGGGCGACGGTTCTGGGGGCCGGGGGTGCTGCCCGGGCGGTGGTGGTCGCACTGCTGGAGGCCGGCGTGCCGGAGATCCGGCTGACCAATCGCACCCGGGCCACGGCGGAGGCCCTGAAGGCGGAGCTGGGAGGGGCGATCCGGGTGGTTGACTGGATGCAGGCGGGGGAGGCGGTGCGGGAGGCGGCGCTGGTGGTGAACACGACCTCGCTGGGGATGACCGGTGGCGGCCCGTTCCTCGTGCCGCTCGACGGTCTGTCGCCCGATGCGCTGGTGACCGATCTCGTCTACACCCCCCTCGACACGCCGCTGCTGCAGGGCGCGCGCGAAAGGGGATGTCGGACGGTGGACGGGCTGGGAATGCTGCTGCATCAGGGGGTTCCGGGGTTCGAACGCTGGTTCGGCCAGCGCCCGGAGGTGGATGACGCGACCCGCGCGGCGGTGCTGGCATGATGACGCGACCCTGGGCTCTGGGGCTGACGGGCTCCATCGGGATGGGCAAGTCCACGACCGCACGGATGTTTCACGACGAGGGTCTGCCGGTCTGGGATGCCGATGCGGCGGTGCATCGGCTCTATGGTGCCGGCGGTCCTGCGGTGGGACCAATGGCGCAGGCCTTTCCCGAGGCGGTGGTGGATGGCGCCGTGTCGCGGCCGGCGCTCAAGCGGCTGATCGCGCGGGATGCGGAGGTGCTGCGCCGGGTGGAGGAGCTGGTGCACCCTCTTGTCGCTGCGGACCGCCGCGCCTTTCTCGACACGGCGGATGCGGAGATCGTCGTCTTCGACGTGCCGCTCCTGTTCGAAACCGGAAGCGAGGGGGATTTCGACAGCGTGCTGGTGGTCACGGCCCCTCTCGACGTGCAGAAGGATCGGGTCCTGTCGCGGACCGACATGACCGAAGCCCATTTCGCCGCCATCCTGAGACGCCAGATGCCCGACGCCGAAAAACGGCGTCGCGCGGATCATGTCATCGAGACGATGACCCTCGAGGCCGCACGGGCGGATGTGCTGGCCCTGATCGCGGAGCTGAAGGACAGACGCCGACATGCGTGAGATCGTGCTCGATACGGAGACCACGGGATTCGAGCCCGCCGAGGGCGACCGGATCGTGGAGATCGGCGCCGTGGAGCTGAACGGGCATGTGCCCACGGGACGGACCTATCACCAGTATATCAATCCCGAGCGGTCGATGCCCGCCGATGCCTTTGCCGTGCATGGTCTTGGTGACGAGTTCCTGGCGGACAAGCCGCGGTTCCGGGAGATCGGGCGGGCGTTTCTCGACTTCATCGGGGATGCGAAGCTGGTGATCCACAACGCGGCCTTCGACATGAAGTTTCTCAACGCGGAACTGGGCTGGGCCGGTCTGCCCGGCCTGTCCGATGATCGGGCCATCGACACGCTGACGATCGCGAGGCGGCGGTTTCCCGGCTCTCCGGCGTCGCTCGATGCCCTGTGCCGCCGGTTCGCCATCGACAACAGCGGGCGGACCCTCCATGGCGCGCTTCTGGACAGCGAAATCCTTGCGGAGGTCTATCTGGAGCTGATCGGCGGGCGTCAGCCGGATTTCGCCCTGAATGCGGCGCAGGGCGGCAGCCCGACGACCGAGGCCAGTGCGACCTGGCGGCCCGGCCCGCGTCCCGCGCCGCTGCCCCCCCGGATCACGGCGGAGGAAGCCGCCGCCCATGCCGCTTTCGTCGAAGGCATGGGCGATGGCGCCCTGTGGAAGAGGTTCGGCTGAGGCTCAGACCTCGGCGGTGCCGCCGTTCGACGTCGCGGGCTTCCGCTCCTGAACGCGGCGGGCGATCTCCTGTCGGTAGAGTTGCAGGAAGTCGATCTGCTCGAGGTTCAGCGGCGGGAAACCGCCGTCGCGCGTGACGTCGCTGACGATGCGGCGGACGAAGGGGAAGGTCTGACGCGGGCACTCGATCAGGAGATAGGGATGAAGCTGCTGCTCCGGCACGCCCTCGATCCGGAAGATGCCGGAATATTCGAGTTCGAGGAGAAAGAGCGTCTCGCCCTTGTCCTTGGTCTTCGAGGTGATCGTGAGCTTCGTGATGACCTCATAGGTGTTTTCCTGGGACCGCTTTTTCGCGTCGAGATTCACCTGGACCTGGATCTCGGGCTGGACCTCGCCGGAGACGCCCTTTTGGGCCATCACGTTCTCGAAGGACATGTCGCGCACGAACTGGCCGAGGATGCGCTGGGTCACCTGCGGCTGCCCGGCCTCGGGCTGATCGGTTCCGGTGTTCGTCGTGTCGTCGGACATGGCAGGGTCTCCGCTCGAATTTCGGGTTGCGAGCGTCCTAGCAGCCGGTCGGGCCGGGAACAATGCTCAGTGCCGGGTCCAGCCGGAGGGGTCGACGCCGCCATTGCGGTCGGGCGTGACGTCCTCGTAATCCACGTCGATCACCCGGTCGCCGCGCCGGGGCTGCCGCGGATCGCCGCCCGGCGGCATGCCGCCGCCCGGCTGGCCGAAGCTCTGGACCTTCACCCGCTTGCGAATCTCGTGGAAGGCGGCCCGGCGCACCGCCGGCACCAGGAGGGCGAACCCGACCGCATCGGTGAAGAAACCGGGTGTCAGAAGAAGCGCGCCGGAGAAGAGGATCATCGCGCCATGGGCCAGAGGCTCGGTCGGATCGTCGAGCCGGTCGAAGGATTGTCGCAGGCGCGAGAGCTCCGCCGCGCCCTGGCTGCGGACCAGCCAGGTGCCGAGGATCGCTGTCAGCACGACGATTCCCAGCGTCGGCCAAAGGCCGATGAGACCGCCGATCTGTATGAACAGGGCAATCTCGATCAGGGGCACGGCGACGAAAATCGCGAAAAGGGCCATCGGGTCGCACCTCAAACTCGTGTCATCGGGCCGGGGCGCGCCTCGCTCTGGTGGACACCCCTCTGTCGCGACCTTACATAAGGGCGACGATCTAATACCGCCATGGCCGGCCGCCCGAAAGGCTCTGACATATGAACTCTCCGATCATCCAGCTGCTGGTCCTTGCGGGCATCGCCGTATTCCTGATCCTGCGTCTGCGCAGTGTCCTCGGCACCCGGGAGGGATTCGAGAAACCACAGGTGACGGACAACAGCCGCGCAGCACAGCGAAAGCGCCCGGATTTCGAAGTGATCGATGGCGGGCCGGACCGCGACATCATCGACCATGTCGCCGAAGGCAGCGATGCGGCCAAGGCGCTGGCGGCCATGAAGCGGGTCGATCCGGACTTCGGGGTGTCGGATTTCCTCGGCGGTGCGAGGGGCGCCTACGAGTGGATCCTGATGGCGTTCGAGAACGGCGACCTGACAGAAGTCCGTCCGTTCCTGTCCGATGATGTCTACCAGGCCTTCGCCAGCGTGATCGAGGACCGCAACCGCCAGGGCCTGACGGTCCAGGCCACCTTTGTCGGCCTGTCGGACATCACGCTGAAGGATGCCGAGTTCGATGAGACCAGCCGCGAGGCGGAGCTCACGGTGAAGTTCGTGGGGGAGATCACCTCGGTGGTCCGGGACAACGCCGGGGACGTCGTCGAGGGCAGCCTGTCGGAGATCAAGCGTCAGCGGGATATCTGGACCTTTGCCCGCAAGATGGGGGCCGACGACCCCAACTGGGTGCTCGTCGCCACCGGGGAATGAGAGGGCTGCGGCGGTTTCTTGCCGCAGCGGCGCTCATCGCGTCGGGGACCGTCGCCATGACCGAGGCCCGGGAGATTTCGCTCCTGCCGTTCGACGCTCTGGACGGCTGGGCGGAGGACGATCACGGCATCGCCCTCGAGGTCTTCCGCTCCACCTGCATGGATTTCGACGAGCCCGACTGGCGGACGCTCTGCGCGCTGGCGGCGGATGCGGCGGATGCGCGGGCGTTCTTTGAGCTGTTCTTTACGCCCGTGCTGATCCGGGACGGGGCGGAGCCTCTCTTCACGGGGTATTTCGAGCCCGAGCTGAGAGCGGCGGAGGAGCCGGACGAGATCTTTCGCTATCCTGTCTACCGGGTGCCGCCGGAACTGGGCGATGTGCCGTGGCTGACGCGGCGGGACATCGAGGAGACCGGCATCCTCGCGGATCGGGGCCTGGAGATCGGCTGGGTGTCCGACCCCGTGGAGCTGTTCTTTCTGCAGATCCAGGGATCGGGGCGACTGCGGATGCCGGACGGGCGCGTGGTCCGGCTGGGGTATGGCGGCGCGAACGGGTGGCCCTACAGCTCGATCGGGCAGGAGCTGGTCAAGCGCGGGATCTACGAGCCGCACCAGGTGTCCGCCGATGTCATCCGGTCCTGGGTGCGGCGCAACCCCGACGCGGGGCGCGACCTGCTGTGGACGAACCAGTCCTACGTGTTCTTTCGCGAGATCGGGGACGTCCCGCTGGCCAAGGGGCCTCTGGGCGCCATGAACCGGTCCATCACCGCGGGGCGGAGCGTCGCGGTGGACCCATCCATCGTGCCGCTGGGCGCGCCCGTCTGGCTGGAGAAGGACGGCGCCGATCCGATGCGGCGGCTGATGGTGGCGCAGGATACCGGCAGCGCCATCAAGGGCGCGCAGCGGGCGGATATCTTCTACGGGACCGGGCGGCGGGCCGGGCTCGAGGCGGGGCGTATCCGGGACGGCGGGCGGATGGTGGTCCTGCTGCCGATCCAGAGGGCCTGGGCGATGCTGCCCGAGACGATCTAGTGAGCCGGAAGCGCCGAACGCTCACCCCCGAGGAGCGGGCCCTGTGGGACAGCGTCGCGCGCAAGGCCGATCCCATCCGCAAGGGGCGCAGTTCGGTGCCGCAGCCCGCGCCGGTGGCGAAGGCGCCCGTGCCGGTGAAGCCGCAGGCCCCGGTGCAGGTTCCGGTGCCCCTGCCGCGGTTCCGGATCGGCTCGAACGTGGATCACAGCCGCGATCACGACCTGATGGCCTCGCTCGCCGAGGACATGGCGCGGACGCCGGTGCGCATGCATCGCAACGACGAGGCGAAGCTGAAGCGGGGAAAGCGCCGGCCCGAGGCGCGGCTCGACCTGCACGGGATGACGCTGTCCCAGGCGCAGCCCGCGCTGGTGCGGTTCATCCTCGAGGCGCATCGCTCCGGCCTGCGGCTGGTGCTTGTGATCACCGGCAAGGGCAAGGAGCGGGACATGCCGGGCCCGATCCCGCAGCGGCTGGGGGCGCTCCGGCATCAGGTGCCGAACTGGCTGCGCTCGGCGCCCCTTGGGGGGCTGGTGGTGGACGTGATGCCCGCGCATCTGCGCCACGGCGGCGAGGGGGCGCTTTACGTGACGCTACGCCGGCGCGGGTAGCTGGGCGCGGACCTTCAGGATGCCGAGGGTCGCGCAGATTGCCGCCAGGGCGAAATAGACCGCGATACCGTACATCTGGGCAGGAAAGTCGATGCCCCGGTCGATCAGCACGCCGCTGATGCCGGGGCCGATGGCCGTGCCGAAGACCATGATTGCGGTGGAGGCGGACTTTATCGCGCCCAAGTGCCGGGTGCCGAAATACTCGGCCCAGAAGGCGCCGGGCACGGTGGCCTGCATCCCCTGCCCCAGCGCCACGACCATCAGCCCGATCGCGGCCGCGACCAGCCCCCCGGCGGCGGCGAGGATCACGAAGCCCGCGAGGAACGGCAGCATGTAGAGCATGAGCACGCGCCCCGCGCCGAAGCGGTCGATGGCGAGGCCGCTCGCGAAATTCGCCCCGATCAGCGCGACCGTGAAGAAGGGCATCAGGGCCACCCATTGCGGCAGCGTCCAGGGCTTCACCTCTGCGAGATGCACCTGCTGGAAGAACAGCGCCGTGCCCCAGGCGGGCGGACCCAGCAGGGCGGGCACCAGCAGCCAGAACAGCGGATGGCGCAGCACCTCGGCGCGGGTCCAGTGCCGGCCCTCGAGCCCCGCGACGTCGGTCTCCTCTGCGAGGGCCTGCGGCGTGCGTTCCAGCCGCAGGAGCCGCAGGATGATGGGCAGGGTGGCGAGGACGAGGAGCGCCGACAGCAGCCACAGGTTGCGCCAGCCGGTGACCGCCAGCAGCGCCACGAACACCAGCGGCAGCACCGCCTGGCCGATGGCGAAGCCCATGGAGGAGATCGAGAGCGCAAGTCCCCGGCGCCGGACATACCAGCGCGCCATGGCCACCACGTTGAGGTGGCTCATCATCCCCTGGCCGAAAAAGCGCAGGGCGAAGATCGCCACGACGAGAGAGATCGGGCCGGGCACCAGCGCCATGAAGAGGCAGGCAAGGGCGAGCCCGGGCATCACCAGCCAGGCGAGGCCCTTCACACGGAAATGGTCGGTGAGCATTCCGGACCAGATCATCACCAGCGCCGAGACGAGTGTGCCCAGCGTGTAGATGCCGCCCCATGCGCCGTGGCTCAGGCCGAACTCGCCCCGGATCTCTCCCGCGAAGAGCGAGATGAAATAGGTCTGCCCGTAGGACGAGGTGAAGGCGAGGAGACCCCCCGCCAGAAGGAACGCGGCATTGTCCCGCGCGAACTGCAATGGCGACATGGCGCTACCCTTGACCGGTCCCGACGGGAAGGGAAAGGGGGCAGCGCCCGGGAGGGTCCGCCGTGCCGACGGGAGCGCTACGTCAAGGTCCCGTCAGAGCACGTAGCGGCTGAGGTCGGCCGACCGGGTCAGCTCGCCCAGGTGCTCCTCGACGAAGGCGGCGTCCACGGTGACCGACTCTCCGCCCCGGTCGGGTGCATGGAAGGACAGGTCCTCGAACACACGCTCCATCACCGTGTAGAGCCGGCGCGCGCCGATGTTCTCCACGCTTTCGTTCACCTCCGCCGCGATGCGCGCCAGCGCCGCGATCCCGTCCTCGGTGAAGCTGACGGTCACGTCCTCGGTGCCGAGAAGGCCGGTATATTGCCGGGTCAGGGCATTGTCCGTCTCGGTCAGGATGCGGACGAAATCGCCCTCGGTCAGGGCGCGCAGGGTGACGCGGATCGGCAGGCGTCCCTGAAGCTCGGGCAGAAGGTCCGAGGGTTTGGCGATATGGAAGGCGCCCGAGGCGATGAAGAGGATGTGGTCGGTTTTCACCGCGCCGTGTTTGGTGGAGACGGTCGTGCCCTCGATCAGGGGCAGAAGGTCGCGCTGCACGCCCTCGCGGCTGACATCGCCACCGCGGTTTTCTGACCCGCGGGCGACCTTGTCGATCTCGTCGAGAAAGACGATGCCGTTCTGCTCCACCGCCTCGATCGCGGCGCGGGTGACGGATTCGTCGTCCAGAAGCTTGTCCGCCTCCTCGGCCACCAGCACGTCATAGCTTTCGCGGACGGTCAGGCGCTTGCGCACGGTGCGGCCGCCGAAGGCCTTGCCGAAGAGATCGCCGAGGTTCATGCCGCCGCCCATCATGCCGGGCTGGCCGGGGATCTCCATCCCGCCAAGGGGGTTCGACGTATCGGCGAGCTCGAGCTCGATCACCGTGTCGTCGAGCTCTCCGGCCTTGAGCTTGCGGCGGAACATCTCGCGCGTGCCTTCGCGGGCGCCGTCTCCGGCGACGGCGGAGATCACGCGGTCCTCGGCGTTCTGCTGGGCCGCGGCGCGCACGTCCTCGCGCATCCAGTCGCGGGTCTGGACGATGGCCGTATCGACAAGATCGCGGACGATCTGTTCCACGTCGCGGCCGACATAGCCCACTTCGGTGAACTTCGTCGCCTCGATCTTTATGAAGGGCGCGCGGGCGAGTTTCGCCAGACGGCGGCTGATCTCGGTCTTGCCGACGCCGGTGGGGCCGATCATCAGGATGTTCTTGGGATAGACTTCCTCGCGGAGTTCCGGGGGAAGCTGCTTTCGCCGCCAGCGGTTGCGCAGGGCCACGGCGACGGCGCGCTTGGCCTCGGCCTGCCCGATGATGAAGCGGTCGAGCTCCGAGACGATTTCGCGGGGGGTGAGGTCCGTCATGGCGCTCCTGCGGGGCGGCCCCGGGGGACGCCTGCCTGTCCTGTTGGAATTTCGGTCCATGACGCACGGGTGCGCCGCGGCCCGTCGCGGTTCCGGCAGACATACGCATCGCGGCGGAGAATCCAAGGCCGGGGGAAACCTCGCAGCCCCGGCAGGGTTGATCCGTCATGGACCAAGCCCGGAGCCCCAAATCGCCCGCTCGGCGCATCCGCGTGATCGTCAACCCGGCTTCGGGAGGCAACCGCAGAGATCGGCAAGCGATCGACCGGGTCCGCGAGGGTCTCGGCGAGGGGGCGGAGGTCACCCCATGGACGCCGGGCAGGCCGCTGACATGGGACGAGGACGGGAGGCCCGATATCGTGGTCGCTGCGGGGGGTGACGGCACGGTGTCCGCGCTCGCCGCCGAACTGATCGGAAGCGGAACGCCTCTGGCCGTGCTGCCCTTGGGCACGTTCAACTATTTCGCGCGGGGGCTGGGCTATTCCGAGGACCCCGAGACCGCCGCGCGGCAGATCCTGACGGGGGTGGCCCATGACATCCGGGTGGGGACGGTCAACGGGACGCCATTCCTCAACAACGCGAGTCTTGGCCTCTATCCCCATGTGCTCCGCGAGAGAGAGCGGACCTACGATCGCTGGGGCCGGCACCGGCTGGCGGCGCATTGGTCCGTGGTGCGCAGCTTCGTGCGGTTCCGGCATCCGCTGTCGATCACGCTCGACCGGGGCGAAGGACCGGAAACGCGGCAGAGCGCGCTCGTTTTCGTCGCGCGGTCGGCCTATCAGCTGGAGCGGTTCGGGATCGAGGGGGGCGCGGCGATTTCCGACGATGCCTTCGCGGTCCTGATCGCGCGGGCCACGACCCGGGGGGCGCTGGCCCGGATGATCGCGCGGCTGATCGCGCGGCGCGCGCGGGAGGGGCGCGATTATGACATGCTGGGTGCGGGGGACATGACCATCGCGCTGCATGGCAGGGACCGGGCGCTGTTGGCGCATGACGGCGAAAAGCGGGTCGAACACAGCCCGTTCCGGTTCCGGATGGACCCGAGGCCCCTGACCGTCATCCTGCCGGGTGACCCCTCATGAGCCGTATCCTGCATCTGTCGGACCTCCATTTCGGCCGTGACGATCCCGAGCTTGCCGAGCCCCTGCTGGAGACCGTGCACTGTCTTGCGCCGGATCTGGTGGTGATCTCCGGCGATTTCACCCAGCGGGCGCGGGTGGCGCAATTCGCGCGGGCGCGGTCCTTTGTGGACCGCATTCCGCAACCCGTGCTGGCGGTTCCCGGCAATCACGACACCCCGCTCGACAATGTGCCCCTGCGGGCGCTGAACCCGTGGCGGCGCTATCGCGCGGCGATCGGGGAGGAGCTGGAGCCGACCTGGCGGGATCACGCGGTGGCGGTGGCGGGGCTGAACACGGTGAACCGGTTCTCGTGGCAGCGCGGGCGGCTGTCGCCCCGCAGCGTCGCCCGGGCCTGCGGTGCGCTGGAGGATGCGGGCGAGAGGGTGCGGATCGCGGTGATGCACCATCCGCTGCAGCACGGGCCGGAGGTGAAGAAGCGCCTGATGCGCGGCGCGCGGGAGGCCCTGCGTGCCTTCGACGCCTGCGGTGTGGACATCATCCTGTCGGGGCATCTGCACCGCACCGTGGTGCGGCCGGTGCAGGCCGCACCTGGCCTATTGTTCGTGCAGGCGGGCACCGGCCTGTCGCTGCGCCAGAGGGGCGAGCCCAATACGTTCAACCTGCTCGATGTGTCGCGCCGGCGGGTCGAGATCACGGCCTGGGCTGCCACTGGCCACGATTTCCGTCCGGTGGAGGGCATGGCCTTTCGCCGCGACGAGTCGGGTTGGGTGAAGGAGGGCGGTTGATCGGGACGGCTTTTGTAACTACAATTGTAGGTGTGGCCATGGTTCAGGGTTTGTTAGCCGTGTTGGCCGATGCTGGCTCCCATGTTCGAATGGGACGAGGCGAAGCGTCTTGCGACGCTGCAGAAGCATGGGATCGACCTGAGGCGCGCGACGAGGGTGTTCCGCGGTCCCCATGTCGTCCTGGAGGCGCGAAGTGATGCGGAGCCGCGCGAGATCGCGGTGGGCTATCTGGACGGGATCCCGATTGCGGTGGTTTTCACGAGACGGGGTGACAAGGTGCGGATCGTGACGGCCCGGAGGGCGAGACGGAATGAGCGGGAAAGATATCAGGCGGTATACAGCTGAAGAGCTGGAGAACATGGAAGACCTCACCGACTGGGAGCGTCTGAAGGCCGAGGGCGACTATGAGGGGCCCGCGGAATTCGAGGTGAACTGGTCGAAGGTGCGGGTGGTGATCCCCGAGCCCAAGACGCAGCTGACCCTGCGCCTCGATGCCGATGTGCTCGACTTCTTCAAGGCGCAGGGCAAGGGTTACCAGACCCGGATCAACGCCGTGCTGCGCGCCTACATGGAGGCGCAGGAGGGGCGCTAGCCGGCGCTGAGCGTCTCCACCGTCAGGTTGCCGTTGGTGTAGACACAGATGTCGGCGGCGATGGCCATGGCGCGGCGGGCGATGGACTCTGCATCCATGTCGCTGTCCATCAGCGCGCGGCCCGCGGCGAGGGCATAGTTGCCGCCCGACCCGATGGCGGTGACGTCATGTTCCGGCTCCAGCACGTCGCCGGCGCCGGTGATCACGAAGAGGTCCTTGCCGTCGGAGACGATGAGAAAGGCCTCCAGCTTCTGCAGGTACTTGTCGGTGCGCCAGTCCTTGGCCAGTTCGACGCTGGCGCGGGCGAGCTGGCCCGGCGTCGCCTCGAGCTTCTTCTCCAGCCGTTCCAGCAGGGTGAAGGCGTCGGCGGTGGACCCGGCGAAGCCCGCGATCACGTCCTGCCCGCCGGGGGACAGGCGGCGGACCTTGCGGGCGGTGCCCTTGATCACGGTCTGCCCGAGGCTGACCTGTCCGTCGCCCGCGATCACCACCTTGCCGCCCTTGCGGACCGCGAGGATCGTGGTGCCGTGCCAGCCGGGGAATTGCTCTGTCATGGAGCCTCCTGATTGCGCCTGACCGATATGGCCCCCCACGCCGCGATGGACAAGCGCAGGCGCTCCGCACAGGCTGGCGGAATGGCGCGCGCGATCCTCTACCTTCCGGACGGGCTCCGGCAGTCGGCCGAGGCGGGAAAGCATCCGTTTCTCGCCCGTGTCCGGTCCGTTCTCGAGGGGGCCGGGATGGAAGTGGCGATCCGGCCCGAGCCCAAGGGTGTGCTGGCGCGGGGGCGGGCGGCGATGCAGGGCGACTGGTCCCTTGTGCACATGTCGAGCCCGCCCGGACGACGCTGCCTCACCTTCCGGAGGGCCTATCACTATCCGTTCTGGCGCATCGAGCGACGGGCGGAACGCTGGGAGTGGGACGTCGCCGGGGCGGAGTTCGGGGAGGTTCCCGACCGCGCGGAGGCGGAGCGGTTCTACGGCTTCTGGCAGCGGCGGCTGTTCGGCAAGGGGCCGGCGGGCGCACGGCGGGACGGCATGATCCTGGTACCGCTTCAGGGCCGGCTGCGGGAGCAGCGGTCGTTTCAGGCCCTGGCGCCCGTGGAGATGGTGCGCGAGGTGCTCGCCCATGCCGGGGGCCGCGAGGTCGTGGTGAGCCTGCATCCGAAGGAGAGCCTCGATGCTGCCGACCTTGCCGCCCTCGAGGCGTTGGGCGTGCGCCCGGTGACCGGCGGGATGGAGGAGGCCCTCGCGCGCTGCGACCTCGTGGTGACCGAGAATTCGTCGGTCGCCTTCAACGGCTATCTCTATGGCAAGCCGGCGATCTTGTTCGCGCGCTCGGACTTTCACCATATCGCGATCGACGGTGCGACGCTGGGCATGGCCGAGGCGGTGCGGCGCGCGGAAACCCATCTGCCGGATTACGCCGGTTACCTCTGGTGGTTCTGGCAGAAGATGGCGCTGAACGCGGGCCGGCCGGAGATCGAAGAGCGCATCGCGGAGCGGCTCCGGCAGCTCGGCTGGCCGGTGTAGGGGACGGGCGTCCGGGCGCCCGTCCTCGCTGTCGTCAGATCGATTCGTCGATCCAGCTTTGCAGCGCCGCCTTGGGCGCGGCGCCGGCGCGGTTCGACACGACCTCGCCGTTCTTGAAGATGAACAGGGCGGGAATGCCCCGGACGCCCATTTGCGCGGGCGAGTTCGGGTTCTCGTCCACGTTGACCTTGGCGATCTTGACCTTGCCGCCCATCTCGGCGGCGATCTCCTCGAGCGCCGGGCCGATCATGCGGCAGGGGCCGCACCATTCCGCCCAGAAGTCGACAACGACGGGAATGTCGGACTTGCGGACTTCGGCGTCGAACGTGTCGTCGGTGACGGCGACGGTTGCCATGGGACTCTCCTGGGCCTCTAGATGTTGAGGTCGGAACCTAAGCAGCGCCCCCCCTGCGGTCAAGCGGGGGGCACATCTCGCAACGCGGCCATGACGAGAGCGTCGGGCAGGCGCATCAGGCGCGGTGCTGCGGTCCAGAGGATCGCGGTTTCCACGGGCCTGTCGGGGTAGACCTGCCGCAGGGCAGCGGCATAGGCGCCCATCTGGCGCAGGAGGCCCGCAGGCGTATCCCCGGGGCGGTCGGGGATTGCGCGGTTGGTCTTGAAGTCGATGGCGAGGATCGTCTCGCCGGGGATCAGCCGGTCGATGCTGCCGTGGATGCGCCCGACGCCTGGGAGATCGGCGGTGATCTCCACCTCGGTCAGGGCATCGGTGTGGAAGAGGTCGGCCAGGGCGGGATCGCGGAGCACCCGGGCGGCATCGGCGAGGAGGGGGACGGGGTCGAGGTCCGGCAGCAGGGTCTCCGCCAGCGCGGGCCAGTCGGCCTCGGGCCAGTCGGGCAGGAGTTCGAGCAGGCGGTGGATCGCCGTGCCCCGGTCGAGCGCATCGGGATCGCCCTCCGCCTCGCCCGGCAGGGTCTTTGCCCCGCCAAGGTCGGACGGGGAGCGGGTGCGCGTCACCTCCGCCGGGGCGAGGGGGGCGAAGACGGGCGCGGCGGGCGGTTCAGGGGGCGGCGCGGGGGCAGCGCCTTCGGGCAGGCCGGTCCAGTCACCGCTCTGGTGGCGCAGGCCCTCTCCCAATGGCGTGACAAGGGGCATTGCCCCACGGGACAAAAGCCCCGCCTCCACCGCGCGCCACCAGCTCTTCTCCGGCGCGTCGCCGACATCGCCCGAAGCGCAGACGATGAGCCACTTCTCCGCCCGGGTCATGGCAACGTAAAGCAGCCGGCGGCGTTCGCGGTCCACAGCCTCCTCGAGTTCCGCCTGAATGGCAGTCAGGACGGGGGGCATCCGGTCGGCGGGGGGTTTCCACGCGATGCTGTCCTCCATGGGCCAGATCTCGGACTTGACCTTGGCGCCGCCGCGGACGGCGGTGTCGGGCAGGATCACGATCGGGGCCTCCAGCCCCTTGGCGCCATGGACGGTCATGACGCGGATCTGGTCGCCCTGCGCGTCCATCTGGCGTTTCACCTCCACGTCCTCGGTCTGCATCCAGCCGAGAAAGCCGGTGAGGCCCGGCACCTCGCTGCGCTCATAGGACAGGGCCTGGGCCAGAAGCGCGTCGATCCCGTCCTCCGCCTCCGCCCCCAGCCGGGCGAGCAGCCGCCGCCGGCCGTCATGGCGCACGAGAATGCGGGACAGGAGGTCATAGGGGCGCAGGAAATCGGCCTGTTTCCGCAGGTCGTGCAGCATGGCGAGGGTTTCTGGATGGTCCGTGCTGTCGCGCAGGGCCTGCCAGAGGAACCCGGGGCGCCCGTGGGCGAGGCGGAACAGGTCCTGTTCCGTCCAGCCGAAGAGCGGCGATTTCAGCGCGCAGGCCAGGGACAGGTCGTCCTCCGGCAGGGCGAGGAACGCAAGCAGCGCGCCAAGGTCCCGCACCGCCAGTTCCGCGCCGACCTTGAGCCGGTCGCGGCCCGCGATGGGCAGGTCCTTTGCCTTGCAGGCGCGGATGATCTCTCCGAAGAGGCGCGACCGGCGCTGCACGAGGATCAGCACGTCGCCGGGTCGCACGGGCCGCAGGGTGAGGCCGTGTTCGTCATCGGGGATGCGGTGGGGCGATCCGGGGCGGGTCATCTCGGCGATCTCGTCCGCGATGCGCTCGGCCAGCCGGACATCCTGATGTTCGGGGCTGACCCGGTCGATGGGCTCGTCCCAGGGGGTCTCGTCCTTGTCCTCCACCTTTTCCACCGGTGGCCAGAGGTCCACGCGGCCGGGCAGGGCGCTCTTGAAGGCGCGATGCAGGACGGGGGACTCGAGGCCGCGCGCCATGTCGCCGGTGAAGACCGCGTCCACCGTCTCGAGGATCGCGGGGGCGGAGCGGAAGGAGTGCAGCAGGACCCGCGGGATCAGGCGTTTTCCGCCAGACTCAAGCCGCTTTTCGAAATCGGCCTGGATGCGCTCGAAGGCCTCGGCGTCGGCGCCCTGGAAGGAGTAGATCGACTGCTTGCGGTCGCCGACGACGAAGAAGCTGCGCGCCACGTCGGGCCGCGCGCCCGCGCCCGAAGCCATCTCCTCGGTCAGCCGCCTGATGACGTCCCATTGCGACGGGGAGGTGTCCTGCGCCTCGTCCACGAGGATATGGTCGATGCCGCCGTCGAGGCGGAAGAGCACCCATTGTGCGGTGGCGGGATCGGTCAGCAGGTCGCCCGTCTTCTCGATCAGGTCGTCGAAGTCGAGAACGCCCTTTGCGCGCTTGCGGGCCTCGTAGTCGGTGACGAAGGCATGGCCGAAGTCCAGCAGCGTCGCGGTCCGGTCGAAGGCCATGCGGGCGTGAACGCGGGGGCGCAGCTCCTCCACCGCGTCCATCAGGGGGTCGAGGCGGTCCATCAGGTCGGCGTGGGCCTTGCGCGTGGCGGCGGTGGGGAATCTTCCGGCCTTGGAGCCGAAAGGGGCCTTTGCCGTCTTGCCATAGAGGAAAAGACCGCAAAGCGTCTCGAACCGGGCGGGATCGATGTCCTCCCGCGCGATCAGACGCTCCAGCGCGGCGGCGGCCTTCTGGTCGGTGGAGGAGCCCGCGCCGCAGGCGGCGCAGAGTGCGGAGAGGTCGTCCATGACGGCGGTCGGAAAGGCCTCCGCAAGCAGCGCGGCCACGGATCGGGCCGGATCAGTCTCGAATCGCGCGGCAAGATCGGCCCGGTCGGGCGGGTGGCGGAAAGCGCGGGCATGGCCGACGAGGGACGCCATGAGCCGTCCTGCGTCGCCATTGCCTGCCTCCATGGCAAAGCGGTCGATCAGCGCCGGATCACGCTCTGCGAGGTCGTCCAGCACCTCTGCGCGCAGGAGGTCTGCGGCGCGGTCCTCGATCTCGGTGAAGCGGGGGGAGACGCCGGCCTCGAGCGGAAAGCGCCGCAGGACGCCGGCGCAGAAGGCGTGGATCGTCTGGATCTTCAGCCCGCCCGGCGTCTCGATAGCCCGCGCGAAGAGGCGGCGCGCCTGGGCGTGGTCCTCGGGCTGGTCGGCGCCGAGGTCGCGCAGGGTCTCGCGCAGCTTGCCCGCCTCCATCATCGCCCAGCTTCCGAGGCGGGCGAAAAGGCGGTTCTGCATCTCCGACGCCGCGGCCTTGGTGAACGTCAGGCACAGGATGTTCTGCGGATCGACGCCGGCAAGCAGCAGCCGCGCCACCCGGTCCGTGAGCACGCGGGTCTTGCCGGAGCCCGCGTTGGCGGACAGCCAGGTGGACCCGGCAGGATCGGCGGCCTCGATCTGGCGCAGTGTGGCCTCGTCGCGGGGGATCATGGCACGTCCTCCGGGGTGGCCCTGGTCGTCGGGTCCCATTCGCCGAAACGCGCGAGGTGGTCGTAATCGCTCGCCTCCCGGTCGGTGAAGGTGCGGGCGCGGGCGGTATAGCCGCGCGCGGGGTCGAGCCAGCGATAGAGCAGCGCCACGAACCGCTCCCAGACCTCGTCGGGGGGCGCGTCCGCGAACGGCGCCGGGACCACCTTCGGATCGGCGCCAAGGCCGATGAAGCAGGCGTTTGCCGTCTCCGCCTTGCCCACGTCCTCATAGCCGCCGCGCGCGGCCATGGCGGCCTGCAGCAGGAGCTGCTTGTCGAAGGCAAGCTGCTGCTTTTCGCTCGGCGGCGTGCCGGTCTTGTAGTCGTAGAGTGCCAGGCGCCCGTCGGGCAGGCGGTCGATGCGGTCGGCCTTGCCGGTCAGCAGGATCGGCGGCGCGCAGATCGGGATCTCCAGCTTTCCGTCGGTCTCGAAGGCCTCGGGCGTGGCCATGGCGCGGCGGGCCCGTTCGCCCTCGAGGAAGGTGTCGGCGACGCGGGCCATGCGGACGGACCAGAGCCTGCGCTGGGCGGGCCAGGGGCAGTCCTGCTCCAGCGCGCGGTCCACCGCCGTCATCAGCGCCTCCCTGGCCCGGGGGTCGTCGGGCGGCGGGCCGGTCTTTATGAACTCCTCCAGCGCCGCGTGGACGATGGTGCCCCGCAGCGGCGCGTCGGCCTCCGCCACCAGCGGATCGAGCGGCGACAGGCGCAGGACGCGGCGGGCATAGACGGCGTAGGGATCGCGGATCAGGCGCTGCACCTCGGTGACGCTGATGCGGCGGGGGCGATGATCGGGATGCGGCCGCGGCGAGGGGCGGGGGGCCGGCGGGACCTCCCTCTCGGGCCGGCTCAGGGCCTCGGCCTGCGCGATCCAGGTGGCGCCACGGTCGCGCATGGACCTGAGCGCCTGATCCCCGTGGGGGCCGAGGCCCGCCATCAGGTTCGTCAGCCGGTTCAGCCATCGCGAGGGCACGGTCGACGCCTCGTCGGTGCGGGTGGCGCGGCAGAGCCAGACCTCCGCCCCCGCGACGGCCTGTTCATAGTCGTGGGCCGACAGGCCGATGCGCCGTTCGGGCAGGGTCAGACCCGCTTCGCGGCGCATCGCGCGGTTGAGCCAGGGGTCGGGCGGGGGCGCCTCGGGCCAGCTTCCGTCGTTGAGCCCGCCGAGGATCACAAGGTCCGCCCCCTGCACGCGGCTTTCCAGCGTGCCCCCGATGCGGATGCGCGGATCGCCCGCGTCGGGGTTGCGCACCTCCTCGCCGTTCAGCACGCCGAGAAACAGCGTGGCATAGTCCGTCAGCGGCAGGGGGCCCGCCGCGTCTCCGGCTCGGGAGAGGCCGTCGCAGGTCTCCCGCGCCTTGCGGCCTGCGGCCTCCTTCCAGAGGGTCGGAACAGAGCCTGTTCCCGCGGAAAGCGCTTCTGCCAGGGCCATGTGCCGGGCAAGGTGGACGGGGACCGGGTGTTCGCCTTCGGGTGCGGGGTGGTCGAGGATATCGGCAAGCCAGTCGGCCCATGGGGCGCGGTCCTCGGGCGCCTTCTCCCGTGTCGCCCACTGACGCAGCGCCGCCCCGTCCGGATGGGCGGGCCCGTGGCGACGCAGGTGCAGCTCCAGATCGCGGGTATGGATCAGATGGCGGTTGCGGTCCGCGCCGCCGTGGCAGAGCGGGTGTTTCAGGAGCGCAAGCAGGCTTGCCCCCGTGGGCCGCGCGGTCATCAGCTCCAGCACCTGACGCAACAGGCGCCCGGGCGGCGACAGCGGCAGGGGCTGGCCCGCGCTGTCGTCGGGGGTGATCCCCCAGCGGTCAAGGGCGGCGGCCACCCGGCGCGTCAGCATCCGGTCGGGCGTGATCAGAGCCGCAGTGCGCCCCTCTCCGGCGGCGGCGCGCAGACCCAGCGCGATGGTCTCCGCCTCGGCACGGGGCGAGGGGGCCTCCACGAGGGTCAGGCCCTGTGCGGCCGTCTCAGGGTCCATGCCCGGCCCTTCGGCAAGCCAGGCGTCGGTGACGGGCGCGGGGCGCAGGGACAGCGACACCAGCCGGTTGCGTGCCGGATTGGCGGGCCGGGCATCCGTCCAGCGGTGGACATCGCCGGGCCGCAGGCCCAGCCGGTCGATCAGGCGCTTGAAGCGGTATTGCGGATGATCCTCGGCCTGAAGCGCGTCGGTCATGCTGTCCCAGACATGGGGCGGAAGCTCGAAATCGAAGCCCGGCAGGACGACGAAGCCGTTGGGCAGATGGGCCACGGCGACGAGGAACTCCGCCGTGGCCCCGCGCGACCCGGTGGAGCCCGCCACCACGACCGGATGGGGCGGCGGCGCCCCGCGCCAGAGCTCGGCCAGTGTCAGCGCGCGCTCCCGCAGGCGCCCGCCCTCGCCGGGGGGGCCCGCGTCGAGCACGTCGCGGATGATCTGCAGGAACTTCAGCGCCTCTTGCCAGTGGGCGGAGCTTTCGGTGCCGTCGAGCCGGGTCAGGGTCAATGCGGATACGCCCTCCACCTCCATCTCGTCGAGCAGGCCGGCGAGGCTGTCCGCCAGATCGAAGAGCGCCGCGCGGGGCGCAAGGTCGGGCTCCGCCTCCAGCAGCGCACGCACCAGCCGCATCAGCGACAGGCGGCGCGGCAGGGCGCGGGCGGGGGCTGGCTCTCCGGGGACGGGGTCCTGCGTCAGGTCTGTCAGCAGGCGCAGGCGTGGCAGCAGCGCCGCCGGGCCGCCGTCCTGCAGGCTGCGGACATGGCGCTGCATCCGGCGGGTGTTGAGGTAGAGCGTGACGCGGGCGGCCTCCTCGGGCGTTTCCGCGCCGGTGCGGGCGTCAAGCCCGCGCAGCAGTTCCGCGCCGAAATCGACACCGGGGGGCAGGGCGAAGAGGCGGGGCGTGGTCACAGCAGGGTCTCCGCAAGGGGGATCGCGTCGGGGCGGCCCACGTCGCACCAGCGGCCGGGATAGTCCACGCCATGGAGGGTGCCGCGTCGGGCGAGATCCTCCCAGACCGCGCGGAGGGAGAAGACCGGGGCATCGTGGCCCGCCAGCGCCGCAGGATCGATGATCTGCGCGCCGGCATAGACCGCGCCGGGGCCGAAGCTGAGCCTGCCGTCCGTGCTCTTCAGCACGTCGCCGGGGCCGGTGTGGCCCAGCGCCTGGTCGCGGGGGATGCAGAGCATGAGCGCCTGCATCCGATCGGGTCGCCACGCCTCGGCAAGCAGGTCGAACGGGTTCGGGCCCGACCAGATCGCATCGGTGTTCATCGTGAAGACCGGCCCCTCGCCCAGCAGAGGCAGGGCATGGCGCAGCCCGCCCCCGGTGTCGCGCAGAAGGTCCGTCTCGTCGGAGATCAGGACATCGGTTCGGGCAAGGTGAGAGACGATCCGCGGGGCGAGGTAGTGGGCGTTGACCACGCGGCGCGTCAGCCCCGCGCCGAGGGTCAGCGCATGGTCGAGCAGCGTCGTGCCGCCCACCGTCACCAGCGGTTTCGGCCGTGTGAGCGTCAGGGGCCGCATCCGCGTGCCCAGCCCCGCGGCGAAGAAAAGCCCGGCGGAGGGGGTCAGGCCCATGCCGCCTCCTCTGCCAGAAGCGGCACGACATGGGGGCGGAGGCCGTCCAGCGCCGGATGGGAGAGCTGGCGGCGGAGGTGGCGGCGCAGGCGCGGCAGGAAGGCGCGGTAGCGCGGTTTGCCCCCCGCGATCAGCGCGGCGAAGACACCGAGGATGCGCAGGTTGCGCTGCACCGACAGGACGGCGCGGGCGGCGGCGAGGGTTTCCGGATCGGTCTCCGTCAGGCGGGCGAAGGTGGCGAGTGTCCTGGCCTCCGTCTCGGGCGACACATCGCGGCGCACGTCGTCGAGCAGCGAGGCGAGATCATAGGCCGGGGGCGCGAGGAAGGCGTCCTGGAAATCGAGCAGGCCGAGGCGGTCCGTGCCGGTGCGGTCCGGGCGCCAGATCAGGTTTTCGGCGTGGAAATCCCTGAGCGACAGGACCATGGGACCGCCGGCATGGGCCTCCATCGCGGTGTCGAGCGTTTCGGCGATGGCGGCGCGCCGGGCAGGGTCGGGGACGGCATGGGCGAAGAAGGGTGCGAGCATCGCCACGCCCGTGGCGGGGTCGAGCGTCGCGAGGCCCGGAGGGGGCGGCGCGTCCTGAAGTGCGGCGAGAAGCGCGGCGGTGGCCTCGTAGATCTCCGCCTCATCCGAGGGGCAGGTGTCGAGGTGGCGTGCGGCCTGGGTCGGTCCGAGGTCCTCGAGGATCAGGATGCCGTTCCGCACGTCCGCATGGAGCACATCGGGCGCGGCGAGGCCGAGCCTGCGCAGGTGGGCGCCGATGCGGAGAAAGGCGTCGAGGCTTTCCGTGGCCTCGGGCGGCGCGTCCATGACGATGCGGGTCTCGGCGCCCTTCGTGAGGCGGAGGTAGCGGCGGCGGGAGGCGTCGGCGGGCAGGGGCGTGGCCTGCCAGTCGGCGTAGCCGGCGGAGGTCAGCACATCGGCAAGGAGGCGGGAGCGGTCAGACACCGGCGGTCTCGAGCCGTTCGGGCCAGGGGTCGGGGCCGGTGAGGGACAGGACATGGGCGGTCTCGCCCGCGGCGAAGGTCAGGCAGAGGGCTTCGGCCGGGGCGAGATCGGCCAGCCGGTCGGGCCATTCCACGAGGCAGATCGCCGTGTCGAAGGCGCTCTCCAGCCCCAGCTCGGTGGCCTCGTCGGGGCCGGTGAGGCGGTAGAGATCGGCGTGCCAGAGCTCGGTCCCGTCGGGGGCGGTGTAGGTCTGGACGAGGGTGAAGGTGGGCGAGGGCACCTCTTCGGCGGGGTTCTCCATGCTGGCCCGGATCAGGGCGCGGGCGAAGGCGGTCTTGCCGGCGCCGATGGGCCCCGACAGCAGCAGCGTATCCCCGGGCCGCAGGATCGGGGCCAGCCGGGCGGCGAACGCCTCGGTGTCTTCGAGATGCGGGAGGGTCAGCGGGCCGGGCAGTCGGGGCATGGCGCCACACTAGGCGACGGGCGGGGTGTCGCAAGCGGGAAACGGGGCCGCCTGAGGGAGGACCCCGCGCGGGCGGGGCGGTTCGACCAGACCTGAACGTCGCACGTTCCCGTGCCATTAGGGCTCCGCGCGGGCGGGGCGGTTCGTGGGCGCGGTGAGGATCCCCCATGGCGCGGCGACGGGCGCGCGTTTGGAGAGGGGAGGGCGGCGTCGTGGCGGATCAGCCGAGGGCGGCGACGGGGGTGGCGTCTTCGGCCTGTGCGGGGCGGAGGGCGCGAAGCGGCATGTCCTCGGCGGGGCAGGCGAAGGCGACCATGGTGCTGCCGCCCTGCAGGGGAACGACGCGGATGCGCAGGGGACGGCCGTCGTCGCGCTGGAGCTGCGCCGTCCAGGACTGGCGGTCGCCCGAGGCGCGGATGCTGGCGCGGATCTCGGACCAGAGGTCGGTCGGGGCACAGGCACCGCGCCAGCGGGCGATCTCTTCGGGGAGGCGCTGGTCCCTGACCGGGAGGAGCGCGCCGCCGGCGTCGCCCGCCTGCGGATCGGGCAGGGGCCACATGGCGCGGTATCCGGAGTTCGAGAGGATCAGCGTGCCGCCGGAGGAGAAGACGGCGATGCCCTCGTCCATGGCGTCGAACACCGCATGGGCCGTGTCGATCTCGCCCCGGAAGCGGCGGGTGAGGGACATTTCGGCGGTGATGTCCTCGATCAGGAAGGCGATGGCGCCGTCGGGATGGGGGCGGCCCGTGACGCGGTAGGTCTGGCCGCTGGGCAGGGACCACAGATCGCAATAGGTGCCGTCCTTGGCCTCGGCCTCCAGTGCCGCGATCTGTTCGCGCCAGCCCCGGTAATTGCGCGGCTCGGGCAGCATCCGGGCCTCGCGCAGGCGGTCGAGGAAGGCCTGGATCGGCGGTCGGCCAGCGAGGAAATCCACGGGCAGGCCGGTGAGGTCCACCAGCGAGGGGTTGAACATCACCAGCCGCCTGCCGCGGTCGAAGATGGCGAGGCCGATCGCGAGGTCGGCGAAGGTCTTCGACAGGGTCTGGACGAAGTTGCGCTGTGCCGCCTCGGCCCTGACCACGGCGGTGGTGTCGGTGGCGAAGTGGATCGAGCCCGCGCCGCGGCGGATGCTGACGATGTCGAACCAGGGCGCCTGATCCCGCTGCGGCAGGAAGAGCTGCACCCGGCGGCAGTCGCGGTCTCCGGCCTCCTCGGGCATGGCGATGCCGGGAAAGAGCCGGCGCGGCGGCCAGCGTACGGATTCGGGCGATCCGGGATCGGCCTCGAGGTCGAGATAGGTGCGGTTGGCCCAGATCACGCTGCCCTGCGCATCCTGCTGCCAGATCAGCTGCGGCGCATCCTCGGCCAGGGCGCGCAGCGTCTGCAGCTCCTCCTCCATCGCGGCGAGCGTGAGCGGGGTCACGGTGCCGCCCGGGCCGGCGTCATCGCTGCCGTGGAGCGTCAGTCGCACGAGACCGTCCCAGTATTCGAGGTCGATCCATTCGGGCCCCGTGGCGGAGACGAGCTGGCAATGGCCGTCCTCGTCGATGGCCTCGAGGCGCGCGCGCAGGTCGGGAAAGCTGCGGGAAAGGGTCTGGACCAGAGCCTCCTTCTCCCCCGCGCCGGACCCGGCGGAGACGGCGGGGGCGATGAGAAGGCGGCGGGCGGCGGGGGTCGCATCCTCGATCTCGTCGCCGTCGAGCAGGACCGCCACGGTCCCCTCCGCCTCGCGCATGAGCTGGCGCGCGCTGCCGGTCCGGGGGCCGGGGCGGGCGATGACCACGGCCACGGCGACAAGGCAGGCCGCGGCCGGAAGCAGCGCGGCGAGAAGCGTCGGGTCGAGCATGAAGTCTCCTTCCGGTGCCGAGGCCCCATGCCTACGACAGGGAGGGTTAATCGCCGGTTAAGCGATGGCCTTAACCGGGGCAGTCGGGCTGAAGCCCGGCCTGCGGGCGGCCCGCGCGTCAGAGGGATCAGGCCGTGAAGGGCTGGTTTTCGCCCAGACCGCCTTCGGCGGAGGCGCGGACGACGGGCTCCAGCGCGGCGCGCGGCCAGACCACCTGCACGAGCGCGCCGCCCAGCCGCCCGGCGTCGCGGTCGGTGCCGCCGCCATTGGCGAAGGACACTTTGGCGCCGGAGCGTTCCAGAAGGGTCTTGGCGATGAACAGGCCGAGGCCCATGCCCTCGTAGCCGGGTCGCTTGCCCCGGTCCTGGGGGTCCTTGCGGCGGGTCAGGAAGGGATCGCCGATCCGCCCGATCAGCTGCGGCGGAAAGCCCGGACCGTCGTCGCCGATCCGGAGCCGCACCTCGGTCTCGGTCCAGGAGAGCGAAACCTCGACCTCGCTGCGGGCGAAATCCACCGCGTTCTGCACGAGGTTGCGCAAACCGTGGATCACCTCCGGCCGGCGTTCGATCACGGGCTGGGCCGCGGGCGCGCCGAGGTCGGGCCGCGTGACGATGCGCACTGTCCTGCCGCGGCTGGCGTGGGGTTCCGCCGCCTCCTGCACCACGGCTTCGAGCGGGGCCTGCTTGAGATGGCGGTCGTCCTTTCCGGCCCGGCCCATGGACCGCAGGATGTCGCGGCAGCGGTCCGCCTGCTGCCGGATCAGGGCCGCATCGGCCTTCAGCTCGGGATCGTCGATCTCGTCCATCAGCTCGGAGGAGACGAGCTTGATCGTCGCGAGCGGTGTTCCCAGCTCATGGGCGGCCGCCGCCACCACGCCGCCCAGGTCCGTCAGCTTCTGCTCCCGGGCGAGGGCGAGTTGCGTGGCCAGCAGCGCCTCGCCCATGGTGTGCATCTCGTTCGTGACCTGCCGGGCATAGAGCGACAGGAAGGCCACCCCCACCACCAGCGCCATCCAGAACCCGAAGCGGAACAGAAGGGGCAGCTCCAAGGGCACGCCGTCGGGGTCGAGGATGGGCAGGTAGTGCCAGCTCTGAAGTGTCACGATGGTGATCGCGAGCAGCCCCATGATCAGCGTCGAGCGCAGGTGCAGCACGGTGGCGGAGATCGTCACCGGGGCCAGCATCAGGAGCGCGAAGGGGTTGTTCAGCCCGCCGGTGAGATAGAGCAGCAGCCCCAGCTGCAGCACGTCGAAGATCATCATCAGCATGGCCTGACGTTCGGTCAGGCGCTGGTTTTCCGGAAACAGGAAGGTGGAGAAGAGGTTGGCGAGCACTGAGGCGCCCACGGTCATCGCGGCCAGCCCGACCTCGAACTGGATGCCGAAGGAGCGGACCGCGACGACGATGGCGGCGGTCTGGCCGAGAATGGCGATCCAGCGCAGCACGACGAGGGTCCGGAGGCGCACCCAGTTGGCGCGCCGGTGATCCTGGAACATCTCGAGTTCGCTGACGTCCATCTGCGGCAATGGGCTCCGGTGGCAAAGGCGGCGTGCAGAGCGTATGTCTGCGGCTGGAATAGAGCAATGGAGACAGCCGATGGCCAGAACGGGCACGATCGCCATAGCGGCCGCGATCCTCGCGGTCGTCGGCGTGGGCGGGACGTATCTCTGGAGCGAGCTGCGTCAAACGGGCGATTTCGCGCAGTGCACGCGGGGCGCCGTGGCGGGTGGCGCGCTGGGCGGGCCGTTCACCCTCGTCAGCGAGACCGGGGAGACGGTGACCGACGCCGATGTCATCGACCGGCCGACCCTGCTTTACTTCGGCTATACCTTCTGCCCGGATGTCTGTCCGCTCGACAGCATGCGCAACGCGCAGGCGCTGGAGATGCTGGAGGAGCGCGGGGTGGATGCGAAGACGGTCTTCATCACCGTCGATCCGGCCCGGGACGACGTGGAGGTGGTGCGCGACTTTACCGACAATTTCCACGACGAGATGCTGGGGCTGACGGGGTCGCAGGAGCAGGTGGACGCCGCCGCCAAGGCCTACCGGGTCTACTACGATGCGCGGACCGAAGAGGACCCGGAGTTCTACCTCGTGGATCATTCGGCCTTCACCTATCTCGTGCTGCCGGAGGCCGGGTTCATCGACGTCTTCCGCCGTGAGGCGACGCCGGAGGAGATCGCGGACACGGTTCAATGCGTCGCCGAGGCCGCAGGTGTTTGACGGGTCGCACCCCCGGGGCTACCTCTGTCATCATGAATTGACAGGGGAGACGTAAGCGGTGGACCCGAATGGACTGGACCTCGGAAGCGATCCGTCGCTTCTTCTGGTCGACGATGACGAACCATTCCTGAAGCGCCTCGCCAAGGCGATGGAGAAGCGGGGCTTCGTCGTGGAGACCGCCGACAGCGTCGCCGGCGGCAAGGCCATCGCCACCGCCCGGCCCCCCGCCTATGCGGTGATCGACCTGCGGCTGGAGGATGGCAACGGCCTCGACGTCGTGGAGACCCTGCGCGAACGGCGGCCCGACAGCCGGATCGTGGTCCTGACCGGGTATGGCGCCATCGCCACCGCCGTGGCGGCGGTGAAGATGGGGGCGACGGATTACCTCTCGAAGCCCGCCGACGCCGCGGACGTGACCAACGCGCTGCTGTCCCGGCCCGAGAGCATGCCGCCTCCGCCGGAAAACCCGATGTCCGCCGACCGCGTGCGCTGGGAGCATATCCAGCGGGTCTACGAGCTGTGCGACCGCAACGTCAGCGAGACCGCGCGCCGGCTCAACATGCACCGCCGGACGCTCCAGCGCATCCTTGCCAAGCGAAGCCCGCGCTGAGCCGTCGCTCCCGAAGGGAGTATTTTCGGCCAGATGAAGGGGGGGCGCGGGGTCAGGCCCCCGCCGCCTCCGCCCTGACCCATCTCAGGAAGGTGTCGCGCAAGGGGGTTTTTGCCCCCGGGCGCGTGACGATGTGGTAGGCGACGGCGCTGTCGCGTTCCGTGCAGAGCGCAAGCAGGCGCCCTGCGGCGATCTCGGTCTCCACGATGGGCAGCGGCAAGAGCGCGATGCCGAGGCCGGCCTTCGCAGCCTCCCGCGCGAGCTCCGCCGTGTCGAAGGTCAGCACCCGTTCCGTCGAGAGATCGACGCCATGGGAGCGCGCCCAGAGCTCTTCCTCCCCTGACAGCCGGTCCACGATCCAGGGGGTGCCGGCGAGGTCCGAGAGCCGGTCCGTCTGCCGCCCGGCGTAGCGGCCGGGCGCGCCCACGGCGACATGGCCGGCGGCCATCAGCGGCACCGAGTCCACCCCGGGCCAGGGGCCGCGACCGTAGCGGATCGCGATGTCGATGCCCTCGGCGCGCAGGTCCGCCAGCGCCGTGCCGGGGATGATCTCCAGCGCGATGTCGGGATGGTCGGACCAGAAGCGGCCGATCCGGGGCATCAGCCAGTTTGCGGCGAAGGTGGGGGTGGTGGCGATGCGCAGGGGCCGGGTGGCGTCGCGCTCGCGCAGGTCCTTGGCTGCGGCTGTCATGATGCCCATGGCCTCGGTGAGGGCGAGGGCGAGGGGCTGGGCCTCGGGGGTCACGGCCATGCCGTTGCCGGACCGGCGCATCAGCGGCAGGGCGAAGT
>Ga0008835_100130_pt1 | contig 95124 bp, 90 predicted proteins | sample HotLakConsoUCCRE_FD_62215 | JGI IMG/M metagenome (GOLD analysis project Ga0008835, IMG submission 62215) | Hypersaline microbial mat communities from Hot Lake, Washington, USA - Hot Lake Consortium UCC-RE (Hybrid Assembly) ... | reverse complement strand
CGGAACGCGCCAATCAGGCGCAACGGACACGCCTGCCCAGACCTCCGGCCATCAGTCCGCCACCGTCTCGAACGCCTTCACGCACCGGAAACCGCACGCTCGTGAGATATGCGGGCTAGCGCCGCGCCCGCCCCCGGTCTGGCTCCAGGGCGGCATTTCCCGGTGTGGAGGCGCCATTCGCCGTCGACTTGTTCAGAACATCGTGATTTTGCTACTAGCCGGGATTTAATATTACGGTAGTCAAGATTGAAAATTCACCAGTTCGAGTCGAATGCTGCGTTCTGGTCAGAAGGCGCCGAAATCGCTTTGGTGGTCTTTGCCCATGCCTTATCGAGATTCCTCAGGTTCTCCGGTCTCGCCGAGCTGGGTGGGCTGCGCCGGCACCAGGGCAGCCGAGACTTGCGCGGGACCGGGCCGAAGGGTGGGAACGGGTGGATCCTTGTGCCGACACCGAGAGTAGTCCACCGAAGTCTGGTGACGGCCCTGATGCTGGCGGGGCTGGTTCCCGGGTTTACGAGCGCGGCTGGTGCGGTCCGGCACGCCGGGGCGGCGGTCGCCCCGATGCCTGTCGTCCTGCCCGTCGCGCCGTCGGCCGCCGCCGGGTCGGGGATGCCGGCTTCAGTCGTACAGATCGGAAACGTGCCGGACCCCCGGTCCGCCCTTGCGGCTGCCATGGATGGGCTGGGCCGGATGATCGTTGTCCAGGCCACCGAGGCCCGCTCGCTGGTTCTGCCGGGGCTCTTCGGGGCCGGTGAGCTGAGCCGAGGCGCGCAGGACAGTCCGCCCGACGCGGTAGCAGCCGCTTCGGGGGAGGCTCCCGCCGCCCGGGCGCCGCTGCCCGATGCGCCGCCTGCGGCCACCCCTGAGGAAGACCGGCGGCGAGCCGTGGCCGATGCGGAGCAGGTCAATCCGGCGGCAGGACGGATCCGGGGGGATCAGACCCCTGAGGTCGAGGCTGCTGATTCCGGGTCCGCTCCGGCCGAGACCGTTGCCCCCGGGGAACCGGCCGCAAGCGGGGAAGGGGTCGAGCCGCGGGTTCGTGCCACCCGGGCCGTGACGCCGCTCGACGGGATCGCGCCGCCGAACCGCGGCCCGGCCGGAACGCTGGGCGATGCCGATCTGGCAAGGCGGGCCGCTGAGGAGCGGTCCCGCCTCGCCGCCGCCCAATACGCGGCGGCCGCCGAAGTCGGCGCGACGGGGCCCGATGGCGCGGGTCCGTCCGGAGCCCCGAGAGACACTGTGGCGGATGTCGCGCCCGGTGTCGCCGCGGGGGGGGGCCGATGCCGCCGGACACCGCGCGGCTATGGGCGATGGGCGGGTCCCGTTCGTGCGGACGCTGGCCGATCTCGGTTTTACCGAGGGGCTGAACCTGGACCGCCTGGCCGACGACCGCACCATTTTCTTTCCCGTGCCGGCGAACGTCCGCATCGACGAGGCCGTACTGAGCCTGAGCTACGACGTCTACGTTCCGGAATACCGAAGCGCCGGACTGCACGTGCTGGTCGACGGTCGGCCCGTGATGGTTCAAACGGTGGACGACGACCGCCGGGTCGAAACGGTCGAGATCCCGCTCGATCCGGATCGTTTCGACGGTGGATTCGTGCGGGTCGACCTGCGGCAGCGCGCTGCCTTCACCGACGACCGGTGCTTCGACGAGCGGGCCGCGCCGGGCTTTCTGCGGGTGATGCCGGAGACCGGCATCGCGCTGGCCCTGGCCGCCGATTCGATCGACGCGCTGGAGACCGCCTGGAACGTGCTGCCGCCCGACGTGACGATCGGGGTCGGCGGCGGCGGCGCGGTGACGCCGGAGACCTTCCGCGCGGCCTGGGCCTTGGGCGCGCGGCTGCAGCGGGAGGGCCGGTCGGTTACCTATCTCGACGCTCCGGGACCGACCGCTGCCAGCGTGCCTCGCGACGGCGTGCCTCATCTGGTGGTCGGGCCGACCGAGGCGCTGGCGTCCTGGATGGGCCTCGACGGGCTCTCCCCGGCCGCCCTGCCGGGCGACGCCGGCCGGCGGCGGATCGCTTTGGATGCGCCGGGCAGCGTGCATCTGGTGCCGCGCACCGGGGCGCCTCCGGTCATCGTCGTTACCGATCCGGCGGAATGGCAGGGCGCCGACCTGATCGGCGGCCCGTTCCGGGTGCTGGCCAACGCCCCTGACATGGCGGCGCGCGTGGTCGGCCGCTTGGACGGCGGGGTCGACCGACGCCTCGCGCTCACCGATCTCGGCCTTGTCGACGGAGAGCGCGAGGTGGTGGAGCGGGTCGAATGGGGCCTCGACTTCCGGACCACCGATCTGCCGGCCGGAAGGGTTCCGGCGGCGCTGGAACTCGACATCGCAAGTACGCCGCCGACCACCGAGACTCCCAGCGTCGCTTCGGTGTTCTTCAACGGCACCCTCTTGTGGAGCCGCCGGCTGGACATGGACGGCGGGATCGAGCGGTTCGCCATCGATATCCCTGAGCGGCTGCTGCGGCTGGACAATGCGCTGCGCGTCATGGTCCAGCGCGAAGCCCCCTCGGGCAACTGCGAGGCGGTGCGGCCGTCCTTCCCGGTGCAGATCCTGCCGTCGAGCGCGCTCGCACTGGAACCGGTCGAGGGAAGCCCAGGCGACTTCACCGGTCTCGCCGTCGGCTTCGACGCGTCAACCGAGATCCATCTCCCGGAAAGCGCGCTGGCACAGCCGGTCCGGCCGCTCACTCTGCTGACACATCTGGCGCCGCAGATGATGCGCGAGCCGTTGCCGCCGGCGCCGCGGTTCTATGCCGAGGGAACGGCTCCGTCGCCCGCCGGTCCGTTCGTCCTGATCGGAGTGCCGGACGGTCTGGCGCCCGAGGCACCGGTCCGGTTCGACCGCGGGGCGGTGGTGCTGCGCGACCAGGCGGGGGCCACCCTGCTGGACGCAACCGGCACCCGGGACCTTGCCGTGATTCAGGTGGCCCGGATCGGGTCGGCGAGCGGTCTCTGGATCGCCGCGCCGGATGGCCGCCTGCCTCTGCCGCAGAGCCTGACGCTGTCGCGCGGCGACGTGGCCTTCGTCGACCCGACTGGCGTGATCATGAGCCTCCTGAGCGGGGCCGATACGGTTGTCGAGGTGGACTACCCCGAGGTGGAGAGCTGGTTCGACCTCCTGTCGGCCTATCGGTACTACGCGCTTGCCGCGATCTGGGTCGTGGTGACCCTTGGGCTGATCCTCGGTCTGCGCCGGCTCTACCGCGCGCGGGACGCCAGTGGGCAGGAGGCCGGATGACGGCCGAACCGTTCGTCCTGCCGGCCGGCGACGGCGGGTCGCGCGGACGGATCGGCGAAGCGCTGGTCGAGGCCGGCCTGCTGACGCCGGAGCGACTGGAACAGGCGCTCGACCTGCACCGCCGGTGGGACATGCGCCTTGGCGAAGTGCTGATGGCCAAGGGATGGATCCGCGCGGTCGACTTCTACTCCTTTCTGGCCGACCAGCAGAACCTCGCCTTCGTAGACCTGACGCGCGAGCCGCCGGAGGACGTCCTCCTGGACGGGGACGCGGTCGACCGCTACGTCGCCGAGCAGTGCATGCCTTGGCGCCGGGTCGGGCGCCGCGTCGTCTGGGTGACGACCGAACCGCATCAGGCCACCCAGAATCTCGGCCAGCGACTGCCGGCCGGTAGCTTCGACCTGGCCGTCACCTCCAAGTTCGACATCCTGTGGGCGCTCCAGCAGCGCTTCTCGGATCGGTTCACGGACCGTGCGGTGCTCGAGCTCTACGAACAGGATCCGATCAACAGTGCGCGCAACGTGGTCACGCCGTCGCAGGCGGTCTTCATCTGGATCCTGCTGTCGGCCTTCCTGGGCGGCCTGGCGGTGGCCCCGGTGGCGACGCTGCTGGCGCTCAACATTTTCATGACCTTCGCCTTCCTGGGCACCTTCGTCTTCAAGATGCTGCTGACTCTGCTGGGGGGCATCGTGCCCAGGCTGGACGACCAGGTGACCGACGCCGAGGTCGCGGCGCTGAGCGACGACGACCTGCCGACCTATACCATCCTGGTGCCGATGTTCCGGGAGCCCGAGGTTCTGCCCATCCTGGCCGGCGCGATCCGGCGGCTCGATTATCCGCTGGCCAAGCTCGACGTGAAGCTGGTGCTGGAGGAGGGCGACCAGGAGACGATCGATGCGGCGAAAAGGCTGGGCCTGGAGAGCATCTTCGAGATCGTCCGCGTTCCGCCGTCGCAGCCGCAGACCAAGCCGAAGGCCTGCAACTATGCCCTCAGCTTCGCGCGTGGCGAACTCCTGGTCATCTACGACGCCGAGGACAAGCCGGAGCCCGATCAACTGAAGAAGGCGGTAGTCGGCTTCCGCAAGTCGCCTGAAAACACCGCCTGCCTCCAAGCCAGACTGAACTACTTCAACGCCGACGAAAACTGGCTGACCCGGCTGTTCACGATCGACTACTCGTTGTGGTTCGATTTCATGCTACCGGCGCTGGATTACCTGAAGATGCCGATCCCGCTGGGCGGCACCTCGAACCACTTCCGCACCGAGGTGCTGCGCGAGTTGCGGGCATGGGACCCCTACAACGTCACCGAGGACGCCGACCTGGGCGTGCGTCTCACGCAAGAGGGCTATCGGGTCGGGGTGATCAACTCGACCACCTTCGAGGAAGCGAACGTCAGCGTCGGCAACTGGATTCGCCAGCGCTCGCGATGGCTCAAGGGCTATATGCAGACCTATCTCGTGCATATGCGCCGACCGGTACACCTGTTCCGCAGCCTGGGCCCGTCGCCGTTCCTCGGCTTTCAGTTCTTCGTCGGCGGCAATATCGTTGCCGGTCTGGGCGCACCGGTCTTCTGGGGGATCTATGCGGTCTGGTTGTTCACCGAGACCAAGATGCTCGAACCGTACTTCCCGGGCGCGCTGCTCTACCTCAACCTCTTCAACCTGATCATCGGCAATGCGGCCTTCACCTATCTGGCGGTGGTGGCGCCGCTGAAGCGGCGTCTCTACCACCTGGTTCCGTATGGCCTGACGGTGGTCGCCTATTGGATCCTGATCTCGATCGCCGCCTACAAGGGCCTCTGGCAACTGATCACGAAGCCGTTCTATTGGGAGAAGACGCAGCACGGCATTTCCAAGCACACCCAGGCGGAGGTGGCGGCGGCATCCCGGGCGGATGCGGCATGACCGTCATTTCCTGGTCGGCCGGTGGCAGCGCCGCACCGGCCCGCAGCAACCTCTGGCCGGGAGGGACAACAGTCTTCCTGCTGGCATTCCTGGTCTATCTGGCCGGTGCGGGCTGGGTCCAGGCGCACGGCTATGTCAACGACGGGGCGCTCAGGCTGTGGGCGGACGTCCTGATGAGCTGGCAGAGCCCGGATTTCGCCGAGGACCGGCTGTCGATCATCTATCCACAGCTGCGCTACTATCTGGCGCTGGCGTTCTACGGGCTGACCCGCAGCGGCAGCGCGGCGGGCCTGGGGGTGTTCGCGGCGCTGGCGGGCGCGGCCGTGGCGCTCATCTGGTTCAATCACCTGCGCGCGGCCGGCTGGCGCGGGGCCGGTGTTCTGGTCGTCCTGGCCCTGGTCGCCTTCAACCCGCTGACCCTGTGGGCCGTCACGCGCGGCGGCGGAGAGGTGCTCGCGCTGCTCGGCTTCACCTGGCTGGCCCTCGCGCTTCGCGCCCTTCGAGAGCACCCGGGCTTCCGGGCCGAGGTGTCACTGGCCGGCGTCCTGGCGGCGTTCTTCTTTCTCGATACCGGCTTCATCTATCTCGCCCTGGCCCTGCTGCCGGTGCTGGTCCTGTTCGCCCCGGCGGCGATGCTGGTACGTGCGCCCTCGGCCTTCTTCGTCATCATGCTGACGCCGCTGGCAGCCGCGGTGGGGGCATTCTTCTACGTTTCCTGGGTGTTCTCCGGCGACTGGCTGGCCCTGGCGCGGGATCCGGGAGCCGCGATCTACGGCGCGTGGAGCCGGGCGACCGAGGTTGCCTGGCTGAGGCGGTGGGGCGGCGGTTTCGTCGAACCGCTGCCGGTGATTACCGTGATGGCGGTGCTGTGCGCGCCGCTCGTCGCGGTCGCGGCGCTGGCGCGGGCGCCCATCGGCACCAGCCGTCGGGTGATGGCGGTCCTGGCGACGGTGCCCGTCGCCGCCGCAGCCTTGGCGACCTCGGCGCAGTTCCTGAGCCACCCCGCCGAGTATCTGCATCTCCTGATGGTGCCGGCGGTGCTGGCGGCCGCCCGGGTTCGGCGGGCAGCTGACCGCCTGCTCCGGGCGGTCGCGGTCCTGCTGCTGGCCGCCGGCATCCCCGGCGGGGCGATCGTGCTGTCGGCCTGGCCGGCACCCGACACCGTGGCGTGGTCCCAGGCATTGGCGGGCCGGCAGGCATCCTCGCTCCACGAAGGCGAGCGGGCGCTGGCGGCGTTTCTCAAGGACGGACCGGAGACCATGCTCGACGACCGCCTCGGCTATCCGGTCATTGTCGCGCGTGGCAATGCCGGTGGATTCGTTCTGCCGGCATCGGATGCGTTCAAGCTGGCCGTTACGCTCAACCGCCTGGCCGCTCCGCAGATCGCCGTCCCCGATCCCCGCCGGCCGGCCGCGGAACACGATCAGATCGTCCAGAATTTCCCCGATCTCCATGGCGACGGCGCCATCGGCTATCGACGGGTCTACGATCGGCTCGGCTGGCGTGTCTATCGGCGTTTGGATCTCCCGGCGGGTGCCGACGGCGGCGCTTGATGCGGTCCGTCCGCCGGTGAGGGGCGGACCAGACAACGCAAGGGAGGACCCGCGATGAACGCCGATTGCTTCCGCGCGCGGCTGCGCGGCCGCTGCCGGTGGCGCAAGGCTGCAACCGCGCGTCGCCTCACCCGTTGGTCGTTCCCGTCATCGGAAGGGAGGCGCCGCGATGGCCAAGGAGAGTCGCGCGCAGGTGAAGGACGACGACACCTACGAAGCCCTGCGCAGGCAGGGCGAGAGCAAGGAGAAGGCGGCGCGCATCGCCAATGCAAGGAACCGCGCAGGCCAGGGCAGGCAGCAGAAGCCGTCTAGGATGGGCGGCAGGTCCGCACGCTATGAGGACTGGTCGAAGGACGACCTCTACGACCGGGCGAAGGAGATTGGTATCGAGGGTCGATCGAAGATGGACAAGGGCGAACTGATCGACGCTCTGCGCAACCACTGACCGCGCCGGGCCGGCCCGGCCTGGCCGTCGACGAGCGGAGCGCGTCGCCGCACTTGTGGAGTGTCGGCATCCGCCTCGGCGGCTCGGGCCCATAGAGATGGACAGATCGTCGCGCCGTCGACGTGACCTGCGCCTTGCGTGCGCCGCGTCGCAACCTCCCGGCACGTCCGTGCATTCTCCGGGGGCAACGGTTGGACGGAGACGCACATGACATTGCGGTTCGAACAGGTGCTGGCCGACGGGGTGGCGCAGCTCTCCTATCTGGTGGGCGACGATTCGACCGGCGCCGCGGCGGTGATCGATCCTCGGCCGGACGTGGACGTCTACCTGGACCTCGCCCAGCGGTACGGTCTGGCGATCACCCACGTGTTCGAGACGCACATCCACGCCGATTTCCTGAGCGGCGCGCGCGAACTGGTCGACCGGCTGGGCGGCGCCCCGGCCCTGTGCGTCAGCGTCGAAGGCGGGGCGGAATACGGCTTCGAGCACCGGCCGGTGCGCGACGGGCAGCGCTTCGCCTTCGGGTCGGCGACTCTGGAGGCCCGGTTCACGCCGGGCCATACGCCGGAGCACGTCTCCTATCTGGTCTACGAGGAGGGCCGGAACGTTCCCTGGGGCGTGCTGTCGGGGGACAGCTTCTTCGTCGATTCGGTCGGTCGGCCCGACCTGCTGGGCGACGAGATGACGGAGCACCTGACCGAGCAGCTCTTCGGGACGGTGCGCGACTTCTACATGCAGCTCGACGACGGGGTGATCCTCTATCCGTGCCACGGCGCCGGATCGGCCTGCGGCCCCGACATCGGGGACCGTCTGTCGAGCACCGTCGGCTATGAGCGCCGGTTCAACCCCTATGTCGACATCGACAGCCTGGACGCCTTCAAGGAGGCGATGCAGAAGGACGCGCCGCCAGTCCCGACGCACTATCCGCGGCTGAAGAAGGTCAACGCCGACGGTCCGCCCGTGGTCGGCACCATGCCGCGGGTGCCCCCGCTGACGCCGGAGGCGTTCGCCGAGGCGATCGGCCGGGGCGATGGCGTGCTGCTGGACACCCGGGACATGCTGGCGTTCGGCGGCGGGCACGTCGCCGGGGCGCTGAACATCGGAGGCCGTCCGGAACTGTCGGTCTGGGCCGGCTGGCTGCTGGATCCCGACCGGCCGATCTATCTGGTGCTCGAGGACGACCGCCGCCTGTCGGAGGTCACGGCCCTCCTCTGGCGCACGGGATTCGTCGATTTCGGCGGCTATCTGGCGGGCGGCGTGGCGGCCTGGCGGGAAGAGGGGCGCGACCTCGCCCAGATCCCGCAGATGACGGTTCACGGGCTGAAGGACGCCGGCGGCGACGTCCAGCCGCTGGACGTGCGACAGGACGACGAATGGAACGCCGGTCGCGTCCCGGGGGCGCAGCACGTCTTCCTGGGCCGCTTGCCCGATCGGCTCGGCGAACTCGACAGGCAGAAGACCTACGCGACCTATTGCGCCAGCGGCTTCCGGGCGAGCATCGCCGCGAGCATCCTGCGCGCGGCCGGTTTCGAACAGGTTTGCAACGTGCCCGGCAGCTGGCAGGCCTGGCGCGGCGCGGGCTATCCGGTGGAAGAGGATTGAGCATGCAGAACGCCGTCGCCATCAACGATCGCTTCACCATCGCCCGGTACGAGCCCGACGCCCGGACCTTCGAGCGGTTCGCCGAGGAAGGCTTCCGATCGGTGGTCAACATGCAGCAGCGCAGCGAGGACCAGAAGCTGGGCCCGGACGAGGAGCGCCGGCTGGCGGAGGCCGCGGGGCTGACCTATCTGCACCATCCGGTCTCGAAGGAGACCCTGTCGGACGAGACGGTCGACACCTTCCGCCGCAGGGTGTCCGAACTGCCCGGTCCGATCGTGGTGCACTGCGCCTCGGGCAAGCGGTCGGGGGCGCTGGTCATGATGCATATGGCCGCCGCCTCCGGCCTGACCGGCGATCAGGCGCTCAAGAAGGCGGAGGACGCCGGTTTCGAATGCGACAGCGTGGAACTGGAGACCTTCGTGAAAAGCTACGTCGACCGGCACTGACCCGTAGACCCGTAGGTCGGGTTGACCGAAGGGAAACCCGACGGCGCCTCTCGCCGCCGGTTCAGGCGGCGGGGGCAGCCGTCGGTTTGCCGCGCCGCTCCAGCCCGACCGTTCCCGTCCTCGTCACTCCGCGGCGTTGGCCGCCGGGGAGGTGAAGCGGTTGCCGAGCGGGCGGACGCGGTCGAACTGCTTGAAGATGTGCTCCGCCCAGTGGCCGATGTCGTACTTGCAGACGTTCTCGTACATCGCCGCCATGCGCGCGCGCTGTTCGGCCGGATCCATGGCCAGCGCCTGGTCGATCGAGTCGGCCAGCGAATCAGAGGCATACGGGTTGGTCGGCACCGCATGCTGCAGCTCGGCCGCGACGCCGGTGAACTCCGACAGCACCAGCACGCCGCCTTCGCCGCGATGGGCGGCGACGTATTCCTTCGCGACCAGGTTCAGCCCATCGCGCAGCGGAGTGGTCCAGCAGATGTCGGCGGCGTTGAACCAGCAGACCAGTTCCTCGAACGGGATCGGCGTGGAGAAGTGCATGATCGGCCCCCAGTCGAGGGTCGCGTACCTGCCGTGGATCGATCCCACCATCTGGTCGACTTCGGCCTGGGTCTCCCGATAGACGGCCATGTTCTGGTTCGCCTGGACCGAGGTCACCATCAACTTGACCTTGCCGCGCAGCTCCGGCCGGCGCTGGAGCAGCCGGTCGTAGGCGTCCAGCAACTCCTTGGTGCCCTTGGTGTAGTCGGTGCGGCCGACCGACAGGATCAGCGTCTGGTCCTCGCCGATCTCGCGCCGGATCTTCGCGATCCGTTCGGCGGCGGCGCCGGTCGACAGGTGCTGGTCGATCAGGTCCGGATTGGTCCCGACCGGGAAGGCGTCCAGCAGGATGCGGCGGCCCTCGTGGACGATCACCTCGGCCATCTCGGGCTCGCTCAACGCGGTCCCGGACGGGCTCAGCGTGTCCTCGACCGGGATCGTGCTCTCGATCTCGACGCCCCGCAGCGCCCGCGCGACGCCGACGAAGTTCTGGCTGTAGCGGGGGATGTGGAAGCCGACCATGTCGCAGGCCAGCAGGCTGTCCACGATCTCCTCCCGCCACGGCAGGATGTTGAAGATGTCCGCCGAGGGGAAGGGCGTGTGGTGGAAGAACGCGATCTTCGCGTTGGGCTTCATCTCCCGGATCATGCCCGGGCAGAGCCACAGGTTGTAGTCGTGGATCCAGATCAGCGCGTCGTCCTCGGCCTCCTCGCACGCCGCTTCGGCGAAGCGGCGGTTCACGTCGCGGAAGGTCTCCCAGTCGACGGCGTCGTACTTGAAGTTCTGCGGGAAGGAGTGGAGGATCGGCCACAGAGCCTCTTTCGAGGTGACGTGGTAGAACTGCTTGACCTGCTCCTTGGTCAGGCCGAGCCGGCTGACCGTGTAGTCGCCGTGCTGGTCGGAGATCTCGACCCGCTTGTCGAAGTCCGGGTGGTCCGGATCCTCGGCTTCCTTCCAGGCGACCCAGGACCCGTGGCTGACCGCGCCGAAGAAGCTCTTGAGCGTCGGGACGATGCCGTTCGGGCTCTTGTTCTCGCGGTACTGCGTCTTGCCGTCGACGACGACTTCTTCATAGGGCTGGCGGTGGTAGACGATGACCAGGCTCGATTTCATGCCGTCAGTCCTCCAGGGTCTTACCGAAACGGCGAATGGCATCGGCGATGCCGGCGCAGCCGGCATGCGCGGAATGTTGGACGTTCTCGAGGTCGCGGATGCGGGCGACCAGATCCGGTTCGGAGTTGCCGACGGCAACACCGTCCAGGCCGGTCTCGAACAGCGACAGGTCGTTGAGGGTGTCGCCGGCGACCAGCACGTTGCCGGGGTCGAGGTAGAGCGTCTCGATGAAGCGCAGCAGGGTGGGGCCCTTGGCGATGCCCTTGGGCATCACGTCGAAATAGACTCCGGCCGACAGGATCACGTCGAAGCCCGCGGCCTGCACCTTCTCGATCGTCTCCGGCCGCAGCGCCTCCGGGTCGTAGTAATAGCTGACGCGGCGGTCGCCCATAACCGGCTGCAGCGTCAGCCCGGGCTCTCCCTCCAGCATCGCCTTGACCCGGGTGGTCGAGTCGCCCCACAGGCGCTCGATCGGACCCTGCACCGCGGCCAGCGGCTCGTGTGTCCGACCGTCGACCACCGTCGTGCCCACGTCGCCGATAACGAAGTCCGGCTCCGGCACCCGGCCGTCGGCGGTCAGGTCGCGGATGAAGGCGAGGTCGCGGCCGGTGACGAAGACCAGCAGCACGCGGTCGCGCCAAGTCTTCAGGTACTCGTAGAGGGCATCGCGCTCGGCCTCGCTGCCGCCCAGGAAGGTACCGTCGAGGTCGGTCGCGAGGACCAGCCTGTGGGTCCGGCTGACCGGTTCTGGCGGGGCGAGGGCGGCGGGCGTCTGGTCGGGCATGGGGGATCCGTCGGCGGTGGCGGTCAGGGGCGGCGAAGGGAGTGGGGAGCCGAGGTCAAGGTCACGCTGCCTCGGGTTCGACGACGACATGCGCCATCTCCGGCGGCTCCGCGCGCATCGGGCGGCCGGTCAGCGCCTCCACGGCCGCGTCGACGGCGACGCCCCGGTTGACCACGGCGTCCACGGCCTCCGCGATCGGCATGGCGATGCCGTGGCGACGGGCAAGGCCCACGACCTGGGCGGCATTGGCGGCGCCTTCGACGGTGCCGCCCTTTGCGCGGGCCTCCTCGATCGGTGTCCCTTCGCCCAGCGCGACCCCGAAAGCCATGTTGCGGCTCTGTGTCGAGCCGCAGGTCAGCGTCAGGTCGCCGAGGCCGGCGAGACCGGTCAGCGTCTCCGGCCGGCCGCCCAGCGCCATGCCGAGCCGGGTGATCTCGGCCAGCCCGCGGGTGATCAGCGCCGCCTGGGTATTGGCGCCGAAACCGAGGCCGCGGGCGACGCCGCAGGCAATGGCGACGACGTTCTTGACCGTGCCGCCGATCTCGACGCCGGCGATGTCGTCGGTCAGGTATGGCCGGAAACTGGGGCTGCCGAGCGCCAGGGCCAGCTTCGCGCCCAAGCTCCGGTCCGGCCCGCGATGGGCGTCGGCCGCATCGTCGACGGCGAGCGCGACGGCCGTCGGCTGCCCTTCGGCCACATCCTTCGCGAAACTGGGACCCGACAGCACCGCGATCGGCCGGCCCGGCAGTTCCTCCGCCACCACATCGGCCATGGTGGCGTCTGTCGCGGCCTCGATGCCCTTGGCGCAGATCACGATCGCCAGGTCCGGAGCCGCGTGAGGCGCCAGGGCATGGGCGACACCGCGCACCGCCTGGGACGGCACGGCGATCAGCACCGCATCGGCACCGGCGGCGGCCTCGGCCATCTCGGTCGTGGCGCGGAGCGCGGGGTCGAGGGGGATGCCCGGCAGGAACCGCGGATGGGCATGATCGCGGTTGATGGCGTCGGCCACCGCGGAATCCCGTCCCCAGAGCGCGACGCGGGAACCGGCGCGGCAGGCCGCCATGGCCAGCGCTGTACCCCAGGCGCCCGCGCCAAGCACGCCGACGCGCGCAGCGTGCGGCGTCAGATCGATGGAATCCGGCATAACTCGTCCTTCCCGGGCAGCGTTCCGACAGCCGGGCCAGATGGCGATGGATCGGGCAACGCGCGGGGCTGAACACCCTCTCGGTTCCCGATTGCGGGACGATGGAAAGCGGCCGACGGCATCGCGCAAGGGATTCGAACGCGATGCCGGGGGTCGGCGGCGCGGCGATTGCCGCGCAAGGTCTTGATCGTGGCCGCTGGGCGCCCTGCTGCGGCGCCGTCGTGTCCCGACGACCTCCCTTTGTTGGCTTCGAGTCTAGCACCCGGTTCGAAAGTTTCAACGAAAAACTTGCTGCATTGCGGTAGAAGCCTTTGATACCGCGGGTTTCCACCGGGTGCCGATCCCCGCGGTCGCGCGAATCGGGTCGGCTTGGGTCGGACCGCGCCGCCTTGACTCACGGGGGTCGGAGGGGAAGGTGGGTAAGGAGTTCTTCTCCAGCGAACGCCCGAAGGAGGCGAAAGATCCCATGTCTGAACACGTCTACAAGAAGGTCGAACTGGTCGGAAGCTCGGCCGAGAGCACCTCGAAGGCGATCGAGAACGCGGTCGCGAAGGCCTCGGCGACCCTGCGGAACCTGGAGTGGTTCGAGGTGACCGAACAGCGCGGCTGGATCAAGGACGGCAAGGTCGCCCACTACCAGGTCGTGGTGAAGATCGGCTTCCGCCTGGAGGATTGAGGCTTTTCAGCCCGCCACCGGTCGGCCGGGAACGCCCTGCTGCCGGCCGGGGGCCGGGCAGGGGCTGTCAGACGACCACGAGCCGATGCAGCCGGCTGCCGCCACCGACGATCTGGAGCAGTTGGTGGACCGTGTCGCCGAAGGTATGGGCGGAACCCATCAATTCCCTCGCACGGGTCGGATCGGAAAACTCTTCCAAGAGATCCGTTTCGGATCGGCTCGTCGTCGCCAGAAACCTTTCATACTCTTCGAGCAACGTCTCGATGACCGAGTCAGCACCGGTAGAAATGTTTCCGATCATGTGCTGCAAACGAATAACAGGAGTGGTACGAACCATCTCAATCATATCGTCAGGCGATACAGTGTTGTTGGTTCGATAGCGGTTTAGAAGATAAAGAACAGAAGAATACAAGGTAAGCATTCTACTATGCTTTAATTTAAAATTCTTAATCTTTCTTTTGATTCTGGCCTGCTCAGGCTGCCTTTTTGTTGATGATTCGTAGTTGACGCAAAATGTACGCCAGAGTCTGAGGACACCATTAATGAAAAATGCAGGCATGAAATCGGCTTTATGTTCTTCATATTCGTCGAAATAGGCAGAAACTATGTCCTCAACCTGCCGCTCATAGACAGCATTCTCCAAGAGGGGCTGGCTTTCTAGGAGAAGTAAGAGCCGAGCCGTGAAGGTGTTCTCGGCATCGTCCTTCCGCTTCCCAAGAGTATTAGTTAGCTGATGGACAGTGTAGTGCTGCAAATATTCGCCGTCACCAGAAAAATCATCAAATTTTAAATCACGTGACTGCTGAATCAAATCAGCTTTGACGCAAATTTGGTCAAGACGACTCAGTTCGCGTTCGTCCTTCATTGTATCGGGGTCAAAATTCGACTTCCCTAGAATGAAAAGGTCGAGATCACTGTGCTCACACGCTTCAAGACGCCCGTAGGAGCCCGTGACGTAGACGCAGGCCTTGCCTTCGCAGTGCCTCGCGGCCTCCGTCAGTTTCGACCTAAGTGACTCAAGCCTTTCCGTCGCATAGGTCCTACGCCTCTCGATCTCCGACATCGTCACCCGCCCATTCCCAAACGTTCGCGAAAATCTCCGCCTGCTCGATGGCATCGTCGAGAGCATGGTGGGTATGACTGCGATTCGGCAATAGCCAAGGTTGAACGCGCTTGCGACCGGAACCGGTTATCGGCCGTCGGCTCTTCACCGAGTAGGCGGTCTTGATGTCGTAGCACTGGGAATGGCCGAACGGGGAGCCGCTGGCGCTGAACCGAACAAAATACCAGTAGAGCCACGACCAATCGAAGCTGAGGGGGTAGGCGACAAGGACCGGCTTCGCCGTTCCGGCGACGGAACGGACCCAATCGGCGGCTTCCGTCATCGCGCCCGTCGGGTCCGCCCCCTCGCGTATCAGTCGATCGCGGTCGAGGCCGTTGACGGCCAGTGCATCGGGCTGGAAGTCCTCCGAGATCGGCGTCAGCTCCCGATAGAATGTGCGCTCATACCGGTCCGGCCTCACGAACCGGTGCCCCTCGTACCTGCCCGCATAGACCAGCGCGAACGACAGCATCGAGAAGGGACCCGGGATCGGGCCGTCCGTTTCCACGTCCGCGGAAAAATAGACTTCCGTCGTCATGGCTCCGGCCTCTTGCCTCAGGCGGTCGGCCTCGCGGCCGGCGGCAGTGTCGATATACATGGGCCAGTCCCTGCGGCGGAGCGGTCGGCGATCCGGTCTCATCGCCCGATGCGTCGGCGCCATAGTGGCATGAGTCGCCTCTACAGGCACCCCTCTCCCCCCTGGTTCCTCCTTCTTCACGCGTCATCCCCGCCCCGCCGGCGGCAGCCCGGGGACGGTGTCGATGACGGCCGTGGCCTCCAGGCCGATCCAGGCGAGGACGCCCGCGTAGAGGGCGAGCAGGGCCACCGACTCGCCGCGGCTGAGAACCATCCGCCGGCGCATCATCAGGAAGAGGGCGACCGTCGCCGCGGTCAGCACCGCCATCATCGGGGCCGCGACCGAGAAATCGATGGCGGCGGCTCCGGCCAGGACGCCCGCCGGAATGCAGACCAGCGGGTCGAAGACGTTGGAGCCCAGCACGTTGGCGAGCGCCGTCACGCCGTGACCGCGTAACGCCGCGCGCGCAGAGACGAAGGCGTCCGGAACCGAGGTCCCGGCGGCGACGACGGTGATGCCCCAGAGGAAATCGGGCGTGCCGACGAGGTCGCCGAACGCCAGGGCGGCGCGGACCAGTCCCTCGACGCCGATGACGATCACCGCGACCGCGAAGGAGGCGGCGAGGCGTAGCCACTCCCGGCCGGGGCGGATCGCCTCGGGGCACTCCGGCTCGGCGAAGTCGATGCTCTCCTGATACTGGACGAAGACGGAGAGAGCGTAGAGCCCGATCGGGATGAGCGCCCCATGGGCCGCGTCATCTCTCCGGCCAGCGCGCCACCCTCCACGGGCCGGTAGGTCACCGCGAAGGCGAAGGCGAGGGTCAGCACCGCGACGGCGATCATGTAGAATTGCGCCTCCTTGAACACGACGTCGCGGTTCGTCTCCATCGGCGCGCGCGACGGCAGGCCGCGCAGCGCAGGGATCGCCAGGATGTTGAACAGCGCCCAGCCGACGATGGCCGCGACGCCGAGGTCGAAGGCGCCGTGCAGCGAGGCGGAGATCACCGTCGTCGACAGCTCAGAAAAGCTGGAGCCGATGGTGACGACGATCGCACCGCGCACGATCTCCGGCAGCCGGTAGCGGGCCGACAGAGGTTCGCTGGCGCGTTCTAGAAGGCCGCTGCCGACCCGGACGACACCGGTTGCGGCGAGGGCGACGACGGCCCAGACGACGATCTGCGACATCGACGACTCTGGGACCCGGGGACAAGGCATCCCCGCCACCGATGTGGGCGCCGGCCGGCGAACTGCGGCACGAGGGCATCTGGGGACGCCGTCCGGCGGTCGCGACCGTCGAAAAGGTGCGTGTCGCCGCCGGCCCGCAGGGGAACGGTTTGTCGACCCGGCAAGTTGGTCTAGGCTATGCCGAAGCATGTGAGGTCGGAATGGCAGACACGGGAACAGCTTCGGAGCGGCGGGCGAAGGTGCTGGTGCACCTTGTGGACGGCGACCCGGAGCGGCGTCGGCGGCGCGCGGAGATCATCGATTCAGCCGGCTACCGTCTGCACGCCCATCCCGACAACGACTCGCTGCTGACCGCGCTGGGTTCGGAGCCCCATTGGGTCTGCGTGGTCGCGGACGTGGAGAACCCGGCGCTGGACGGCCGGTCGCTGCTGGCCCAGCTGCGGCAGGAACGGGTGTCGCTGCCGGTGATCCTGATCGACGGCGACACCTCGGTCTCCACGGTCGGACGCCTGTTCCGCGACGGGGCGGCGGACTACCTGGTCCGGCCGGTGCCGGCGGCGACGCTGGTGGAGGCGATCGAGGATGCGGTCGCGCTGCAGGGCGAGCACGGCCTGTGGACGGGCCTGCCGGCAGACCGGGCGGAACGCCTGGCCAGCCTGACGCCGGCCGAGCGCCGGGTGATGGACGCCATCCTGCACGGCGCGACCACCCGCGGCGTCGCCGAGGCCTTCGGTATCAGCGCCCGCACCGTGGAGGTCCACCGCAATCGGGTATTCGTCAAGCTGGGCGCCGCCAATCTGGCCCAACTGGTGCGGATCGTCGTTTCCGACTTCGCGCATGCCGGTGCCGCGCGCGCTTCGGGCATTCTGGAGGCGGCAGTCGACAAGGTCGAGGCGGCGGCGGGACAGGCGAAGCAGGCCGCAGGCGACGGCGGCGCCCGGATCGCCGACGGGGCGGCACGGCTGGTCGGGGAGGCCGTTGGCGGCTCCGGCGACAATACCACCGGCGGCGATGCGGCGGGCGACGCCGCCTCCGGTCGCCTCGATCCCGCGCCGCGGCCGGTCCCGGTACGGTCGGCCGATCGCTGCAGCGACTGAGTGCCGCGGTCCGGCCCTATCGGTCGCGGCGGAGCGTGTGCAGCTCCCACAGGCAGAACGCGACGAAGCCGCCGAACGTGAGGGCGAGCTTGCCCAGGATCATGATCTCGGCACCGGTCATGGGGCGGTCTCCCTCCGCTCGGCCTCTGCCCCGACAAGTCTAGACGGCCGGAACGCGGTGCGCCACGCCGACGCGCCTCGCCTCCCCTGACGCCAGGGCAACCTGTGCCCGAAGGGGCGCAGGTAAGTTGCCCTAGACCCTTGGAGATAGGGCGATTCCCGAGCTGATGAATCCATCGGTTCGGGATTTGCCCTAGTAGAGCCGCCGGCGGAACAGCCAGGCGGCGGTGGTCAGCGTCACGACGGCGATGACGGCCATCGGCCAGGTGAGGGCCAGCACGGCGTCGGCCGGCAGGTCCTTGAGCATCACGCCGCGGGTCAGTTCGACGAACCAGCGCAGCGGGTTGGCGAGCGTCAGGACCTGGATCCATCCCGGCATGTTCTCGATCGGGGTGGCGAAGCCGGACAAGATGACCATCGGCACATTGACCAGGAAGGCGCCGAACAACGCCTGCTGCTGGGTCCGCGCGATCGAGCTGACGGCGAGGCCGATCCCGATCACCGAGGTCAGGAACACCACCAGGGCGAAGACCAGCAGGACGAGCGATCCTGTCATCGGCACGCCGTACCAGAACCGGGTGGCGGCCAGGATGATCGCCCCTTGGGCGAGGCCGATGAGAAGGCCCGGCACGGTCTTGCCGATCAGGATCTCGACCGGCCGCAACGGCGTGACCAGAAGCTGCTGGAAGGTGCCCGTCTCCTTCTCGCGCGCCACGGAGAAGGCGGTGGTCGCCAGCGCGGCGATCAGCGTCAGGATGCCGAGCAGCCCTGGGACAATGAACCACTGGCTGTCGAGGTTGGGGTTGTAGAACGCCCGTTCGACGATGACGGCGGGCGGGGCGGGGCCGTGTTCATCGGCGAAGCGCGAGACGATGTCGAGGGCGTAGTTGACGATGATCAGCGCGGTGTTCGAGTTCGACCCGTCGACGATCAGCTGGATCGTCGCCGGCCTCCCGGCGGCCAGGTCGGCGGAGAAATCCTGGCCGATCTGGATCGCCAGGTCCGCCTGGCGGGTGGAGATCGCCTCGGCGATCCCCTGCTGGCCCTCCAGCGGCGCGATCTCGCCGAACGACCGGGCGGCGGCAAACCGGGACAGCAGGTCGCGGCCGGCGGAGCCCTCGTCCAGGTTCCAGACGACGGTGTGGATGTCCTCCACGTCGAAGGTCGCGGCATAGGGGAACACCGCCATCTGGATCACCGGGATGAGGAACACGACGGCCCGGCTCTTGCGGTCGGTCAGGACCGCCAGCAGCTCCTTGACGATCAGGGCGAGGATCCGGCGCAGCATCCCGGGCTCAATCCAGCCGCTTCTTCAGGAGCAGGCGGGCCAGGCCCAGGAACACCGCCGCCATGACCGCGAGCGCCGCCGCGTTCGGCAGGATCACGGCCCATTCGGTGCCGACCAGGAACAGGGTCTGGACCACCGCGATGAAATAGCGGGCGGCGACCAGGTGGGTCAGCGCCTGGACCGCCGTCGGCATCGCGTCGATGTTGAAGATGAAGCCGGACAGCAGGAAGGCCGGCAGGAAGGTGATCACGATCGCCACCTGGCCGGCCACGAACTGGTCCTTGGCGGCGGCGGAAATCGCCATGCCCATGCCCAGCGCCGCCATCAGGAACAGGGCGGCGACGCCGGTCAGAACCGGAAAGCTGCCGCGCAGCGGCACGTCGAACAGGGTCACCGCCATCCCGACCGTCAAGGCCATCGACGCCATGCCGAGGACGAAGGTGGGTGCCAGCTTGCCGATCAGGATCTCCGGTACCGTCACCGGCGTCGCCATCAGCGTCTCGATCGTGCCGCGATCGTATTCCCGCGCGACCAGCAGCGAGGTCAGCAGGGCGCCGGTCAGGGTCATCACGATCGCCACCAGACCGGGGACCAGGAAGTTCCGACTTCGGACCTCCGGGTTGAACCAGATCCGCTGCTCGGCAGCGACGGCGCGGGTCAGCGGCCGGCCGGCGTCGCGGGCGCGAGCCTCCAGCCACCGGCGCCAGACGCCTTCCGCATAGCCAGTGACCAGACGCGCGGTGTTGGCATCGGTGCCGTCGACCAGGACCTGGACCGCGGCCTCGCCGCCGCGGGCGACGGTGCGGTCGAAGTCCTGGCGCACCACCACCACCGCCCGCACGTCGCCCCGGCGCATCATGTCCTCAGCGAGGGTCCGGTGGACGACCCGCACCGGGTCGAAGTACGGCGACCCCACGAAGCCGGCGGCGAAGCTCTCGGCCTCCGGGGTCGGATCCTCCACGGCCAGGGCGATCCGCACGTCCTCCGCATCCAGGGAGACGCCGTAGCCGAACAGGAACAGAAGCAGAACCGGCAGGACGAAGGCGATCGCGATCGAGGAGGGGTCGCGCAGGATCTGGCGCCCTTCCTTGGCGATCAGCCCGCCGAGCCGACGCCGGTTCAAGCCGCGTCCTCCCGGCCGCCGCCGCCGTCCGCGGCCTCGCTTTCCTCGATCAGGGCGACGAAGGCGTCCTCGATCGACGGCCGAGGCGCCTCGTCCCCGGCGAAGCGGTCCTTCAGCCCGTCCGGCGTCTCGAGCGCCAGAAGCCGGCCGCGGTAGATCACCGCCAGCCGGTCGCAGTAGTCCGCCTCGTCCATGAAATGCGTGGTCACCAGGACGGTGGTGCCGGCGTCGGCCATCGCCGCGATCGAGAGCCAGAACTCCCGCCGGGTCAGGGGATCGACGCCCGAGGTCGGCTCGTCGAGGAACAGGATCGGCGGGTCGTGCAGGATCGCCGCTGCCAGCGACAGGCGCTGCTTGTATCCCAGGGGCAGCGCGCCGGCCGGCGTTTCGGCGACCTTGTCGAGTCCGAATTCCGCCGACAGCGCCGCCTGCCGATCGCGCGCGTGGCGGCGGGACAGGCCGTAGGCACCGGCGAAGAAGTCCAGGTTCTGGCGCACCGTCAGCCCGGCATAGAGCGAGAAGTGCTGCGCCATGTAGCCGAGGCGGGCGCGTGCCGCGGCGGCGCTGCGGCGCAGGTCGACGCCGTCGACCGTCGCCTCGCCGCCGGACGGGGGCAGCAGGCCGCAGAGCATCTTGAAGATCGTCGACTTGCCCGCTCCGTTGGGACCGAGCAGGCCGAAGACTTCGCCCCGGCCGACCGAGAAGGTCACGTCGTCGACCGCGGTGAAGCTGCCGAACCGCCGGGTCAGGCCACGCGCCGCGATCGCCGTCTCGTCCTTGCCCTCGGCCGGCCGGGCCGGACCCCCGACATCCTCTGCCGGCCGGGAGGCCGCGTCGGGTCGCGGCGCGCTCGATCCTCTGCGGCGGGAGTCGGCGAGCGCGGCGACGAACGCGTCCTCGAAGCGCGGGGCGCGGGGCTTCACGTCCCCGGCCGCCGGGGCGCTCCCGTCGCCTCCGGGCAGCAGGTCCGACGCGGCCGGCGGGTCGGTGCCTACGGCGGTCACAAGGTCGAGCCGACCGCCGTGCAGGACCGCATCGATCACGCCTTCGGTCCGGTAGGCGGTGGCCTGGGCCCGGCGCCGGGCCTGCGGGCCGACCTCGAGGCTCCAGCACCGGCCTTCCAGAGGTTCTGTGGCGTCGCCCGGCGGGCCGCTGCCCAGCAGCCGGCCACGGTCGAGCATCAGCACGGCGTCGCAGCGCTCGGCCTCGTCCAGGTAGGCGGTCGACCAGACGACAGCGAGGCCCTCGCCGGCGAGGTCCCGCACCATCCGCCACAGTTCCCGCCGGCTGATCGGATCGACGCCGACCGATGGTTCGTCGAGCAGCAGCAGTTCGGGCGCGCGCACCAGGGCGCAGGCGAGGCCCAGCTTCTGGGCCATGCCGCCCGAAAGCTTGCCCGCGGGCCGGTCGGTGAACGGCGCCAGGCCGGTGAAGCCGAGCAGCCGGTCGAACCGGGCCTGCCGCTCGCCTGGCGGCAGGGCCTTGAGATCGGCGAACAGGGTCAGGTTCTCGGCCACCGTCAGGTCGGTGTAGAGCCCGCCGCCCTGGGGCATGTAGCCGAGCCGGGCGCGGACCGCCTCCGCCTCCTCCGGCACGAGGCGGCCGAGCACGGTGACCGTCCCCTGGCGCGCGCCGATCAGACCGGCGATCAGGCGCATCAGCGTGGACTTGCCTGCCCCGTCGGGACCGACGAGGCCGGTGATCCTCCCCCTCGGCAGCCGGGCTGAAACGCCGTCGAGCGCCGGCGACCCCTTACCGTACCGCATCACGACGTCGTCGAGGACGACCGCGTCACCGTCGGCGCTTCCGGTGCGATCGGGCGGTCCGCCGCGGTCGTCGCCCTGGCCCGCGCCGCGGTTCATTCGAGGGACTCCGCCGCGTCGTCGTCGGCGAGGGTCGGCCCGTCGGTCTCCGCCAGCGGAATCTCCAGCGTCACCGGCATCCCCTGGCGCAGCGCCCCCGCCGGCTCGTCGACGACGACCCGGGTTCGGTAGACCAGACTGGTCCGCAGTTCCGGCGTCTCGACGGTCTTCGGCGTGAATTCGGCGGACGGCGAGACGAAGCCCACCCGGCCGAGATAGCGCCGGCCGGGGAAGCTGTCGGTGGTGACCTCGACGGTGCTGCCGGGCTCAACCCGCCCCAGCGCCATCTCCGGCAGGTAGGCGCGGATCCACACGGGATCGATCAGCGCCATCGAATAGACCGGCACCCCCGCGCCGACGATGGCGCCTTCCTCGTGCACCCGGGTCAGGATGCGCCCGTCGGAAGGCGCGACGATCTCGGCGTCGGCCAGGTCCACGCGAGCGATGCGAAGCCGGGCGGCCAGGGCGTCGGCGCGGGCGCGGGCGGCGGCGATCTCCTCCTGCCGGGGGCCGGCGCGGGCCAGCGCCAGGTCCTCCTCGGCGCGGCGCAGCTGGGCGGCCGCGCGATCGCGGGCGGTGCGCGCGTCGTCCAGCGCCTCGCGCGAGGCGAAGTCGCTGCGGGCCAGGCTCTGCTGGCGCTGGTACTGGATCTCGGCATTCTCCAGTGCGGCCCTCGCCTCGTCCACCCCCGCCTCGGCGCGGGCCACGTCCTCCGGCCGGGTGCCGGCCTCGAGCTCCGCCACGACGGCCTGCTGGGCCTGCAGGTCGGCCTCCGCCGCCTCCACCGCCGCGCGATAGCGGGCGTGATCCAGCCGGGCGAGCACCGCGCCGGCCAGCACGGCGTCGCCTTCGTCCACCGCCATCTCGGCGATCCGGCCGGGGACGTTGAACGCCAGCGAGACTTCGCGCACCTCGACGTTGCCATAGAGCGTGAGCCGGTCCGCGGCGGCGCCGTCGCGGTCCTGCCACCACCACGCGCCGGCGGCCCCGGCCGCGGCCAGGATCAGAAGGGCGACGATGAGGCGTTTGCGCATGGCTTCGGCATCGCGGGTCGGGGGCAGGGATCGTCAGCCGGCGGCGGGGCGGGCGCGCGGTTGCAGCCTACGACGATCGCTCCCATTGTCGAATTGTCCAGGATCAAGGCAGCCCGGCGGTTTTCGTGATCCTTCGAGGAGACGACCGCATGCGGTGGCCCGGGCCGTCGCCGCGCCGGCCAGCGGTTCGCCGGCCAGGGTCGGCCGGCCAGAGCCCGCCAGACCGCCGGGCGCCCGACGTTGAGGGAGACCGACCGATGGCTTTCGCGCTGACTTCGCCAGCCTTCGACGCCGACGGGCCTATCCCCCGCCGGTTCACCTGCGACGGCGACGACGTGTCGCCGGCGCTGGCGTGGTCCGATGTGCCCGACGGCACCCGGAGCTTCGTGCTGATCTGCGACGATCCCGATGCGCCCGGTCGGACCTTCGCGCATTGGGGCGTCTGGGACATCCCCGCCGACTGGACGGGTCTGGACGAAGGCTTCGGCAATCGCGGCGGCGGCGGGGTCGCCCATCAGGCGATCAACGATTTCGGCAATGCCGGCTTCGGTGGCCCCTGTCCGCCCACAGGGCACGGCACCCACCACTACCGGTTCCGCCTCCTGGCGCTCGGCACGCCGATGCTCGACCAGCCGGCCGAATCCGACTGCCGTTCGGTCGAGGAGGCGGCCCGGCCGCATGAATTGGGGCGGGCCGAGCTGGTCGGCACCTATGAACGCTGACGGCCGCCGGCCGCCGGCCAAGGGACTGGTGCCAAGGGATGAGGGGCCGAGGAAATGAAGCCGAGGACATGGGATTGATCTCCGAGACAGCCGACGCGCGACGCCTCCGGCTCGACGCCCTGTCGCGGCCCGACAGCCTGCTGCTGACCGATCTCTATCAGCTGAACATGATGCAGGCGTATTTCGACCGCGGCATGATGGAGCCGGCGGTGTTCGAGCTGTTCATCCGGAAGCTGCCGGACCGCCGGGGGTTCTTCCTCGCCGCGGGCCTGGAGCAGGCGGCCGACTTCCTGGAGGCCATGCGGCTGACCGAGGAGGAGCGGGCCTGGGCGGAATCGTCGGGGCGGTTTTCGCGCGCCTTCCTGGACTGGCTGTCGGAGCTGCGGTTCGACGGCGACCTGCATGCGATCCCGGAAGGCACCGTGGTGTTCCCGGACGAGCCGTTCCTCCGGGTGACCGCGCCGCTGCCGGTGGCCCAGCTGGTGGAAAGCCGGCTGCTTGCGACGCTGCAGGCCCAGATCGTGGTGGCGTCGAAGGCGGCGCGGATCGTCCTGGCGGCCGAGGGCCGCACGGTCGTCGATTTCGGCCTTCGTCGGGCCAACGGGACCGAGGCCGGGCTGCTGGCGGCGCGCGCGGCCTATGTCGCCGGCTGCGCGGGAACCGCCACCGTGCTGGCGGAACCGGCCTTCGGCATCCCGATCTTCGGGACCATGGCGCATTCCTTCGTCCAGGCCCACGACGACGAGATGGACGCGTTCCGTCACTACGCCCGGTCCCGGCCTGACCAGACGACGCTCCTGATCGATACCTACGACACCGAAGGGGCGGCGGAGAAGGTGGTGGCGCTGGCCCGCGAACTCGCGGCGGAGGGCATCACGATCCGCGGCGTGCGGATCGATTCCGGCGACCTGGCGGATCATGCCCGCAAGGTGCGGAAGATCCTCGACGACGGGGGGCTGACCGACGCGCTGATCTTCGCCTCGGGCGGGCTGGACGAGGATCGGATCGCGCGCATGGTCGGGGAGGGGGCGCCGATCGACGGGTTCGGCGTCGGCTCCAGCCTGGTGACGTCGACCGATGCGCCGACCCTGGATACCGCCTACAAGCTCCAGGAATATGCTGGCCTGGCTCGGCGCAAGCAGTCCGAAGGCAAGGCGACCTGGCCGGGGCGCAAGCAGGTCTGGCGCCGCTACGGCGACGACGGCCGGATGGTCGGCGACCTCCTGACCCTCGACAGCGAACCCGGGCCCGACGGTGCCGAGGCGCTGGTCCGGCCGGTGATCGAGAACGGCCGCCGGATCGAAGGGCGGCCAGGCCTGGAAGACGCCCGCGCCCGGGCGGCCGACCAGCTGAAGCGGCTGCCGGAGCCGCTCGCCCGGCTGGGCACCGAGCGCTATCCGGTCGAGATCGGCGGACCGCTGGAGGATCTCGCGCGGGAGGTCGACCGCCGCATCGCGGCCGGCCGGCAGGGCTAGGCGAGCCCGGGGGCGGCCGATGCGCCTGACCTTTCTCGGAACCCGCGCCTATGTCGCGGCGAAGAACCGGCGGCACCGCCGGTTCGCCGCTGCGCTGGTCGAGGCGGGCGGCCATCGCCTGATGATCGACTGCGGCGTGGGCTGGGGGCGGCGGCTGCCGGCGCTGGCGCCGGAGGCGATCGTGCTGACCCACGCTCACCCGGATCACGCCTTCGGCCTCGGCGAGGGCGGCGCGCCGCCGCCGGCCTGGGCAACCGAGGCGACCTTTGCCGTGCTGGAGGAGAACCGAATATCGGTCGAGCGGGCGGGCGTCCTGGCGCCGGGACGACCGGTCGGCGTGGCGGGCGTCACCGTTGCCGCCTTCCCGGTCGTCCATTCGGTGCGCGCCCCGGCCGTCGGCTTGCGGTTGAGCGCGGATGGTGCGACGGTCTTCTACGTCCCCGATCTGGTGGATATCGAGGATCGCGCGGGCGCGCTGGCCGGCGTCGATCTCTATATCGGCGACGGCTCCAGCCCGACCCGGTCGCTGGTGCGCCGGACCGGCGAACGGCTGGTCGGGCACACGAGCGTGCGGGCGCAACTGGGCTGGCTGGCCCCGGCCGGCATCCGGCACGCCCGGTTCACCCACTGCGGCTCCGCCGTGATCGAAGGCGACGAACGCCGGCTGCGCCCGGAACTCCAGGCCATGGCCGAGGCGCGCGGCCTGGCCGAGGCCCGGTACGCCCATGACGGCGAAACCCTGACCCTGGACCGACCCGCGCGGGACTGACCCGCGCAGAAAGGACGTTCCCCCGTGATCTGGACCCGATGGCTGCCCTGGCGCTTCGTGGTGCGCCGCGTCGCCAAGGCGCACGGCTTCCTCGACCCGATCGCCTTGATGAACAGGCTCCAGTCGCTGACCCAGCCGTCCGAGGTGGCCGTGCCGACCGAGCTGCTGCGCGCCGGCGTCTTCATGCATGCGCGCGGGCTGATCAATAGCCGCGTGATCCAGCACAACCTGGACTGGGTCTGGCCCTATTGGGTGCAGCGACAGTTCGATCCGCAGGACGGCAGCTTCGTGCCGCGGGCCTTCTCGATCACGCACATCAACCTGACCCACCGGAACTGGACGGCGGTCGGCCTGCCGGATCTGGACGCCCTGCCGGTGGTCGATCCGGCCGGGCTGGTGACGCCGCGCTACGACGGCTGGTCGCTGGATGCCTGGCTGATGGCCGACGACGGCCGCATGCTGGTGCCGTCGAGGATCAAGGACCCCGACCAGTGCCTGGACCTGTCGAACGGTCCGGTGGTGACCACCGAGACGGGCTCGGGCGGGCTCTACCTCACCACCCGGGCGGACGTCGCCGACGGTCGGGACACCGGCGAGGGACCGGCCTGCCGGTACCGGGTCCGGGCGCAGGCCGATGGCGGCGGCTGGCTGGCCCTGGCGCTCAGGCCCTACAACCCGGAGGGCATTTCGCTGGTCCACCGGATCGCGCTGAACGACGACCGCCGCGGCTGGCGCGCCGACCATGGGCCGCCGGTGCGGTTCGACCGGCCGGCCCAGCGGCACCATGCCAGCGACTACTTCTCCGGCGACGTGTTCATCCACCTGACCGACCGCGTCGACGATACCGGTGCGACCTGCGACGTGGGCCTGGCCACGGCGGCGGCGATGTTCCGGCTTGAGCGCGATGTCCCCCTCGAGGTCACCGCGAGCGTGCCGCTGGAGGCGGAGGGGCCGGAAGGCAAGGGCGTCAGCGTCCGCGTGCCGCCGCAACCCTGGGGCGACGCCCTCTCGGGCACGGCGAAGGTCGAGGTGCCGGACCCGCATTTCCGCTTGCTCTATGACGCGGCGGTCCGCTCGCTGATCCTGCACGCGCCGGGCGAGGTCTATCCGGGACCGTTCACCTACAAGCGGTTCTGGTTCAGGGATGCGGCGTTCATCATCGACGCCCTGCTGACGGCGGGCCTGGTCGATCGGGCGGAGCGGGCACTCGACCGGTTCCCCGACCTCCAGACGCCGACCGGGTACTATCGCTCCCAGGAAGGCGAGTGGGATTCGAACGGCGCCGCGCTGTGGGCGATCGAACGGTTCCATCGGCTGTCCGGCCGGCCGGTGAAGGAGGCGTGGCGGTCCTCGATCGTCAGGGGCGCACGGTGGATCGAGCGCAAGCGCAAGGGCACGCTGGGCATCGCCAACAAGTTCGAGGGCCTGTTCCCGGCCGGCTTCTCGGCCGAACACCTCGGGCCGAACGACTACTACTACTGGGACGACTTCTTCGGCGTCGCCGGGCTCAGGGCCGCGGCGGCACTGACCCGGTCCTGGGGCGATACGGACCATGCCGAGACCTTCGCGGCGGGGGCCGAGGACTTCCGGCGGGCGATCGACCGCACCCTGCGCGACGCCGCCCGGCGGCTCGGTCGGCCGGCGATGCCGGCGGCACCCGACCGACGGCTGGACGCGGGCGCGATCGGCTCGATCGCCGCCAGCTATCCGCTCGCCCTGGTCGCGCCCGACGACCCGCGGGTGGTCGACCTCGCAACCTATCTGATGGACCAGCACTTCTTCGAAGGGGCGTTCTTCCAGGACATGATCCATTCCGGCTGCAACGCCTATCTGACGCTGCACGTGGCGCAGGCGCTGCTGCGCGCGGGCGATCCGCGGTTCTTCGACTGCGTACGGCGGGTGGCCGAGATCGCATCGCCGACCGGCCAGTGGCCGGAGGCGATCCACCCGCGCACCGGTGGCGGCTGCATGGGCGACGGCCATCACGTCTGGGCGGCGGCCGAGTGGGTCATGATGCTGCGCAACATGTTCGTGCGCGAGGAGGAGGGGCGGCTGGTCCTGGCCTCCGGCCTGCCGGCGGAGTGGCTGACCGCCGCCGCGCCGCTGCGCTTCGGTCCGACCCCGACCGCCTGGGGGCCGGTCGAGGTCGAGGTCCGCCCCGAGGGAGAGCAGGTCACCGTGGCCTGGACCGGCGACTGGCGCGGCCCTCCGCCGGCGGTGGAGGTGCGTCTCGCCGGCCTGGCGCCGGTCGTCGCCGGTGAGGGCCAGACCCGGCTGGCGCTGTCGCGGGGGCCATCGGAATGAAGATCCTGATGATGACCAACACCTATCTGCCCCATGTCGGCGGCGTGGCTCGGTCGGTGCAGCGATTCACCGACGCCTACCGCGCGCGCGGGCACGAGGTGCTGGTGATCGCACCGACCTTCGCCGACGCCCAGGAAGACGAGCCCGGGGTGATGCGGGTCAAGGCCATCGAGGACGTGTTCTCCTCCGGCTTCTCCATGGCGCTGCCGGTGCCGGCGCGGGTGCGCGAAGCGGTGGAGGACTTCGGGCCGGACATCGTCCACTCGCACCATCCGATCCTGCTGGGCGACACGGCGCTGCGCCTCGCGGCCACCCACGACGTGCCGATCGTGTTCACCCATCACACGATGTACGAGCACTATACCCATTACTATCCTGGAGATTCCGAGCCTCTCCGCCGGTTCGTCAGCCGCATCGCCACCGGCTATGCCAATCTCTGCGACATGGTGTTCGCACCGTCGGAGAGCGTGGCGCACACGATCCGCGGCCGCGGCGTGACGGCGCCGATCGAGGTGGTGCCGACGGGGGTCGACGTGGCTGCCTTCGCCGACGGCGATGGCCGGCGGGCGCGGCGGCGCTGGGGCGTGCCCGAGAACGCCTTCGTCGTCGGCCATCTGGGGCGGCTGGCGCCGGAAAAGAACCTGGACTGGATGGCCGGCGCGATCCTGCGCTTCGCGGCCGCCCGGCCGGACATCCACGTTCTGATTGCCGGCAAGGGGCCGTCGATGGACCCGGTGCGGGCCCGTTTCCAGCGCGAGGGATTGGACGAACGGCTGACGTTCACGGGCTCGCTGTCCGGGCAGGACCTGGTCGATGCCTACCACGCCATGGACGTCTTCGCCTTCGCATCGAAGAGCGAGACCCAGGGCATGGTCGTCACCGAGGCGATGGCCGCCGGCGTGCCGGTGGTCGGCCTGGACGCCCCCGGCGTGCGCGAGGTGGTGATCGACCGGCAGAACGGCCGGCTGGTCACGGACGAGACTCAGGATGCGTTCTCCGAGGCCCTGACCTGGGTCGCCGACCGGCAGGCGCCCGAGGCCGAGGCACTGCGCCGGGCGGCACGCGAGACGGCGGAGCGGTTCTCGATCGATGCGACCGCGGATCGGGCGCTCGGCCATTACCGGGCGCTCGCCGGCAGTGCCGACCGCCGGTCCGCCGATGCCGACAGCTGGAGCCAGTTGATGCGTCGGCTGGAGACCGAATGGGCCATGCTGACGGCCGCGGCGGAGGCGATGGGTGCCGCCTTCACCGACGAGGAGATGGGCGCCGACCTGCGATGACCGGCCAGCCGCCGATCCTCGAGCCGAACCTTCGAGCCGCGCCGGCACACGCGCGGCGGCGCTGGTGGCTGCACCGGTCGGAATGGGCGATCCGGCTGATGCGCCTGCCGGTTTCGCACGAGCCGCCGGATGCGCCGGGCCTCCTGATGATTCAGATCGACGGACTGGGACGCGGCGAGGCGGAGAAGGCGCTGGCCGCCGGTCGCCTGCCGACGCTGGCGCGGCTGATGGCGGGGGACGGCTATCGGCTGCACGACCTCTATGCCGGGCTGCCGTCCTCCACGCCGGCGGTGCAGGGCGAGCTGTTCTACGGTCGCCGGACGGCGGTGCCGGCGTTCAGCTATGTCGATCGCCAGACCGGCGAGGAGCGGCGGATGTACGACCCGGATGCCGCCGGAGCCGTCGAGGATCGCCTGCAGGCCGAGTCCGAGGGCCTGCTGACGGGCGGCAGCGCCTACAGCGACATCTATACCGGCGGCGCGCAGGAGGCGCATTTCTGTGCCGCCTCCCTGGGCTTCAGCGATCTGGTCAAGTCGGCCGATCCATGGTCGTTCTTCGCCTTTCTTCTGTCCAATCTGGTCACGTTTCCGCGCACGGCAGCCCTGGCCGTCGTCGAGGCGGGATTGGCGGTCGTCGATGCGGTGCGCGGCGTCTTTCGGCTCGGCGAGCTCTGGCACGAGCTGAAATTCGTGCCGACGCGCGTCGCGATCGCGATCCTGATGCGCGACCTGATCACGGTCGGTGCCGGCATCGACCTGGTGCGCGGGCTGCCGGTCGTCCACGTCAACTACCTCGGCTACGATGAACAGGCCCATCGTCGCGGTCCGGCCTCCGCCTTCGCCCACTGGTCCCTGCGCGGCATAGACGGCGCCGTGGGCAAGCTGCTGCGGGCGGCGCGCCGCTCGCCGCGGCGGAGCTATCGGGTCTGGGTCTATTCCGACCATGGCCAGGAGCCGGTGACGCCCTACGCCGAGCTTGCCGGCCGGTCGATCGAGGCGGCGGTCGAGGCGGTGTTCGATCGGCATGGCCGGTCCGCCCTGGCCGAAGCTACGGCGGGTCCCCCTGCCGCGGTGATCGCTGACGGTTGTGGCCGCGGCGAACAGGCCTGCCGCGCCGCCTATCTCGGCGGCGACCGGCTGCAGCGCGCGATGCCCCGGTTTCCCGCGGCGGGGGAGGGCGGACGGGTCCGGCTCGCCGCCATGGGGCCGGTCGGGCACGTTTATCCGGATGGAGCCCTTTCCCCGGCGCAGCGCGAGGCGCTTGGGATGGCGCTCGCGGTCGAGGCCCGTGTCCCGATGGTGATGGCGGCGGGCGCGGAGGGCGAGGCGACCGTCTGGACCGCCGCCGGCGCCCGCCACACGCTGCCGGACACCGCTTCCGCCGTCCTGGGCTCCGGGCACCCCTACCGCGATGCCGCGGCGGCGGATCTCGTCGCGCTGGCGCATCACGCCGATTCCGGCGCGTTCGTCCTGATTGGCTGGAGCCCCGATCCGGCGGTGGGCTCGGTCAGCTTCCCGTTCGAGCACGGTGCCCATGCCGGTCCGGGTCCGGCCGAACTGACCGGATTCGCCCTCCTTCCCCCCGACGACGCCGTGGAGGGCGCCTTCCTCCGCCCCTCCGACCTCCGCCAGCAGGCCCTCACCCGCATCGGCCGCCAATCGTAGGTCGGGTTGGAGCGAAGCGGAAACCCGACGGCGGACGGCGGGGGCGGATCCGTGCCGCGTCGGGATTCCCTGCGGTCAACCCGACCTGCGCCCCCTGTCGCGTGCGGTGGGCCGCTTGCCAGGATCGCAGGTGGGCGATAGTTTCGTCGGATGATTGCCGGCGCAGGCCGGCCCGTCCGAGAGCCAGAGCCGCCGCATGCCCGCACCCCCACCCGTCCGACCCGACATGCCGGGACCGGGCGGTTCGCCGACGGGCGACGTGCCGGTGCGCGCGATTGGGCTGATGGTTCTCTCGACGCTGCTGTTCACCGTGATGCACGCCCTGGTCCGCGACATCACCGACAGCATCCACCCGTTCGAGGTCGCCTTCTTCCGCAACCTCTTTGGCCTGCTCGTGGTGGTGCCCTTCGTCGTGCGCGAGGGCCTTGCCGTGCTGCGGACCGAGCGGCTGCCCCTGCACGGTGTCCGGGCCGTGCTCAACGCCGCCGGCATGCTGCTGTTCTTTTTCGGCCTGTCGGCCGCGCCCCTGGCGACGGTCACGGCGCTCAGCTTCACGGCGCCGATCTTCCTGACCGTGCTGGCGATGCTGTTCCTGGGGGAGAGCGTGCGCCTGCGCCGGTGGAGCGCGATACTGCTCGGTTTTGCCGGTGCGGTGGTGGTGCTGCGGCCGACCGGGGCCAGCGTCGGGCCGGGGGAGATCGCGACGCTCTGCTCCTCGGTGGTCTGGGCGGGAGCGCTGCTGGTGATCAAGATCCTGGGGCGGACCGAGCGGTCGGTCACCATCATCACCTACATGTCGCTCCTGATGATGCCGATCACGCTGACGGCGGCGCTGTTCCACTGGACCTGGCCGACCGCGCAGGAACTGGCCGTCCTGGTCGGCATCGGCATCCTCGGCAGCGCCGGCCAGCTGGTGATGACCCAGGCGCTGAAGGAGGCCGAGGCGAGCGTCGTGATGCCGTTCGACTTCTTCAAGCTGATCTGGGCGGCGCTGATCGGCTATCTGCTGTTCGCCGAGGTGCCGGACCTCTGGACCTGGGTCGGCGGCGCGATGATCTTCGGGTCGGCGGTCTACATCGCCCGGCGCGAACGCCGGCTGGGCGGGTCGCCGACCGGACCGGCGCCCGGAAGCCACGGCTGACGCCCCGCCGCTGACGCCAACCCGCCGTCCCTGCTAGGCTGCCGCCTTCGACTGTCGATCTCGCAAGCCAGGGAGGACTGCGCCAGATGGCCTTCACGCTGACCAGCACGGACTTCAAGGACGGTGACTACCTCGGCCAGGACCACGTCATGGGTGCCGATTTCGGATTCCCCTGCGCCGGCGGGAACATCTCGCCGGCCCTGGCCTGGACCGACCCGCCGGCGGGCACGAAGTCCTTTGCCGTCACCTGCTTCGATCCCGATGCGCCGACCGGCAGCGGGTTCTGGCATTGGCTGGTCGTCAACCTGCCGGCGGATTGCCGGGAGCTGCCGCGCGGCGCCGGGTCGACCACGCCCGAGGGGATGCCGCCGGGCGCGCTGCAGACCCGCACGGACACCGGCCTCCCGGGTTTCGCCGGCGCCTGCCCGCCGGAGGGCGACCATCCGCACCGCTATCTCTTCACCGTGCATGCCCTCGACACCGAGGCGGTGCCGGTGACGGCGGAGACCATGCCGGCGGTGGTTGGCTTCAACCTGCACTTCGCGACACTGGCAAAGGCGACGCTGATGGGACTCTACAAGCGCTGAGGACTTGACCGGTGCGGGGCGGCGGTTCCATTGCCGTCCGCGCCGCCAGCCGCCGGGGCAGCGGGCGGTTCGTCCGACGCCGTCTCCGCCGCGGCCGCGTCGAGGCCGGCCAGCCAGTCGTCGAACAGGTCGAGCTGCGCCTCCTCTCGCCGTGGATCCATCTCGAACACCAGGGCCGAGGAGCGCGGCACGAAGACATAGTCGGCGCGTTCGCTTTCCGGGTCGAACTGGCGCATCCGCATCCGGATCGCCACGAAGGCGACGAGCGCCGCCGCCACCGCCGCCTCGAAGCCCATCAGCAGCGGCGCGCCGAACCGGCTCATCAGCGCCGCGGCCGCGGTCGGCCCCAGGATCGCGCCGATGCCGTAGAGCATCAGCAGCCCGCCCGCCACCGAGACGAACTCGTCCGGTTCCGCGTAGTCGTTGGCATGGGCGATCACCAGCGGATAGAGCGGCATCAGCACCATGCCCAGCAGCAGCGCGATGCCGTAGACCGCGGGCGGCCACGCGGGCGCGAGCATCAGGGCGAGCGCCGCTGCGACCACGCCCAGCCCTGCGCTGGCGATCACCAGCCGGCGGTCGATCCGGTCGGACCAGCGGCCGAGCGGGTATTGTCCCAGCACCCCGCCGACGACCACGGCGCTCATCAGGAGGGCGACGCCGGTCGGGGTCGCCTCAAGGGCCTCCTGGGCGAACCGCGGGGTCATCGCGAAGAACGCCCCGAACATGCCCCCGACCGCCAGCGCGCCGACCAGGCCGACCGGCGAGACCCGCCATAGCCGCGGCAGGTCGACCGACACCCGCTGGATCGCGGCGGGGCCGGGAAACCGCGTCATGGTGACCGGCACCAGCGACAGCGCCATGGCGATCGAGACGGCGGCGAACAGCACGTAGTCGGAGGGGTCGGCCAGAGCCATGGTCATCTGGCCGCCGGTGATCGCGGCCATCTGCAGGACCGTGTAGATCGACAGGATCCGACCGCGCAGATGGTGCGGCGACTGATCGGCCAGCCAGCTCTCGACCACCATGTAGAGGCCGGCCAGGGCGAAGCCGCCGATCACCCTCAGGACCAGCCAGGGCAAGGGTGACGGCACCAGCGCGAAGGCCAGCCCGGCGGCGCCGCAGATCGCGGCCAGGGCGGCGAAGGTGCGGATGTGCCCGGCCCGCGCCACCAAGGCCGGCGCCAGGAAGCTGCCGGCCGCGAAGCCGCCGTAGAAGGCCGCGCCCAGGAGGCCGATCACCAGCGTCGGGAAGTCCTCGATTCCGGCGCGCGTCGGCACGAGGACGTTGAGCAGCCCGGAGCCGAGGAACATGACGGCGGCGCTGCCGAGCAGCGCGACGAGGGGCACGAGGACGGCGCTCAACGGCAGGGGCTCCGGTCGGCGGCAGTCGGGAGGCAGGCGGCACGGGACGGATGCGACCCCGGAAACGGCAGGGGCGTCTCCGGTCGGACGGGTGCCCCTGCAACGGGCCTGACGGGCCTGACGGGCCTGCCACCATCCGGTCCTTCAATCATGCCGTGTCCGAGGCGGCGGAGACCAATGAAATCGGCGCATCCGACCGATCCGCACGGCGCATGCCGCGGCCGCCCGATGCGCCGGAGGCGGCGGCCGGTCCCGTCGGATCAGCCGCCGGTGTCGGCGCGGGCCACCGGCTGTTGAAGCCCGTCGGCGACGCGCCTGGCCGGCAGGCGGATGATCGCCTGCGTACCGCGGCCGCGCGCGCTCTTCAGCGCCAGGATGCCGCCGTGGAGTTCGACCAGCCGCGCGGCGATCGGCAGGCCGAGGCCGATGCCATGCTCCTCCCGACAGGAAGTGGCGGCGGATTGCCGGAACGGCTGCAGCGCGTCGTGCGCTTCTTTGGCGGTCATCCCGGGGCCCGTGTCGACCACGGCGATTTCGCAGGCGCCCCCGTCGCAAAGCTCGGCGATCAGTTCCACGACGCCACCGGCGGGAGAGAACTTGATGGCATTGTCCAGCAGGTTGGTCAGGACCTGCCGCATCGCCTGCGCATCGACCTCCAGCGGCGGCAGGCGCGGGTCGATCCTCGCGGTCACCGTGACGGCGCGTTCTCGGCAGCGTCCGGAAACCAGAAGCTGCGCGGAATCTGCCAGATCCTGGAACGACGTCGGCACCGGGTTCAGTTCGCGCTGACCGGCCTCGATCTTGGAGAGGTCGAGCACCTCGTTGATCAGGTTCAGAAGGTGCTGCGCGGCGCCCAGGACGTCGCCGGCATAGTCCCGATAGCGCTCCACGCCGATCGGCCCGAACAGCTCCAGCGCCATGGTTTCGGTCAGGCCCATGATGGCGTTGAGCGGCGTCCGCAGTTCGTGGCTCATATGGGCCAGGAACTCGCTCTTCGCCTTGTTCGCCCTTTCCGCCTCGGTCCTGGCTTCCAGCGCCGCGCGTTCGGCGACCAGCCGCTCGGTCACGTCGATCGCCGCGACCAGGGCGGCGGGCCGGCCGGCATAGTCGACCCGGTGGCTCATCAGGTTGACGACGATCTCCCGCCCATCGGCGATGTGATGGCGCCACAGGCCGTCCTCGACCAGCCCCTCGGGCTCGCGTGCGTGGATCAGGGCGCGCACCTGCTCGTGATCCTCCGGCAGGTGCAGGTCGAGCACGGTCATCCGCCGCCATCCCTCGCCGTAGCCATAGTGGCTCTTGGCGGCGTCATTCACCTCAATGAACCGCAGGGTCTCGACGTCGAACACCCACATCGGCACCGGATTGCCCTCGAACAGGAGCCGGAGGTCGTCCTTCCGGCGCTTGAGGGTCTCTTGCATGCGGTGTCGGGCGGTCACGTCACGGTTGATTCCGATCCAGTGGATCGGCCGGCCGTCCTCGCCGAACACGGGGCTGAGCGTGATGTCGTTCCAGAACGGCGTGCCGTCGGCCCGGTGGCAGATCAACTCGACCCGCACCGCCTCGCGGTCGTCGACGGCCCGCGCGACGCGCTCGATCGCCGCCGGATCGCTTTGCGGACCCAGCATCATCCTCGGCGTCTGGCCCAGCAGCTCCTCCACCGGGCAGCCGATCAGTCGACCGAAGCCGGGATTGGCGTAGATGATCGGCTGGTGGCGCGGGTTGCGGGCGTCGGTGACCAGGATGCCGTCTGTGGTCGCCTCTACCACACGGCGCATCAGGTCGCGTTCCCGTGCGGCCTCGCGCTCTGCCGCCCGCGCCCGTTCCAGATCGGCGACGGTCTCGGTCAGGCGGAGATTGGTCCGCCGCTGATCGAGGGCGGAACCGATCAGCCGGGCCAGCGTCTTCAGGCTGTTGCGCTGGGCCGGCGTCAGTCCGTGCCGTGGCGCCGTATCGATGACGCATAGGGTTCCGACCCTCGCGCCGTCGGCGAGGTCGATCCGATGCCCGGCGTAGAACCGGACCCCCGGCGGGCCCGCGACGAAGGGATTGGCGCTGAACCGGGGATCGGCGGCGGCGTCCGGCACCTCCAGGAACGGCGTATCCTGTTCAAGGGTGAAGCGACAGAACGACTGGTGGGTCGGAATCTCGCTGATGGCCGTGCCGACCTTCGCCTTGAACCACTGGCGGTCGCCATCGGCGAAGGAGATCACGGCGGTCTGCACGCCGCAGGCATGGGCCAGCGTCTCCGCCACGCCGTCGAAAAAAGGCTCGGCCGGCGTGTCGACAATGCCGCAGCAGTCGGGCGCCGGCGCCGAAGCCGAAGCCGGCTGGGCCGATACGCCCTCGATCGCCGGTCGTTCCTCGGAAGGTCGTGCCGTCACGGTTCCGCCTCGCCTTGCCGTCCAGTTCCGCCGGCGCCATCTCGGTTTCCTTGGGCAGGCTGGCGCGAACTGGCTAACGGTCACTTAATTCTGCGAAATGACAAGACTATTACTTTCCTGTCGGCGGCTCCGTCCATTGCGGAGTCTGCTTCGGGTTTATTCAGTCCGCGCCAATGGTGTGGAACTCCTTGGGTAAGGCAGGCGGAAATGGATTCCCTGACTCAGGCCGTCTATGGCGCCGTGATCGGCCAGGCCGGGTTCCAGCGGCGGCTGGGGCGCAAGGCGGTGGCATGGGGCGCGGTCGCCGGAACCCTGCCGGATCTCGACGTGATCGCCACCGTGGTGGCGGGGCCGTTGGCCGAGCACAGCTTTCATCGCGGCCCGACGCACAGCCTGCTGTTCGCCGGCCTGGGCGGTGCCGGTCTCGGCCTCCTGGTGGCGCGCTGGTACCGGTACCGGGCGGAACGGACCGGTCGGCCGACGCCCGGCGCGGCCGCCGGCGATGCCATGGCCTGGGCGGCGCTGTTCGTCACCGTGTTCGCGACTCATGCGCTGTTGGATGCCTTCACCGGGTACGGAACCCAGCTGTGGCTGCCGTTCTCGAACCAGCGGGTGGCGTGGCACGGCCTGTCGATCATCGATCCGCTGTTCACGGTGCCGCTGCTCCTGGCCCTGCTCGCAGGTGCGGCGGGTGGCTGGCGGCGGCGACGGTCGGTCGTGGCGGCGATTGCCGCGCTGGGGCTCGTGACCGGCTATCAGCTATGGACCCTGACCTGGCACGGCCAGGCGCGGGACCGCGTGGCGGAACGGATTTCCGCGGAGGGCTGGGAGCCGGAGAAGGTGTTCGTCACGCCGATGCCGCCGTCGAGCGTCCTGCGGCGGGCGGTCGTGCTGACCGAGGACTCGGTGCATGTCGGCTTCTTTTCGCTCGCCGCTTCGGACGACTCCGGGCAATGGCAGAGCGCGCCTCGATTGGCGGATCCGGTGGTTGCCGCGGTTCTGGCGACCCCGGAAGGCCGGGTTTTCGACTGGTTCGCCGCGGGCATGACGGCGGGACGGACGGTCGAGGACGGGCCGGGCGCATCGCGGGTCCGCATCGACGACCTGCGCTTCGGCATCCCCGGAGCCCCCGCCGACACCGGCCTCTGGGGCATCGAGGCGCCAGTGCGGTCGGAGCCTGCGGCGGCGCCTGCGGTCGGTCCGGTCGACCGGTTCCGGCGCGAGCCCGACCTCGGTTCGGGCGCGGCCGGCTGGCTGTGGCGGGCGCTGACCGCCGGGTTCGCCCATGCCGGCCCGCCGCCGGCGCCGGCCGATCACACCGGAACGGTCGGCGCCAGTGCCCGAACCAGCGGCCCGTCATAGGAGACGGCGCCGTCGGCGACCCGCGGCTCGTCGGGCTCGGCATTCCGGGTTATCATCAAGACCAGCCGTCCGTCCTGCAGCACGAGGCGCTTGGCCGAGCGGCGGGGCAGGGGAATGCGGCGCCGGCAGCAGAAATGGAGCAGCGCAGCGGTCAGTTCGCTGCCTTGGAGCGCGACCCGAGGCGGCGTGTCGCGGCTGTCGGCGCGCAGGGCGGCCTCGATCTCCGCACCGGCGCGGCGCAGTCGGACCGACGCGAACGGCCCCGCGTCGATCCGTCCGCCTTGCCGGCGGGTCCAGCCGATCAGGGCGGCGGCAAGGTCGACCTCGTCGAAGACGATGTAGCGGACTTCCTGGCTCATGGCGGCGGGTTCGGCCTGCTTGCTGGGATGCCGGGACATGTATCGCCGGCAACTCTCTGCGGCCAGGAGCAAAAAGGCGTACTGACCCTAGGGATAGGCTGTTCCGCCCCTCGGCGTGCCTTGCCGGGGCCGGTCTGCAGCCGGGGCTTGGCGAACGCCGCCGGCCGCGGTATCACCCGGATAACATCATATGAAAAGGGGGACGGTCATGCAGATCCGCACGCTCGGCCACAGCGGCCTCAAGGTTTCCCGGCTGTGCCTCGGCACCATGATGTTCGGCGATCGGACCGACGAGGCCGAAGCGCGGCGCATCCTGGACCATGCGCGGGAATCGGGGGTCGATTTCCTCGACACCGCCGACATGTACGCCGCCGGCCGGTCGGAGGAGATGGTCGGCCGGCTGATCGCGCAGGACAGGGATGCCTGGGTGCTCGCGACGAAGGCCGGCAATCCGGTTCCAGGGGTCGCCCGGTCCGCCGGTCTCAGCCGCGCCTGGCTGATGCGCGCGATCGACGGCAGCCTGAAGCGGCTGGGCACCGACCGCGTCGACTTGTGGTACCTGCACCTCGACGACCGGATCACGCCGGTGGAAGAGACGGTGACCGCGGTCGGCGACGCGATCCGCGCCGGCATGGTCCTCTACTGGGGCTTCTCGAACTTCGAGGGCTGGCAGATCGCCGACATGGTTCACACGGCCGACAAGCTCGGCGTGCCGCGGCCGGTCGCCTGCCAGCCGCTCTACAATGCCCTCAACCGCCAGGCGGAGCGGGACATCCTGCCGGCCTGCGACCGGTTCGGCATCGGCGTCATGCCCTATTCGCCGCTGGCCCGGGGCATGCTGACCGGCAAATATGCCTCGATCGACGCGCCGCCCGAGGACAGCCGCGCGGCCCGCGCCGACAAGCGGATGCTGGAGACGGAGTTCCGGGCGGAATCGGTGGAGATCGCCGGCCGCTTCAAGGCCCATGCGAAACGCCGGGGCCGGTCGCTGGTCGACTTCGCCCTGGGCTGGCTGCTGGCCAACGACATCGTGACCTCGGTCGTCGCCGGCCCACGCACCCTCGATCAGTGGCAGGGTTACGTCGCAGCCGCCCGGTCGCCGTTCGATGCGGAAGACGAGGCCGTGGTGGAGGCGCAGGTCGCGCCGGGACATTCCTCGACCCCCGGCTACAACGATCCGCGTTACCCCCTGCGCGGCCGGCGGACGGTTTTCTGAGTCGCGGCGCGAGTCCGGTCAGGCGACGGTCAGGTCCGCCGCCGGCGCCAAGCCGAAGCCGATGCGGATCGCCGTTTCCATGGCGGCGATCGGTGGCGTGGCGCCCCCGGGCCGCCGTAGCAGGATGAGCGCGGACCGGGGCAGGTCGGGAAAGCCCTCGGCCGCGCCCAGAACGCGCACCGGCCCGTCCACGGTACCCTGGGCCAGCATGCCCACCGCCAGGCCGGCGCGCACCGCCGCGCGCACGCCTGAATAGCTCTGGCTGGAGAACGCGATGCGATAGCGGACACCCGCGCGGTCCAGGGACCGCAGCGCCGCATCGCGCCACCAGCAAGTCCGGTCGAAGACGGCTATCGGCACCGGATCCCCCGGCGTGGGCGTCCAGCGTTCATGCGCCACCCAGACCGTGCGCTCGTCGACCAGCAGGGCGTCGGTTTCGGCCGTCCGATCGCTGGCGCACGCGGCCAGGTCAAGGTCGCCACGTGCCACCGCGTCGGGAAAGTCGGCGCTGAAGCCGCACCGGACGAACACATCGACGCAGGGATGGCGCGTCGCGAACTCGGCCAGGATGCGCTCCAGAACCGTTCCGCCGTAATCGTCGGGCAACCCGACGCGGACGGTCCCCGTCAGTCGGTCGCCGAACAGGTCCGGAAGCCGGTCGAGACCCTGAAGCAGCGGTCGCGTCGCGGTCAAGAGGCGCTCGCCGTCCGGTGTCAGGCGCATGCCGCGCGCCGCCCGATCGAACAAGCGAACGCCGAGCCGATTCTCCAGCTTGCCGATCTGCACGCTGATCGCGGACTGGGTGCGGCCGAGCCGGCGGGCGGCCAGTGTGACCGTCCGGCACTCGGCCACCGCGACGAAGCCGCGCAGCAGGTCGCTGTCCGGGCTGGGCGACCTTTCGATTTCATTCATGGAATCCATTTAAACTATTCGTTAGACGGAACGCAAGCTGCGCCTCACCATCGGGCCTCCTGGGTGAAGGAGTGCGTCCATGCCCCCCGTCGCTGCCGCGATCACCAGCCGCGTTCCGCCCGTATGGCTCTGCATCGCGCTTGCCGCGACCGTCCTGGCCGCATCGATGCCCGACCATGTCGCGCCGGCGGTCACCTTCACCCTTCAGAACCTGGTCGTCGTCAGCCCGGTCGTCCTGTTCGGCGTCGCGGTCGCTGCCGCCATCACCGCGACCGGCTCGATGGCGATCATCGCCGCGGCGTTCGAGGGGCGGGAAGTTCGGATGATCTTTCTTGCCGCGCTCGTCGGGGCCTTCATTCCGGTTTGCGGCATCACGGTACTGCCGTTGGTGGCGGGTCTTCTGGTGGCGCGGGTGCCGCTGGCGCCGATCCTGGCGTTCTGGCTGTCTTCCCCGATCACCAGCCCGGGCATGCTGGCGGTCACGGCCGGCACTCTGGGTCTGGATTTCGCCATCGGCAAGTCGCTCGGGGCGCTTTTCATCGGCGTGACCGGCGGCCTGGTCGTCTACGCCATCACCCGCTTAGGCGGGCTCGCCGAGCCGGCGCGCGACATCGCCCGCCTGAAGGAGGCGAGCGGCCAGCTGTGTGCTTCGGGCCTTGGCCTGGACGGCGCGGTGCGCTGGCGCTTCTGGCGGGAGGTGGCGCGCCGCCGGCAGTTCGCACGGACGGCGCTGTCGACCGGCCGTCTCATCGGAACCTGGCTGACGGTCGCCTTCGTCGCGGAATACTACCTGAAACGGGTCCTGCCAGAGAACGCTCTGGCCGGCTTCGTTGGGTCCGACAGCCCCTTCGCGGTCCCGATCGCTGCCACCGTCGGGGCACCCATCTACCTGGACGGCTACGCCGCACTGCCCCTTGTCCGGGGGCTGATCGATGCCGGAATGGCACCCGGCGCGGCAATGGCCTTCCTGATAGCGGGCGGCGTCGTCAGCGCCTGGGCGGTCATTCCAGTGCTGGCTCTGGTGCGATTGCCCGTCTTCGGCCTCTATGTCGGCCTGGCGGTGGTGAGTTCGATGCTGGTCGGTTGGGGTTTCGATCTGGCGACCTGATCGGCGGCCAGGCCTGCCGAGGCGAGTCCGTCGGACCGGGGTGGCTTGGCCGGCTCCAGTCAGATCGCCGGACGTCACTGCATCCAAAAAGTGTAAATATAGTTGAGAATGACCGTTTTGGGATCAAAATGACTTGGAGAGGCTGCCTTCAGAACCTAATTTTCTAGAAGTATCGAATTTGCGGAAAGGAGACTTCTGATGACCACGAACGCCTCCCCATCTGTCGACATGGAGCCGCCGGCTGTTCCGACTGCCCAGCGAATTCCTTTCGATAGAATTCCCCTTGTCGACTTCGGGACCTTTGGGAGCGGATCGCGAGAGGATCGCCGAGCCGTGGCGCGCGCGATCGACACGGCGTTGAGTGAGGTCGGCTTCTTCTACCTCGCCAATCATGGAGTGCCGGATGGTCTAGTCGGCCGCGTTCTCGAGCAGGCGCGATGGTTCTTCGGCCAGCCGGATGCCATCAAGCAGTCCGTCTCGGCATCCAAGACCACCAATCGGCGCGGCTGGTTCGCCATCGGCGAGGAGAACGTCGACCCGCTTCACACCCGCGACCTCAAGGAAGGCTTCGACATCGGCTTCGAAGGGCCGGAGCCGGTCGAGCCGGCGGCGACCGAAGCGCTGCGCGGCCGCAATCTCTGGCCGGCCGACGCGCCGCGGTTCCGGTCCGACCTGGAGGCATACTACGCCGCGCTGGCGGATCTCGGGCGGCGTCTGTGCGGGGCCTTCGCCCTGGCGATGGACCTGCCAGAGGACACGTTCGAACGCAATATCGAGACCTCGGACTCGCGCCTTCGCCTGCTGAGCTACCCGCCGCAACCGGGTCCCGTCGACGAGGCGGAGATGGGGGCCGGCGCTCACACCGACTGCGGGTGTCTGACCATTCTGTCCCAAGACAGCCTGGGCGGCCTCCAGGCCCGCAATGCCGCCGGACACTGGATCGCCATCGACCCGATACCCGGCACGCTGATCTGCAATGTCGGCGATCTGATGCAGCAGTGGTCTTCCAATCGCTACTCCAGTACGGTGCACCGCGTGGTGAACCAGGCCGACGAACGCCGACATTCCGCCGCGTTCTTCTTCAACCCCAGCTTCGACATCTTGGTCGAACGGTTCGAAAGCCTGGTCGGCGACGCCACCGACGGGCCCCAGACCCAGACGGCCGGCGAATACTTCTCCTGCTGCTTCAGCGAAATCCGCGGTTGCGGGAAGACCGGGGCCGACGGCTGAGCGCCGCTGCGGGTCGGCTGCCGGCCGGCCCGCTCCTGGATGCGACACCGCGACCGCCGGCTCGACGGGCCGGGGGGCTCGACCCGGGACGGGGCCGGGCATACATCAGGGGCATGACGCATCCCATGTCCTTCGCCACGCGCCGCGTCCTGCCCTATGCGGCGGACGACCTCTACGCGCTGGTCGCCGATGTCGAACGCTACCCGGCGTTCGTGCCGCTGCTGACTGAGGCCACGGTGCAGGCGCGGCGGCCCGACGGCTTCGACGCGCGACTGGGCGTCGGGATCGGTTTCCTGCGCGAGCGCTGGACCAGCCGGGTCACGCTCGATCGGCCGGCGCTGCGGATCGCCTTCCACTACCTCGACGGACCGCTTCGGGCGCTCCGCGGGGAATGGCGGTTCCAGCCGACCGACCGTGCCACCATCGTCGACTTCGAGGTGCGCTGGGAGTTCGCTTCGGGACGGCTCGATTCGGTTGCGCGCAGGCTGTTCGACGTTGTGTCCGGGCGCATGATCCAGGCTTTCGAGCGCGAGGCCCGGCGCCTGGGCCGGCGCGGCCGGATGCAGTCCCCCTCGTCCGTCGCAACCGGAGAACGGGCATGACCCCCGACGACGACACACCAGCCGCCGGCCTGCGCCGGCGGGTCCGGCTCGGTACCGCGGCCGGCGGCTTCGCCCTGCGCGGCCTGGGCGAGCGCCTCGGCTTCGGCGGCGATCGGTCGAAGCATGCCCAGGAGATGCGCCGCATCCTGGGCGAACTACGCGGGCCCGTGGTCAAGGCTGCCCAGTTGCTGGCGGCGCTGCCCGACGTCCTGCCTGAGGAATATGCGCGGGAACTGGCCGGGCTGCAGACCAACGCGCCGCCGATGGGCCCCGCCTTCGTCAAGCGCCGGATGTCGGGAGAACTGGGTGCGGACTGGCGCGACCGCTTCGCCTGGTTCGACGACAAGTCGTCCTTCGCGGCCTCCCTTGGCCAGGTCCACAAGGCGCGGACGCTGGACGGCCTGGACGTGGCCTGCAAGCTGCAGTATCCGGGCATGCGCGAGGCGATCGACGGCGACATCAAGCAGCTCAAGGGCTTCCTCGGCCTCTACGAGCGCTGGGATCCGTCGATCCGGACCAGTCAGGTGCTCGACGAACTGAAGGCCCGCCTGGCGGAGGAACTGGACTACGACCGCGAGCGCCGGCACATGGGCCTGTTCGCCGACATCCTGGAAGACGAGAAGACGGTCCATGTCCCGACGCCGGTGCCGGACCTGTCGACCGACCGCCTGCTGACCAGCCAATGGATGGAAGGCGCCCATGTCCTCAGCCTCCAGGACCGTCCCCAGGAGGAGCGCGACACGGTGGCCAAGGCCCTGTTCCGCGCGTGGTACCTGCCGCTCTACCGCTACGGCGTGATCCATGGCGACCCGCATTTCGGCAACTACACGGTCCGTCCCGACCTGACCATCAACCTTCTCGACTTCGGGTGCGCCCGGATCTTCCCCTCGGCCTTCATCGAGGGGGTGATCGAACTCTACCAGGCCCTGCGCAGCGACGACCGCGACCGCGCCGCGCACGCCTTCGAGCTGTGGGGCTTCCGCAACCTGTCGACGGACATGCTGGAGGCGCTGGAGACCTGGGCGCGGTTCGTCTACGCCCCGCTCATCGAGGACCGGGAGCAGCCGATCGCACCTGAGAACCAGACCGAGCGCGGTCGCCAGATGCTGACCGGGGTGCGGCAGGAACTGCGCCGCGCCGGCGGCGTCGAGCTGCCGAGGGAATTCGTGTTCATCGACCGTTCGGCAGTCGGCCTCGGCTCGCTGTTCCTGCGGCTGAAAGCGCAGGTCAACTGGCATCGGACCTTCGACTCGCTGATCCAGGATTTCGACCGCGGCGAGTTGGAGAAGCGGCAGGCGCGGCTGCTGGACCGTCACGAATTGACGGTGGAGCACGGGACGCCGGTCGTCGCGGCCTGATCCGCGAGGGCGAGCACCTGAAGCCGAGCGCCCTGAGCCGAGCGCCCCGAACCGAGCGCCCCGAACCGAGCGCCCCGAACGGAGCGCCCGGTGCAGGACGTCGGCAGCGGCTTCGGCCGATCCGTCGTGGGCCGGGGCGCCCGCGGCCACGGCATACTTCACGGGCGACCTGGTTCATCGGCTCGACCGCCTTCGGCGGGACGCGCCGGCTGTCCAGGGAAAACTTGCCGGAGGGGGTGCCATCATCGGCCGCGACGGCAAGATCGGCGAGCCGAAGGCGACATCGTCGAATTTTCTGCTTTGCAGTGATGAATTATTGAATTACAGAAATTCTGAATTCATCGTCCCGCTCGATTCATCGTCCCACTCAAGAGAGATCGCCATGCCCCGTCACCCGTCTGCCGGCGGCCGCCGCGAGGCCGTCATGCCGGTCGAGGCCGACCGTCGGCTGCGCCGCCGTAGTGGCCACATCGCCGCCGCCTGCCTGATCCTCGCGGCCGTCCTGCCCGTGCTTGTGGCCGTCGGCTGGCTGGCGGAAGGTCCGGCGGCGGCGCTTTCCGCCCGGGGCACGGTTGCGGAAGGCGCCCAACCGGGCGCGGTCGCAGTCGCCGCGGCGACTGCGCTGGCCTTGGTGCCGGTTCTGTTCGTCAGCCTCGCGCTGCTGGCGGCGCGCCGATGCTTTGCCGCGTTCGCCGACGGAGCCTGGTTTTCGGCCGCCCCGCCGGCCGCGCTGGGGGCCTGCGGGCGATGGGTGCTCCTCTCCGCCGCTGCGGGGCTCGTGATGCCCACTGTCCTGGGCCTCGTGCTCACCGCAGGCGCGCCGCCGGGGCATCGGGTTCTGGCGATCGAGGTCGGCAGCGGGTCGCTGCTCGGACTGCTCCTGGGCGCCATGGCGTGGTGCCTGGGGGCGGTCTGGGCTCGGGCCTACCGCCTAGCCGAAGACCACGCGCAGATCGTCTGATGCCGATCGTCGTGCGGCTCGACGTGATGCTGGCCCGGCGCAAGGTCAGTTCGAAGGATCTGGCCGCCCATGTCGGCATCACCGAGGCGAACCTGTCCCTGCTCAAGCGTGGTCATGTCAAGGGCGTGCGGTTCGACACGCTCGCCAGGATCTGCGACCGGCTCGACTGCCAGCCGGGCGACCTCCTGGAATACCTGCCCGACCCGGACGGTGCCCGTTCTCCATCGGGTGGCGGCGAGGCGTGAGCCGACCGCGACGACGTGTCGGTTGGCGGCCGGGCTGGTCCTGCCATGGGCGTGCGGCAGGCAAAAAAAGCACCGCGGCGTCAGGCGAGGCGGGCGCCGCGGTGCTCCAGGTTCGGAAACGCCGGCGAGGACGGGGACGGGACGGGACGCCGGCGCTTCCGGAAGGCGGCCCGGCACGGCCGGACCGCCAATCCGGGGACGGCTCAGCCGTCCAGATCGATGTCGTCTTCGTCGGTGAGGGCGCCGGTGGCGGCGCCCGCCGCGCCACCCAAGAGAGCGCCACCGACCGGATCGCCGCCGGTCAGGGCGCCGGTGGCGCCGCCTGCCGCCGCGCCGATGCCGGCACCGGACAGGGCCCGCTCGCCCGTCGTCTCGCCACAGGCGGCGAGCCCGAAGGCGCCGACGGCGAACAGGATCAGGGTGAGCCTTCGCATGTCATGCTCCAGAGCGTCGTGGATGTTGGCCCCTCAACGCGCGGCCGCCCGCCGGCGTTCCCTACGCAATCATCCGGATATCTGGATTTAACCCCGCGGATAGCCGGGAAGAATCCGACTCGGCGGCGCCAAGCCTCGGATTCCAGGCAAATTCGGTGGTTGTGCCGCTCGACCAGGGAGGACATGTGCCCGTAAGGACGGACGAGGTCGAGGAAGAAGGGACAGACCATGCCTTCCGCCTTTCGGGACGGACTTGTCGAACTGATACCGAACCTGCGCGCCTTCGCGCGCTCGCTGTGCGGGGATCGCGACCTTGCCGACGATCTCGTGCAGGAGACGCTGCTGAAGGCCTGGCACAAATCCGACTCCTTCCAACCAGGCACCAATCTGAGGGCCTGGCTGTTCGTCATCCTGCGCAACCAATACTATTCGCTGGGACGCCGCCGTGGACGGGAGGTCGAGGATCCGGACGGGGAAATGGTCGGTTCCCTGACCGCGCCGGCCGGGCAGGAGGGCTCGGTCGCGATGGGCGAATTGCGCCGGGCGATGCGGCGGCTGCCCGCGGAGCAGCGCGAGGCCATCGTTCTGGTCGGTGCCGGGGGCTTCCGATACGAGGAGGCGGCGGCCGTGGTCGGCTGCGCGGTGGGCACGATGAAGAGCCGGGTTTCCCGCGCCCGCCGGACCCTGGCGCGGGCGATCGGGCCGGAGGACGCAGCCGCCGTCGCGCCCGCTCGCACGGCCCGCACCGCCCTGCCGCGCCCGCCCGGCGGCGGACCGGCCGACCGCCCGGGGCTGATGATGCAGAAGCCGGATACGCCGTGACTCCTCTTGCGGCGTGAAGCCCCGGCCCCACCTGACGCAGTGCAGCAGCAACGGCTTTCGCCGACCGAATGAAGGAGTGTCTCAATGGCTGAAGCAAAGTCCGACGGGTCGATCGATGCCCTCCGCGAGGATCTCGAACGTCTGCGCGCCGACGTGGCCACCCTGACCAGTCACCTCAGCGGCGCGGGCAGCGAAGCCTACGACGATGTCCGCAAGCGCGCCCGCGATGCCTCCCGCCACGCCGGCGAGACGGCGCGGGAGCGCTGGCACGAGGGCCGCAGCGTGGTGGAGAACGAGATGATCGACCGGCCGCTGACGGTGATCGGCATCGCCTTCGCCGCCGGGCTCGTGATCGGCCGTGCGCTCCACCGATGACCGCCACGGGCCGACCGATGACGGCCCGTCGGAGAGCGACGGAATGAATCCGAACCTGTTGCAGGACCTCCAGGGTCTTCTGGAGGCGGAGTTGGGCAGGATGCAGGCGTCCGCAAAGCGCAGTGCGCTGAAGGGCGGCGTCGGCCTGATGGCCGGCGGCGTCGTGCTGCTGGGCGTGGTGCTGATCGCGATCGGCGTCTTTCTTCACCTGGCCGCATCGACGGGTCCGCTTGAAGCGGGCCTGTGGGTCGGCGGTGTCCTGATCATCCTCGCCCTGGTGGTGGCCGGGGTGGCGATCCACTTCGCCGGCCGCCGCGCCCGGCTGCGGGCGGAGGCCGATGCCGCGATCGCGCGGTCGATCGTCAGTGCCGACATGGCCAAGCTCGTCGCCACCGTGCGGGCGGGCGGCTCGGGCGTCATGGTGCTGGCGGGCGCCGCGCTGCTCGCCGGTATCGCCGCCGGTCGACGGCGCGACTGATCCCGGTCATGACCGGGCAGGGCGGAGGCGGGCCGGCACAGCGCGCGCTCCGGCCGCGACCGACGGATCGGGAGCAGGGGGCATCCCAGCGTTCGATCGGTCCACCCTCATCGGCTCCGGATCCGGTGGTTCGGCGCTGCCTCATCCTGCTCACCGTCCTCGCCATCCTGGCTGCCGCCTGGGTGGCGCGACCGCTGCTGGTGCCCTTCACCTTCGCGATCGTCCTCGCGGCGGTGCTCTCGCCGATCGCGGTCCAACTGCGCCGGCTGCGCGTGCCGATCATCGTCGCGGCGATCACGGCAGTGGCGGCACCGCTGGCGGCGATCGCGCTGGTCATCTGGTTCCTGACCCCGCGGACCGAGGTTTGGCGATATCGCCTGCCGCTGTTCATCCGGACCGTAGAGCTGAAGATCGACGGACTGCGCGAATCCTTCGCCGAGGCGCGCGAGGTGGCCCGGCAGGTGCACCAGATCGCCGGTGCGGAAGGCAGCACCGCGATCGAGGTCACCACCGAAACCGGTACCGACCTGGGATTCCTATGGAATGTCCCGGCGTTCGTCGCATCTGCCTCGATCGTGCTGGTGCTGACGATCTTCCTCCTGGTCATCGCCCCCGGCCAGATCCGCCGGCTGGCGGGCGGCAAGCCGTTCGGTGGGCGGCTCAGCCGCACGCTGGCGGTCAGCGGCCAACGCCTGGGCGACGATATCGGGCGCTACTACCGCACGGTCACGATGGTCAATCTGGGCTTGGCGGCGGCGACGGCCGGCGTGCTGGCGGCTCTGGGCATGCCCCAGCCCCTGTTGTGGGGCGCGATCGGCGGCCTAGTCAATTTCGTGCCCTATGTCGGGCCGGTGGTCGGGGCCGGCGTGATCGCGATCGCCGCGCTGATCAGCTTCGACGCGCCGTTGGCCATCGCGCTACCCCCGCTCGCCTATATCACCCTGACCACCATCGAAGGCTACATGATCACGCCGGTGCTGGTCGGCCGGACCCTGACGCTCAACCCGCTGCTGGTGCTGGTGTCGGTGCTGTTCTGGGGCTGGCTCTGGGGCATCGCCGGTGCCTTCCTGGCGGTGCCGCTGCTCGCCTTAGCCCTGCGGCTGGCCTCGCTGCCGCTGGCGCTGCATGGCCAGCCGATGCGCCGGCCCAGCCCGGTGCCGGCGGAAGGGGAGGACGGCGAGGCCCCGCCTGCCCGCTAATGCGCCGGCGCCGGCAGATCGGTCGGGGCCGCCTCCGCCGTGCCGAGCAGGCGTTCGACCACCGCCTTCGCGTCGTCGGCGCATTCGAGTCCGCGCCAGATCGGCCGCCGACGCCGCGCGACCCGGATCACCACGCGCTCGCCGCAGCCGCGCTGGTCGAGGCGCAGGGCATCGATGATCGTCGAGCCGACGGCATCATGCGTGCCCTCGCAGGCCTTCCAGCACCACAGCCGGTCGGCGATCACGCAGCCGCGGATCTCCCCCGGCTCGGGGTCGAACGGCACCGACAGGCTGTCGAGCGCGAAGAGCTCCTTCGGGCCGGGATCGACCACGATCGGCAGCCGGCGCATGCTGGTCAGGAGCGGCATGTGCAGGATCGCCGTGCCCTCGCCGGTCCACTGGATGCTCGCGGCGCCCGTCACTCCGCCGCCTCCGCGGTGTCGTCCAACGTCGTTTCCAGGAAGCGATAGCGCAGTGTCTGCTGGTCGATCCGCTGCATCGCCAGGGCGTAGAACCGCTGCTCCAGATCGCGCAGTTCCGCCAGCAGGTCGGCCGGTTCGGCCTCCAGGGACACAGTCTCCGGGGCCGGCCCGAAGCTCGCCCGAATGGCGTCGATGACCCGCTCCTCGGTTTCGAAGGAGGTGCGGTAGGTTTCGATCGAGGCGATCGCCCGTTCGACCATGGCCGGAGGCAGGTCGGAGGTGGCCTGCAGATCCTCGAATTCGCGGATGATCGCGGCGGCATGGCGCCGGCCGCGGTCGACGGCTCCCGCGGCTTCGTTCAGGAAGCCCTCGACCGTGGCCGCATAGACCACCGGGTCCGCCTCCTCCCCGGTCGCGACGGCCGAATAGAACTCGATCACGCGGATCACCGCCCGGTTCTCGGCCACGATTGCGCGGTTGAGGCTGTATTGCGGGTGGTCGTGCATCAGCCGGTCGAGCGACCCTTCCAGGATCAGGTTCTCGATGATCAGCCAGCGGGTCGACTGGCCGATGGCGCGGATCGCCAGGCGCTCGAAGGCCGCCCAGTCGGCATCGGCGACGGCGTCGACCGCGTCGTGGAGCAACGTGCGCTCCTCCTCCAGGATCGCTGGCAGTTGGCGCAGCTGGGCGGTCAGGTCGGCGGCATGGTGGCGATAGGCGGGCTGGTCGGTCTCGACCTCGCCCAGGGCGGTCACCCGCGCGGCGACTGCGGCGATCGTGCCCTCGATCTCGAAATAGGTCTCCAAGGCCGAACGGGTCGCGGTTTCCACCGGTATGTCGCCGGTCCGCACCCGCTCCAGCCTGTCCATCGCCGCATCGATCCCGGTCGAGGCGGCGCCCGCATCGATGAAGATGTCCTGCGCCTCCAGCAGCCAGTCGGCGAACGGCAGCGCCCGCGCAGCCGGCGGGTCGATCAGGGCCAGGAGGCAGATCAGGCACAGGGCACGGCGCATCGGCGCTGGGATCGCTTTGGTCGCGGGCAGGCAGGAAGGACGGAGTCTGGGCGCAACCGCCCCGACAATCAACCAACGCCGCCGCGCGTCCGACATGCACCGGTCGTGCATCGCCCGTTTGGCGGGCACGGGATCGAAAGGCGTACCCATTCGAGGGGCGGGAGGCGCATTCGGCACGATGGCGACGCTTCCGAAGCCCGCATCGAATACGGGACCGGGGACGACCGTGTTGTACAAGCGTCGGCACGGTTTCGGCCGCTGCCGGTGTCGCTCCCGAGAGGCGGGGCGGTCGGCTCCCGCGCGCCGGCCGCCCAATCCCGGCGGCATGGCGCTAGCCGCGTCGCGGCACGGCCGCCAGGGCCAGCCGGACCGCGCCGTCCAGGGCCGATCCGGCTGGCGCGACCAGTCGGTCGCGGAGTTCCGGCGGCAGGCGCGGCGCCATCACCGGCGCAAGCCCTCCGAGGAGCGACAGACGCTCCGCCGGCCGGTCGCCGTCGAGGGCGGCGAACGCCCGCCCGACGGCCTCCGCGGCGCCCTCCAGGATCGTCTCGGCCAGCGGATCGCCCATCGCCGCCGCCTCGACGGCGACAGGCGCCAGGGCGGCGAAATCGGTCGAGCGCGCGCCGACGGTCCAGGCCTGGATGTCCTCCACGCTCTTGCCCAGGCGGCCCGCCAGCGCGTCAATCAGCGGACCGGTGGCGTGCTGCCGACGGTCGCGGCTGCGCAGGTAGAGGCGCACCGCCTCCAGCCCGATCCAGGCGCCGCTGCCGTCGTCGCCGACCGGAAATCCCCAGCCGTCGACCGTCGCCGTGGCGCCGTCGGGATAGAGCCGCTCCCCGGCCACGCCGGTGCCGACGGACACCACCGCTCCCGGCCGGCCGCCAAGGGCCCCGACCAGGGCCGCATGACCGTCGCTGACCAGGTTCACCGGCCTGCCCAGCGGGTCGGCGTCGAGGAAGGCCTGCCGGTTGCCGCGGTGCAGCGCCCCGGCCAGTGCCAGGACGCAGGCTCCCGCCGCCGCGAGGTTCGGCAGCCCGGCCTCGGCGCCGGCGGCGGCGAGCGCCGCGCGGACGCTTCGCACGGCCGCGGCGGGGCCGAGGGTCAGGCTGCTCGGACCGGCGACGCCTTCGCCGAGCGTTCCGCCGGCCGCATCGGCGACCCGCGCGCGGGTACCCGTCGCACCGCCGTCGACGGCCAGGACGAAGACAGGGGCGGGATCGGTCATCGCGGGGCTCGTCGACTCCGGAAGGACGGGACGGGATCACGCCATGCCCTTGCCGGAGAGGCAAGCGACCGATGCGCCGCCGGCGGGAACCGCCGGCACGAAAAGGGGGCGGCCCCGCGGGACCGCCCCCTCGTCGTCGGACGGCCGGGCCGCCGGCTCAGGCCGCACGGACCGTCCGCAGTTCGCTCATCAGTCCCTTGACGATGGCATAGCAGGCCAGCAGCAGCACGATGGCGAACGGGAAGCCCGTCGACACCGCCATCGCCTGGAGCGCGGTCAGGCCGCCGCCAAGCAGCAGGGCGATCGCGACCAGCCCCTCGAAGATAGCCCAGAACACGCGCTGGCTGACCGGGGCGTTGACCTTGCCGCCGGCGGTGATGGTGTCGATCACCAGCGACCCGGAATCGGACGAGGTGACGAAGAACACGATCACCAGGATGATGCCGATGGTCGAGGTCAGGGCCGCCAGCGGCAGTTCCGACAGCATGCCGAACAGCGACAGCTCCGGCTGGTAGCTGTCGATCACAAAGGTCTTCACCTCGCTGGCGCCGCCGGAGATGACCTGCTCGATCGCCGTGTCGCCGAACGCCGTCATCCAGAACACCGACACGACCGACGGGATCAGAAGGACGCAGATGATGAACTCGCGCACCGACCGGCCGCGGCTGACACGCGCGATGAACATGCCGACGAAGGGCGACCAGCTGATCCACCAGGCCCAGTAGAACGCCGTCCAATCCTGGCGGAAGCCGTCGTCCTCGCGGCCGAACGGGTTCGACAGCGGCACCACGTCCTTGGCATAGGCACCGAGGTTGGAGAAGAAGCCGGTCAGGATGATCATGGTGGGCCCGACCGCCACCACGAAGATCAACAGCAGCGCCGCCAGCACCATGTTGATCTCGGACAGCCGCTTGACGCCGCCGTCGAGGCCGCGCAGCACCGAGACGAGGGCGACGGCGGTGATGCCCAGGATCAGGATCACCTGCGTCATGACATTGCTCGGGATCCCGAAGATGTAGCCCAGCCCGGCATTGGCCTGCGACGCGCCGATGCCCAGCGAGGTGGCGAGGCCGAACAGGGTGGCGAAGACCGCCAGCACGTCGATGATGTGACCCGGCCAGCCCCAGATCCGGTCCCCGAAGATCGGGTAGAACATCGAGCGGATGGTCAGCGGCAGGCCCTTGTTGTAGGCGAACAGCGCCAGGGCGAGCGCCACCACCGCATAGATTGCCCAGGGGTGAAGGCCCCAGTGGAAGATCGTTGCGGCCATGCCCATCTCGCGGGCGGCCGCGACGTTCTCCGGGATCAGGTTGCCCTCGACGTCGAACGGCGCCGGCACCCCGAGCGGCTGGGAGATCGCCATGTGGTAGACCGGCTCCAGCACGCCGAAGAACATCAGGCCGATGCCCATGCCCGCGGCGAACAGCATCGCGAACCAGCCGAGATAGGAATACTCCGGTTTCGCGTCGACACCGCCCAGGCGCACCTTGCCGAGCGGCGTGAAGATCAGGACGATGCACAGCACCACGAAGACGTTGGCCGCAATCAGGAAGAACCAGTCGAGGCTGGACGTCAGCGTGCCCCGCAGGGCGCTGAACCAGGCCTCCGTCTGGGTCTGGAACGCCAGCGTCAGGATGACGAAGGCGACCACGGTCAGGCCGGAGATCGCGAAGACCGGGTTGTGGATGTCCAGGCCGAACGGCCCGATCTGAGGCTGGATGTTGTCCTGACCGATCTCGTAGTCCGTCTCGATCAGGTCGGACGCACCTTCCGGTGCGGGATTTTCGGCGCTTGTCATGGCTTCCCCCTTTGGCTGTCGTCGCGCCCGGGCGGCCGATCCGGCGGAATGTCCGCGGTCGGCGCGCGTCTCAACGGATCACGAAGACCGAAACGTCCGCGTGACTGGCGACATAGCCGGCATTCGACGCGAAGATGTGCTCAGGAAAACCGGGACGGTGGGACGACATCACCACCAGGTCGGCGCCGATCTCCTCGATCGCCTTCAGGAGGGTGCCGTCCAGGTCGCGGGTCGGGTCGTGGCTGACATAGACCCGCGTGGCGGCCTCCAGGCCGTGCTTGTCGGCCTGTCCCTTGGCGAAGTCCTTGAGCTTCTTCTCGAATTCCTCGGGGGTGTGGGCGACGGGGCTCGGCAGAGCCGTCGTCACCCCGACATAGCAGACCGGCGTGCCGTAGTGCCGGGCCAGGTCCGCCGCTGTGGTCAGTGCCTTCTCGAGCCCACTGACGTGTTCCAGGTCCACCGGGACCATCATTTGACGATACATCGTCCTGCTCCCTGATTTTTTTTCGATTTGGGCGGCGGTGTCTCCCGACAATGGAATCGCGATGACGGCAGCCTAGCGGCAATTAACCGCATGTCAAAGGGCGGCAAAGCCGGTCGTGCGGCGTCCAAGTCCGGCCCCGGCAACGCAGAGGGTTGCCGTCCGCGATCGGCGGAGTCAGGTGGCCTTGAGGGTGGTCGGCGCACCGGCCGCCCGGAATTTGGCCATCGCAGGAGTTTTCCCCCGATGAAACGGCGAGCGAAGGCGGCGGTCCTGGCGTTTGCGCTGGCAGCGCCCGCCGCCATGGCGCAACAGGGCGAAGCCGTCCTGGACGCGCCGCCACCCGCGCCCCAGTCCCCGCGCGAGGCGGTCGAGGACCGGCAGGCGGCCATGATGCTGATGTGGTACGCCACCGAGACCATGGGCACGATGCTGCGCGGGGGATCGGTCGACGACCGCCGCGCCCGCAACGCGGCCCGCACCCTCGACGAGGTGTCGGCGAAGATCCTGACCTACTTCCCGGAAGACACCGGCTCCGGCGTCGACGACAGCAAGGCCGTGGCCGATATCTGGACCGAATGGAGCCGGATGCAGGACCACGCTCGCCAGCTGCGCAGCGGCGTCGCGGCGCTTCGCGAGGCGGTCGACTCCGGTGCCGGGCGCGATGCCCTGATCCCGCCGTTCCGCGAGATGGGATATGCCTGCGGCTCCTGCCACTACGACTTCAGGCTCGGCCAGGACCTGCTGGCGACGGATTGAGCGGAGGCATCGATCATGACGACGACGACGACGACAGTCGGGCGGCTCCCCCGCACCGCGCCCGAAGGCGGGGCGGTCGGTCTCCGGCCGGCCGCGGCGGTGCTGCTGGCGCTGGCCCTGGCCTCACCGGCCGCGTCGGCTCAGGACGCTGCAGCCGACGGTTCCGGCGACGTAGAGGTGCTGCCGGTGACCGGCCACACCGCGCCCGGCGAGACCGCGATGGAGCGGGGCGAATACATATGGACGGCAGCCGGCTGCGCCAGTTGCCACAACTCGGAGGAGGGACCGCCCCTGGGCGGCGGCGTGGCGCTGCGCAGCGACATCGGCGTGATCTACGCATCGAACATCTCGCCTCACCCGGAGGCCGGGATCGGCGGATGGTCGGAGCAGGATCTCGTCACCGCCCTGCGCGAGGGGCAATCGCGGGAGGGCGCGCCCTATTACCCGGCCTTTCCCTATACCTCCTACACCCACATGACCCGCGAGGACATCTCGGACCTCTACACCTGGATCATGGCGCAGGAGCCGACGGACACCATCCCGCCGGAGAACGAGCTCGATTTCCCCTATTCGGTTCGCACGGCGATCGAGGGCTGGCAGTTGCTGGCCGGACTCGAGCGGTTCCAGCCCGATCCTGATCGCTCGGCCCTGTGGAACCGGGGTGCCTATCTGGTCCGGGGTCCGGGCCATTGCGGCCAGTGCCACACGCCGCGGACCGCGACGTTCCAGCGCGACGACTCACTGCACCTGGCCGGCAACGCCTTCGGGCTCCGGCGCCCGGCGCCCAACATCACACCGGATCCGGAATTCGGCATCGGGGCCTGGGACCGTGACGATCTGGCGTTTGCCCTCCGGACCGGCTACACGCCCGACGGACAGTTCCAGGGCGGCGAGATGGCCTGGGTGATCCGGCACCAGACCAGCGGGCTGACCCCCGGCGACCGCCTGGCGATCGCGGACTACGTGATGGGCGTCGATGCCATCGACCGCGATCCGTACGAGGACGCGGACGGCGAGACTTTCGGCGAGTGAATCCGCCTACGCCCCGATCGTCGACCGGGCGCCGTCGCGGGCCAGGCGGTCGAGCCGGCCGCCGACCGTTTCGACGAACGCCCCGTTCCGCGGCAGGTCGGGCCCGAAAACCGGCTCGATCGCCAGGAATTCCTGCAGCAGAGCCCGAGGATCGCCGCCGGCCGCTGCCCGCGCCGCCGCGAAGCGCTCGGCCAGCGGATCGTCCACCGTGCGCGACCCCGCCGGATCGCCGACCCCACCGGCATAGGCGATCCAGGCGGCGACACCCAGCGCCAACCGGTCGAACCGGGCACCTGCCGCCAGCCGCTGTCGGATCGGCGCGAGCAGCCGCTGCGGCAGCTTCTGCGACCCGTCCTGGGCGATCTGCGCCGTCCGGTGGCGCAGCGCCGGGTTGGCGAACCGCTCGATCAGCGCGTCCTTGTACCCCTCGACATCGGCGCCGGGCGGGGTCGCGAGGGTGGGCGTGACCTCCTTGTCCATCATCGCGCGGACCAGCCGCGCCAGCGCCGGCTCGGCCATGCAGTCGGCGATCGTCTCCAGCCCCGCCAGCTGCCCCAGATAGGCCATCAGCGAATGGCTGCCGTTCAGCAGCCGGAGCTTCATCGCCTCCCACGGCGCCACGTCGTCGACCAGCCGGGCGCCGACCGCGTCCCATGCCGGCCGCCCGAGCGGGAAGCGGTCCTCGACCACCCACTGGTTGAACGGCTCGGTCGCCACCGGCCAGGCGTCCTCCAGCCCCAGGATGTCGGCCGTCCTGGCGCGCAGGGCGTCGGTCGTGGCGGGCACGATCCGGTCGACCATGGTCGACGGAAAGGCGGCCGTCTCAGCCAGCCAGTCGGCCAGTCCGGGATCGATCTCCCGGGCGAAGGCGGTCAGCAGCCGGGCGAAGGTTTCGCCGTTGGCCGGCAGGTTGTCGCAGCTCATCATCGCCGGGGCCGGCGCCCCGGCCGCTCGCCGCCGCGCCAGGCCGGCGGTCATCAGGCCGAGCGCGGTGCGCGGCAGGGCGGTCGACTCGGCCTTCGCCGGCCGGGCGAGGACGTCCAGGTCCGCCGCGATCGCGGGGGTGGCGGTATCCAGCCGGCCGGTCGCCGGATCGCCGCCATAGCCCTTCTCGGTCACGGTCAGCGACACGATCCGCGTCGCCGGCGCCGCCAGCCGGTCGATCACCGCCGCCGGGTCCTCCGGTGCCACCAGGATCTCGCGCAGCCCCCCGATCACCTGCGCCCGGTCGCCGGCGGCGCTTTGTTCCAGGACCGTGTAGAGCCCGTCCTGCGGCACCAGCGCGTCGCGCGTCGCGGCGCTGCGCATCGAGACGCCGACCGTCGCCCAGTTCCCGCCCGCGGTCGCCATCGCGGCGTCGGTGAACACCGCCTGGTGCGCCCTGTGAAACGCGCCCAGGCCCAGATGCACGATCCCGACTCCCGCGCGCCGCACCGCCGCGGCCGGCCGGTCGACGTCGCGGGGCAGTCGGTCGAGGGTTGCGGAGGACAGGCGGGGCAGGGCGGAACGGGCGGTGCTGGGCATGGCGGAGGCGATCCGTGCGGTAGAGGGCAGGGCAGGCGGGGACGGCAGCGTGCCGGCCCCGCCGAGGCGAATGCAAGCGGAGGACGGTCCGATCTGGACGGCCCCTGCGCAGCCGCCCCGTTCCGCCACGCCACCCCGCGGCGCCGGGCGCCGATCGCGAGGAGCGGCTTGCACCGGGCCGGCGCGGCTGGCACAACAGCGCAACCTGATTCATCTGACAAGTTCGTCGGACCGAGGCGGAACCAAGCGCCCGGAGCCTCAGGGGGGAGAAGGACCATGACCGCCAGCGATGGGACGCGCCGCGTCCGGATCGTCGAAGTGGGGCTGCGCGACGGGCTGCAGATCGAGCCGCGGACCGTCGCCACGGCGGACAAGGCGCGGCTGGCGCGGGCGCTGGTCGCCGCCGGCATCCGGGACTTCGAGATCGCGTCCTTCGTTTCGCCGCGGGCGGTGCCGCAGATGGCGGACGCGGAGGATCTGCTGGCAGCGCTGCGCGACCTGGGGCCGGAGGTCGAGCTGACCGCCCTGGTCCCCAACCGCCGTGGCGCCGAGCGCGCCGTCGCCGCCGGGGTGGGCGGCATGGTGGTGTTCGCTTCCGCCTCGGAAAGCCACAACGCCAAGAACCTGAACCGGTCGATCGACGGCTCGCTGGCGGCGTTCGCCGAGGTCGCGGCGCTGGGGCGGCAGGCCGGCGTCCCGGTGCATGGCGCGATCGCCACCGCCTTCGGCTGCCCGTTCGAGGGCGAGGTGCCGGTGGCCGGCGTGGTGCGGGTCGCCCGTGCCTACGCCGATCTCGGCATCCGGCGGATCGCCCTGGGCGACACGACCGGCATGGCGACGCCGCCCCTGGTGCGCCAGCGGGTCGAGGCCCTCAGGTCGGCGCTGCCGGATGTCGAGATCGCGCTCCACTTCCACAACACCCGCGGCATCGGCCTCGCCAATGTGATGGAGGGGCTGGCGCTGGGCGTGGACCGGTACGAGAGCTCGATCGGCGGTCTCGGCGGCTGCCCGTTCGTGCCGGCGGCGACCGGCAACATCGCGACCGAGGATCTGGCCTATCTGCTGGCGGAATGCGGCTGCGACACCGGGGTCGACCTCGACCGGCTGATCGAGGCGGAGCGACTGGCCGAGTCGATCGTCGGCCGGACGCTGCCGGGGCAGGTTTCGAAGGCGGGCCCGCGGCTCCGGCGCTACGCCCTCGACGATGCCCGGACCGCGGCGGGCTGAGCGATGACCGGTACCGCGGACGCCACCGGGATCGCCGACCCGCCGATGCCGCTCGACGGGTTCAGGGTGATCGACCTGACCCGCATCCTGTCCGGCCCGTTCTGCACGATGCTGCTGGCCGACATGGGTGCGGAGGTGATCAAGATCGAGCCGCCCGGTCGGGGCGATCCCGTCCGGGAGCAGGGCACTTTGATCGACGGGGCAAGCGCTTACTTCGCACAGTTCAATCGCAACAAGAAGTCGGTCACGCTCGATCTCTATACCGGCGAGGGCAAGGCGATCCTCGCCGACCTGATCCGCGGCGCCGACGTCATCGTCGACAACTTCCGCCCCGGCGTGATGGCGAAGATGGGCTTCGGCCGCGACCGGCTCGACGCCCTCAACCCGGGCATCGTCTCGGCCAGCGTGACCGGGTTCGGCTCGACCGGCCCCTATGCCCAGCGGCCGGCCTTCGACTTCATCACCCAGGCGATGAGCGGGCTGTTGAGCGTCAACGGGACGCCGGACCAGCCGCTGCGCAGCGCGCCGCCGATCAGCGACCTGCTGGCCGGCCTCTACGCCGCGTTCGGCATCGTCGCCGCACTCCAGGTGCGCGGCCGAACCGGCCGGGGACAGCATGTCGAGACGGCCCTGTTCACCGCGACGCAGTCGATCCTGGCCTATCTTTCGGCCGAGTACTTCGCCACGGGCCGGGTGCCGGAGCGGACCGGCAACGACCATCCGCTGGTCGCGCCCTACGGCCTCTATGCCTGCGACGACGGCGAGATCGCGATCGCGCCGAGCAACGACACGGTGCTGAAGAAGCTTCTGGAGGCGCTGGGCGTGCCGGATCTGCTGGACGATCCGCGCTACGACACGAACCCCAAGCGGATGGCGCGTCGCAGCGAGCTCAAGACGATCCTGGAGTCTCGCCTGGCCGGGCGACCGCGGGCGGAATGGATCGATCGGCTGAACGCGGCGGGCGTCCCCTGCGGCCGGCTGATGGATCTCGACGAGGTGTTCCACGATCCGCAGACGCTGGCGCAGGACATGGTGATCGAGGTGCCGCGGCCGGGGGGCGGCGGGACGATCCGAACCACGGGCTATCCGGTGAAGTTTTCCGAAACCCCTTGCCGAACGCGTGGCGGCGTGCCTGAACTTGGGGAACACACCGGCGACGTGCTCCAGGCCCTGGGTCTGGACCGGGAGCGTATCGCCGAACTGGGCCGCGCCGGCGTCGTCTGACGCGGGCGATCCCGGACGGCGGTGCGCATCAACGACCGAACCATCAAGGGAGGATACCAGACGATGGCAATCCGTAAGCTGATGCTGGCCCTGGCGGGCGGCGCCGCGCTGGCGGCGCTGGCCCCGGCCGCCGCCAACGCCCAGGAAGAATGCATCGCCCCGGCCGACCCCGGCGGCGGCTGGGACTTCACCTGCCGCTCGATCGGCCGCCTGTTGACCGAACTGGGGGTCGTCGACCGGCAGGTGCAGGTGGTGAACATGCCCGGCGGCGTCGGCGCCGTCGCCTTTGCCCATGTCGCGTCGGAACGGGCGGACGACGCCGACCTGATGGTCGCCACCTCGACCGTCGGGATCACCCAGATCGCCCAGGGCAAGTATCCCAGCGGCGTCGAGACGATGCGCTGGCTCGGCATGCTGGGCGCGGATGTCGGGGTCATCCTGGTCGACGACGAGAGCGAGTACCAGACGCTCGGCGACCTGGCGGCGGCCCTGGAGGCGGATCCGACCGGCGTCGTCACCGCCGGCTCCAGCGGCATCGGCGGCTGGGACCACATCCGCCTGCTGCTGATCGCCCGCGAGGCGGGGCTGTCGGGCGAGGACCTGCGGGCGATCCGCTGGGTGCAGTTCGACGGCGGCGGGCCGGCCGTGACCCAGATGATGGGCGGGCATGTCGACGTGGTCGCGACCGACCTCGGCGAAACCGCCGGCTTCATCGAGTCGGGCGACGTCCGCGTGCTGGGCGTGATGGCCGACGACCGGTTGCCGGAGCCGTTCGGCGACATCCCGACGGCGAAAGAGCAGGGCTACGACGTCACCGGCTACAACTGGCGCGGGTTCTACACCGGCGGCGACGTTTCCGACGAGGGCTATCAGGACCTGGTCGGCAATCTGGAGGCGGTCTACGATTCGGAGGAGTGGGAGACCACCGCGCGGGAGCATGGCCTCGTCCCGATCTGGCGTGGCGGCGAGGAGTTCGAGACCTTCGTGCGCGAGTCCGCGGCGGACATGGAGTCGATCAGCCGCGACATCGGCGTCATCCAGTGACCCGGCGGACCCCGTGATCGCCGATCGCATCGCGGGACTGGCGCTGGCGGCCTTCGCCGTCTGGTACGGCCTGGCCGCCAGCGCCTATACCGCAGGCTTTTCGGACCCGCTGGGGCCATCGGCGTTCCCGCGCATGGTCGCGGTGCCGATGGGGCTCCTGAGCCTCTACCTGATCCTGAAGCCCGACCCCGACCCGGCCTGGCCGCGCGGATCGGCCCTGCTCGGCCAGGCGGCCGCGGTCGCGACACTGGTGCTGTTCGCCATGGCGATCCGGCCGCTCGGCTTCCCGCTGTCGGCATTCCTGGCGGTCACCGTCCTGGCGCGCATCCTGGGGGGCGGCTGGAGGCAGAGCCTGGCCACTGCCGCTGGGCTGGCCGTCGGCCTCCACCTCCTGTTCCAGTTCGCGCTCGACCTTTCGCTGCCGCTGGGCACGCTCTGGTTCGGCAGCTGATCCCGTTCGCCCGCCGGCCGCGCGCCCCGTCTTCGGAGCCGTCATGGAATCCTTCGACCTCTTGATGCACGGCTTCAGCGTCGCGCTCAGCCCGCAGAACCTCATGCTGGCGTTCGTCGGCTGCCTGCTCGGTACCCTGATGGGGGCGCTGCCGGGGCTGGGACCGGTCAACGGCGTGGCGATCCTGATCCCGGTCACCTTCACCCTGGGCCTGCCGCCGGTGGCGGCGCTGATCCTGCTGGTCAGCGTCTACTACGGCACCATGTACGGCGGCCGGATCTCCTCGATCATGCTCAACATCCCCGGCGACGAGCCGGCGGTGATGACGACCCTCGACGGATACCCCATGGCCCAGCAGGGGCGGGCAGCGGCGGCGCTCGCGATCTCCGCCGTCGCCTCCTTCGTCGGCGCCACGGCGGCCACGATCGGACTGACCCTGTTCGCCCCCGTGCTGGTCGGCTTCGCGATCCATTTCGGCCCGGCGGAGTATTTCGCGCTCTTCATGCTGGCGTTTCTGACGGTCGGCGGCGTCACCGGGCGCAACCCGGCGAAAACCCTGCTGGCGGCGACCATCGGCCTCGCCATCGGCACGGTCGGCCTGGACCCGGCGACCGGGGTGGAGCGGTATACTTTCGGGCTGTTCGAACTCTACGACGGCATCGACTTCATCGCAGCGCTGGTCGGCCTGTTCGCGATCAGCGAGTTCCTGGTGTTCCTGGAGGAGCGGAAGGACCGGCAGAGCCAGCCGCGCCTCCTGGTCGGCTCCCTGAAGGGCGCGCTGAAGGAGCTTCCGGCGACCTGGTGGACCATGGCCCGGGGCAGCGTGATCGGCTTCGTCTCCGGCGTCCTGCCGGGTGCCGGCGCCTCGCTGGGCAGCTTCCTGAGCTACGTTCTGGAGCGGCGCTGGCTCGGCAAGCGCGGGCGGTTCGGCACCGGCGACCCGCGCGGCGTGGCGGCGCCGGAGGCGGGGAACAACGCGGCCGCCGCCGGTTCCCTGGTGCCGATGCTGTCGCTCGGGATCCCCGGCAGCGGGACGACCGCCATCCTGCTGGCCCTCCTGCTGTCGCTCAACATCACGCCGGGCCCGCTGCTGTTCGAACGGGAGCCGGATCTGGTCTGGGGACTGATCGCGGCGCTCTATATCGGCAACGTCATGCTGCTGATCCTGAACCTGCCGCTGGTCGGCCTGTTCACGCGCGTGCTGGGGCTGCCCTACTGGCTCCTGATGCCGCTGGTCGTGATGGTCAGCTTCGTCGGCGTCTATTCGCTCAACAACAACCCCTTCGACCTTTACCTGATGATCGGCTTCGGGGTGTTCGGCTATCTGCTGCGCAAGCTGGACATCTCCCTGGTGCCGGTCGTGCTGGGGCTGCTGCTGGGCAATTCGATGGAGTTCAACCTGCGCCGCGCGCTGAGCATCTCGGGCGGAGAGTGGGGCATCCTCGGGGCCAGCGGGATCTCGATCGGGCTTTATGCCCTGGCCGGGGTGATGGTCGCGGCGGGCATCGCCGTCGCCCTGGTGCGCCAGCGCGGAGAAAAGACCGGCGGCGGGTTCGAAGGCCCCTGACCCGGCATCTGACGGCCGACACGACGAGAGGGAGGCAGGCGATGAGCCAAGCCAAGCGCGTGCTGTTCACCGGCGGCTCCGGCAAGGCCGGGCGCCATGTGGTGCCCTACCTGGTCGACCGCGGACACCAGGTGGTGAATGTCGACCTGATGCCGCTCGACCATCCCGGGGTCGACAACCTTCAGGCCGACATCGCCGATTCCGGGCAGATGTTCGACGCCATGACCATGCACGCCAACCTGGGCGAGCTGGAGCCCGGCGGCGGGCCGAAGCCGTTCGACGCGGTGGTCCATTTCGCCGCCGTGCCGCGAATCCTGCTGAAGCCCGACAACGAGACCTTCCGGATCAACACCGTCGGCACCTACAACGTGATCGAGGCGGCCGTGAAGCTGGGCATCCGGAAGATTGTCATCGCCTCGTCGGAGACGACCTACGGCATCTGCTTCTCCGAGGGCGAGACCGATCCGAAGTCGCTGCCGCTGGAGGAAGACTACGACGTCGACCCGATGGACAGCTACGGCTGTTCGAAGGTGGTGAACGAGGTGACGGCGCGCAGCTTTCAGCGCCGCAGCGGTTTCGATATCTATGCGCTCCGCATCGGCAATGTCATCGAGCCGCACGAGTACCAGGAATTGTTCCCCGACTTCTTCCGCAATCCGGCGCAGCGGCGGCGCAATGCGTTCTGCTATATTGACGCGCGCGACCTGGGGCAGATCGTCGACCTGTGCCTGGAGAAGGACGGACTGGGTTTTCAGGTCTTCAACGCCGGCAACGACACCAATTCGGTCGACATCCCGACCGCCGAGATCCTGAAGCGGTTCTTCCCCGACGTCCCGGTGACCCGGGACCTGGGCGAGAACGAGGCCCTGTTCTCGAACCGGAAGATCCGCGAGGTCCTGGGGTTCCAGGAGCGGCACGACTGGCGGCAATACGTCCGACCATAGGGAAGGAGGGGGCGGCGGCACGCCCCGCCGGCCGCCATCCTCCGCCGATTTGTTGCGGCTCAAATGACCGGCCCCGGGCCGGTGAGAGGCTGATCGCCCCCATCCGGCCACGGGAGGCGACAATGCTCACCGGCACCGCATCATCCGCGCCGCGAACCGGCCGTGCCAGAGGCCTCGGCCAGGTATTGGCCGCCCTCGCGCAGGCCCTGACGGGACACCTGGCGGCGTGGCGAGCGGCACCGCCGGCGCTACGGCCGGCGCCACCGGCGCCCGACCGCCCGGTGCGCCACCGCTTCAGCCGCTGCCGCCTCCACAACAACGCGATGCTGTAGTCGAGGCCGGGCGGCGACGCGGGCGATCGCCGGCGCCGGATCCAGGCGCCCGGCTCGCCGGCGAAGGCGTCGCGGACGCGCCGCGATTTGGTCAGCCGTGCCGTTCAGTCCCTCGGCGTCGACATGGAGCGCGAGGCGGCCCGGACTCTTGTCGAATGGTTGGAGTAGACGCCATGGGCCAGGCTGACGGGTGCCGAGGCCTTGGAGCTGTACGCGCCGAGCAGCACGGCGGCGGCCGCCGCCGGAAAGATCGCCGCATTAACAAAAACCGCAAGTAATCTGCTCGCGTCCCACGCAAAGCACGAGAGCGGGAATATACTAATCGCGTAAATTGCAGACAATATGCCAACCGTTTGATCGCCTTCGTCCGGCGCGGTGGGATGTCTAAAGTACATGTTAACCAATGAAATCTAGCTTCGTGTGGAAGCGGTCGCCGGTCACCGGCCGCCGGTTGCCGCAATGCGTGTGGCGCATCTCCATCCTGCAAGAACTCCTTCAAGCGACTCCCCCCACAGGAAGAGAGACGAATGAACAAGGGCCGCCTGATCCGTATCGCCATTGCCGGCGTGTTGCTGACCGTGGGCGGGCTGGCCTTCCTGCCGCAGATCTTCGTCCTCACGGGAACGGAATCGGTCGTTTCGGGCCGGGTGCTCGTCCTGCGTCCGGAGATCGACGGGCGCGTCACCGGTCCGCTGCCGGCGCCGGGCACCGTGCTGCCCGCCGGCGCCACCGTCGCCGAAATCGTCGGCCGCGTGCCGGACGAGCGCGCCGTGCGACGGCTGGAGGGGGAGATCGAGGCAATCGGTCGGCGCCTCGACAACATCGCGCAGACGCGGTCGACGCTCGAGGCGACCCGCGCGGCGCTGGAAGCCCGCGCCGCGGCCTTCGCCGCACACGAGCGGTTGGAAACCGCGGCCGAGCTGGCAGGAGCGGAGGCGGCCCTGACGGCCGCCCGGGCCGAAGCCGACCTCGCCCGACAGGAGGCCGAGCGCCGAGGGCGCCTCGCCGCCAACGGACATGCCAGCACCGCCGACCTCGAGGCGGCCCGGCGGACGGTGCGTGTCGCCGAGGCAGCCGTGGACGCCCGGGCGGCCGAAAGGGATGCGGTCCGCGCCCGCCTCGCGGCGGTCGACGACGGCTTCTCGAGCGATCAGGGCCAGAACGACGTCGCCTATTCGCGCCAGCGGGTCGACGAGATCGATCTGCGGCTCGCCGATCTCGCCGCCGAGGCGGGCGATCTGGAGGCACGACGGGGCCAGGCGAGCCAGGAACTCGAGGCCGAACGGTCATGGCTGGCGCGCAGCTCCGGTGAAAGGCTGACCGCGCCGACGCGATCGGTGGTGTGGCGGCTGCCGGTGGCGTCCGGCAGCGACGTCACGGTCGGCGAGCCGGTGGCCCGGCTGCTCGACTGCTCGGACCTGTTTCTCGAGGTGCACATCGACGAGCGCGACGCGGTGGCGGCGCGGCCCGGGGGGGAGGTCGACGTAGTGCTGACGGGAGGCGGCCCGACCGTGACGGGGCACGTCGCCACCGTGCGCGGCGGCGCAGCGGCGTTCGAGAACGGGTCTCTCGCGGCGACGGTCGGCGAGCGGCACACCCGCCGCACGGTCGAGGTGGTGGTGCAACTCGATGCGGCGGCGCTGGCTGCGGAGGAGACCGCGTTCTGCCACGTGGGCCGTTCGGCCACGGTGCAGTTCGAGGGACTGACCGGCCGCGGCGCCAGGACGCTCCAGGCGCTCTTCGACGGTCTGGGCGGCGGCGCGCTCGCGGCGGCGCTATCCCACCGCATCGGTCTCAGGCCGGCCGGCGACAGCCCGTGATCGCGTTGGATCCCCTCTGGATCGGCCCCACCGCGCTGGCCCTGGCGCTGGTGCTGGGCGTGCCGGCGCTCTGGTCGCCGCGCGTGGCCTGGGTGCGCCTGGCGTTTGCCGCGATCGCCGGGGCCGTCAGCATTCGGTACCTCTGGTGGCGCCTCGTCGAAACGGTGCTGCCGGGACACGGGTCGTTCGGCCCGGACCTCTGGCTGTGGGCCGTGTTCGGCGTGGAGGCGGCGGTCATGCTGGCGACGCTGACCTTCCTGTTGATGACCTGCCGCGTGGCCGACCGAAGCGGGGAAGCGGACGAGGCCGGCCGTCGCTGGGCGGAGCGGCCGGAAGACGCCTATCCGGCGGTCGACGTGTTCATTCCGACCTTCGACGAGGGGCCGGAGGTTCTCGAGAAGACGATCATCGCCGCCACCGCGCTGGACTGGCCCGACTACACGGTGCACGTGCTTGACGACCAGCGCCGCGAGTGGGTCCGGGAGCTGGCGGAAAGCCGGGGCGCCCGCTGGGTCACCCGGCCCGACAACCGGCACGCCAAGGCCGGCAACGTCAACCACGCGCTCGGGATCACGTCGGCACCGTTCGTCCTGGTTCTCGACGCCGACTTCGCGCCCCATCGCAACATGCTGCGCCGGATGATGGGGCTGTTCGACGATCCCCGCGTCGGCATCGTCCAGACGCCCCAGCACTTCTACAACGCGGATCCGATCCAGACGAACCTGTTGATCGGCGATGCGGTGCCGGACGACCAGCGGATGTTCTTCGACGTCATCGCGGAGGGGCGGGACGCCTGGGACGCGATGTTCTGCTGCGGCTCCTGCGGCATCCTGCGGCGCCAGGCGCTCGAGGACATCGGCGGCGGCCTACCCACCGACTCGATCACCGAGGACATGCTGACGACCCTGGCGATGCGGCGGAAGGGCTGGATCACGCGGTACCTCAACGAGAAGCTCAGCCAGGGCCTGGCGCCGGAGAGCGCCAAGGCGTTCTTCGTGCAGCGCCAGCGCTGGGCCCGGGGCAACGTCCAGCTCGTGTTCCTCCGCAACGGTCCCTTCGGTCCCGGGCTGCGCTGGGTCGAGCGCCTGTTCTACGCCCCGTTCTACTGGGTGCTCGAATTCCCGGCGCGGGCCTTCGGCTTCCTGGTTCCGATCGTCTTCCTCTGGACCGGCCTCAGCCCGCTGGCCGGCGCGACCACGGAAAGTCTTCTGGCGCACCAGCTGCCCATGCTGATCCTGCTGGCCGGCTGGATGCACTGGATCGCGCCGGGCAAGCACCCGCCCCTGATCGGCCAGGCGTCGGCGACATTCATGACGTTCCGCATCGCGCCGGCGGCGCTGTCGGCCCTGGTCAAGCCGTTCGGCGAGCCGTTCCGGGTGACGCCCAAGGGCAAGGCGGCGGCGGGCGACGGGCTCGAGGCCTTCACCTTCCGCGTCACGCTGGCGCTGTTCGTGCTGACGGTCGGCGGGATGCTGTTCAACCTGACATCGTGGCAGCCGCGGCCCAACACGGCCGGGTTCTATCCGATCGCAGCGGCCTGGTCGCTCGTCAATGCGATCATTCTCGCGCTGGTGATGGCGATGTGCTTCGAGGCGCCCCGCCGGCGGTCGGAGGAGCGCTTTCCGGCCGACGAGCCGGCGCGCCTGATGATCGACGGCGCGCAGGTGCCGGCGCGGCTTCGCGACATCTCGGTCGGCGGCGCGCGCCTCGAACTGGAGACGCCGGTTGCGGTCGGAGGCGGCTGGGGGCTGGCAGTGCTGGAGGATGTCGGCCCCGTTCCGGCAATGGTGGTCCGGTCGGTCGGGACGACGGCCCAAGTTCGGTTCGACCCCGGTCCAGGGGTGCGCGAGGCGCTGATCGCCAAGATCTTTTCCGGGCGCTACAACAACGCGCCGCCACCCCACGGGGTGGCGTTCGTCATGCGGGTCCTGTCCGCGCGGCTGTTCGGCCGCACCTGGCGCGACGGCCCGATGGGCCAGCCGCAGGCGGTCGCGGCTCCGGCTCGGCGCCCGGTGTCGAGGGGGCCCGCCGAGGCCGGCGAAGGGCGCGGAGTGGAGGCGGCCTGACGGCAGGGGGCCGCAGCGGGGCGCGGGATCGACCGGGGCCGCGGCGCGGGCATGCTCCCGCCGCGGTTGCTCCGCTTCGCCGACGCAAGGACGAGGGGCCGCTGCCCGTGGCGCGCCGTGCAGAAACAGGATAGCTTCAATGGCATGGACTCCGGCCGCAAGATCCGTCGCCTGGCAGCTGTTCTGTTTGCCGATGTCGTGGGCTATTCGCGGCTGATGGCGGCGGACGAGGCCGCTGCGCTGGCCACCTTGAACCTCCACCGGCAGATCGAGTTCGATCCAGTCGTGGAACGGCACAACGGCCGCATCGTCAAGCTGATGGGCGATGGCACGCTGGTCGAGTTCGCCAGCGTCGTGGACGCCGTCACGTGCGCGTTGGCCATCCAGAAGGCGGTGGCCGGCGGTGGTTCGGGCCTCAAGCTGCGCATTGGGGTCAATCTCGGCGACATCATCATCCAGGGCGACGACATCTACGGCGACGGTGTGAATGTCGCGGCGCGGCTGGAGCCGTTGGCGGCGCCAGGGGGCGTCTGCGTCTCGTCCGTAGTGCACGAGAGTATCCGCGACCGCGTCGACGCGGAATTCACCGACGGCGGAACGGTCGAGGTCAAGAACCTCGCGCGCCCGGTGAAAGTCTGGCATTGGCGCCCCGGCGACCCGGGCATTCCGAGCGAGGTGATGAAGGCGGCCGTGCCCGCCGCGGCGCGCGACCGTGAAGGCCCGTCGCTGGCGGTGCTCGCCTTCGACAACATGTCGGGCGACCCGGAGCAGGTCTATTTCTCGGATGGCATTGCCGAGGACATCATCACCGACCTGTCGAAGGTGTCGGGGCTGACCGTGATCGCCCGAAACTCAAGCTTCGCCTACAGGGGCCGGTCGGTCGACCTGCGCACCGTCGGGCGTGAACTGGGCGTCGCCTATGTGCTGGAGGGCAGCGTCCGGCGCGCGGGCCAGTGCGTGCGCGTGACCGCCCAGCTGATCGACGCGGCCACTGGCGCACATCTGTGGGCCGATCGCTATGACGGCGATCTGGCGGACGTGTTCGGGGTGCAGGATGCGGTGACGCTGAAGATCGTGGAGGCGCTGAGGGTCCGGTTGACCCCGGCCGAGAGGGCGGGCATTACCACCCCGGGCACTGCGAACCCGCAGGCGCATGACGCGTTCCTGAGGATGCGTGACCTCGTGATGTCTCCGGTTCTGACCCCGCAAGGCTACCGGCACGCTATGGAGCATGGCCGTAGGGCGGTCGAGCTCGACCCGGAATACGCGCAGGCCCTGGGGCTCCTGTCCACCTTCCAGTGGCTCGATTGGCACAACGGCTGGTCGGGCGACGCGCAAGACGTCATAGCGGCGCGGGCGAATCTGCTGGCCGAGAGGGCCATGTCGGTCGATCCGGACGAACCGATGGCCAACATCGCCGTCGCCGTCGCCGCGCGGTTTCAGGGCGACCTCGAGACCGGGGAGCGGGCCGGCCGGAAGGCGGTGTCGCTGAGCCCCGATTCCGGACTGGCTCTGTTCAGCCTTGCCGAGATCATCTGCACCTCGGGCCGCCCCGAGGAGGCCGTGCCCTTGCTGGAGCGGGCGATCCGGCTGGAACCCGCGTGGTCCCAGCAGCATCTTCAGTTCCTGGGACAAGCGCATTTCCTGCTGGGCAACTTCGAGACGGCGGCGCTGATCTTTCGCGAGCGGCTCCACCTGGCCCGCGACACCGACATCGGCCGCGCCTGGCTGGCCGCGACCCTGGGGCATCTGGGCCAGACAGAGGAGGCGCGCGCCGTCTGGGCGGAGCTTGTCGCGATGAAGCCCGATTTTCGCATGGCCCCCCGCCTTGCGCGGTTCCGATATACGCGGCCCGAGGACCCGGCGCTGGTCCTGGCGGGGCTGACCAAGGCGGGGCTGCCGACAGGAGCGTGACGCCGGCGCGCTAGGCCGGCGCCTCGTCGGCGGCCGGGGGCGGTCGCCGCCGCCCGGCGGTCATCCGGCGATGCCCCAGGTGCCGTCCGGGCGCTGGCAGAACAGCAGGTCGAAGCTGCGCGTCCGTTCGCCCTTCCGCAGCGAGATGTCCACCTGACCGCAGGCCGCCTCCTGGATCGTCTCGCGGCGGGTCAGCCGCGCCGTCCCGCCGGTGCCGGTGTCGGGGTTCTCCCAGTCGCGGGCCTCGCCGACCTCGGCCTCGTCCAGCAGGCCGCTCAGCGTCTGGCGCAGCAGGTCCCGGTCGCCGGCGGACAGCTCGATGCCGGGTGTGCTCAGGAAGAAGCCCACCTGCGCCGCCGCCGGCGCGACCGCCAGGACCGTCGCCACGGCGGCGACCGCCAGCACGCCACGCCGGCCGACCGGCGATTGCTCCTGCGTCATCGTTTCCTCCCTCTAGCTTGCGACGGCGCAGTACCGCCCCTCATTCGGCCGCCCCGGCCCCCGGCTGGTTGGCGACCCGCTCCGCCGCCGCGGCGGCGATCTTCGGATCGATGTGATCGGCGGCGTCGACCTTGACGGTGACGCCCTTGGCGACCAGCTCGACGCCGTTGTCGCGGAAGGCCTGCACGATCCGCTGATAGGCCTCCTTGCGGATCGAGAACTGCTCGCCCGGCTTGGTCATGAACTTGACGCCGATGATCAGCGCGTCGTCCTCCACCCGCCGCACGCCCTGGCTCTTGAGCGGCTCAAGGAAGGAGGGACCCAGCGTCTCGTCGGCCTCGAGATCGGCGCCGATCCGCTTGATCAGCTTCTTGACCAGGGCGAGGTCGGTGCCCGGTCCGACCCGGAACTCCAGCTTCATGATCACCCAGTCGCGGCTGTAGTTGGTCAGCTGGCCGATCTGGCCGAACGGCAGCGTGTGCATGGCGCCCCTGTGGTGGCGCAGCCGCAGCGAGCGCAGCGTGATCCCCTCGACGGTGCCGCGGGTGTTGCCGACCTCGACGTACTCGCCGATGCGGAACGCATCGTCGAGCAGGAAGAAGATGCCGGCGACGATGTCGGCGACCAGGCTCTGCGCGCCGAAGCCGATGGCGAGGCCGACCACGCCGGCGCCGGCCAGGAGCGGGCCGATATTGATGCCGAACGACGACAGTACCGACAGGATCACCAGCGTCGCCACCACGGCCAGGGCGAAGGCGCGCATCAGCGGCAGCAGCGTCGCAAGCCGGCTGGCGGAGGAGCCGGCCGGCGCCAGCCGCGCCTTGGCGATCTGGCGGTCGAGCCAGCTTTCGAGGAACAGCCAGCCGACATAGCCCAGCACCAGCACCACGCCGCCCTGGAATACGATCCGCGCCAAGGCGGCGCCGGCGCCGTCGCCCTCGGCCGGGTCGACGCCCCAGACCGCCAGGATCAGCCACAGCGCGGCCAGGACCAGAACGACCCGGACTGCCCGACGAAGGCCGCGGCCGGCTGGCGGCGGCCCGGTCCTCCCGCCCTCGGTCCTCCCGCCCTCGGCCTTCGCGGCCGGGGCGCCGCCCGGCAGGCCGCGGTCGAGGACGCGGGCCGCGGCCGGGAGCAGGAGCACCACCAGCAGGCTGAGACCCGCCTGCGGTGCCACGCTTTGCATCCCGGTCAGCTGCGCGCCGCTCCACAGCGCCCAGACCGCGGCGAAGGCCAGCGTCATCGCCGCCGCGGCCGTGGTCCCCGCGGCCGACACCGCCGCGGGGCGCTCGGCATCGGCCAGCGCAGCGCCGATCAGCCCTCGACGGCGCCAGGTCAGGGCGATCGCGGCCAGCGTCACCGCCAGGCTGAACGCCAGCGCAGCCAACCGCTCCGCCGCCGGCGGCAGGTCGAGGAACCGGACGTAGAGCACCGGCCCGGCGAACACGGCGGCGACCGTCACCACCGTCACCACCGACCGGTGGACCGCCCGGGCCGAGGCGTCGCCGATCGGCATCCAGCGGCGCTCCGGCGCGTCCGGCGACAGGCTGAAGCGTGACAGCGCCGCCACCAGGAGCGCTGCGACGATCATCGCCAGCAGGCCCTCGAGCAGGATCGATGCACGCGGATTGGCCGGAGCCATCGCAAAATAGAGTCCCACCACCGCTGTCGCGAACGCCGCCAGGCCGGCGACGTCGGCCAGCAGGACCGCGGCGGCGCGCGCGAGCCTGCCGTCGCCGCCCGGGCCCAGCCGCGCCGCGAAGGGCGCGAGTTGCCGGCGCACCAGCCAAGCCGCCAGCAGGCCGACGGCAACCACCAGGGTCGCCCGGACGGCAATGTCCAGCGGACCCGAGCGATAGCCGGCGGCGGCGTCGCGCGCCACAGCGGCGCGCGTCAGCGCAGGAAACTGGGGGAGGATGGCCAGGGCCTCGACGAAGCGGTCCCGGGCCCGGGCCATCATCGGCGCCGGGGGCGGCGCCTCGGGCGCACCCAGCAGCGCGAGCGACGAGCGCAGCGCTGCCCGCGCCTGGCCGTCATCCAGCACCGCCACGATCGCGTCGATCTGCTCCGGCGCCAGGCGCTGGGGCAGCGTGCCGAGGATCCGGGCGAGGTCGGCCGCCGGTCCCGCGGCGGCGTCGCCCCCCGGTGCGGTGGCCGCCTCGGTGGGCCCCCCGGTCGCCGGCTCGCCCGGAGCCGCCGGGTCCTGCGCGCGCGCCAGGCCGCCCGCTCCGCCGGCGATCAGCGCGATCGCCACCGCCGCGACGGCCAAGGCTCGGCGGCCGGCGCCGCCGCTGCAGGCCGATGCCACGAGCCCCCGCAGGGGGTGCAGAGGGAGTCGGTCGCGCATCGACATCATCTGTTTCATGGCTAAGGTCTTGCGCAGTTTTCCAGCGCCGTCGGCCATGATAGTCGAATATTCAGAAATAAATATCCCCGATCGCCATCGTACGGCGGTCCCCGCCGTCCTTGCTCCGGCGAGGCTCTGCCACCGGCCTGGCGCAGGGTCCGCTCGTCATCCTCGGTACCGGCCGGAAAGGGGCCGGGTGCCTTGCCGATCCCGCCGGGCGCCCGACACCGGTCGTTCCCTCGACCGCCGCCGCCCAAAGCTACGGAGTGACCGGGAACCGCCACTCCCCGGCGGATGCCGTGATCTCCTGGGCCCTGGCTGTCGGACTCACCGAGGCGCCGAACCCCGCGGCGATCATGCCGTCGCAACGGCGTCGACAGCCCAGGCGGACCGACGCCATGGCTGCCGCGACACCGCCGCCCCGACACCCGCCCAATCAAACGGCAGGCGGCTGAATCGTGATGAATTCTTCTAAGATCTGCGGGTATTGCCCGAAAACTGGGCAAACTGCACATGCCTGCTGGAAAATAGAAAAAAAATCCTCTTCATGGTCTTGGTTCGAGCGCGCGAGACTGATCCCCGTTCCAGAGCGTGCTCTGGGAAGCTGGCGGGCCCCTCACCGTTCAGGAGGATCGGATATGGACATTGCCGAGAGTGCGGTGGCGTGGCCGCGGACCCTGGTCGACCAGGTAGGGAGTCTTCCCGTCACTGACGACGGTCGCGCACCCGCCTTGCCGGCAGCCTGCTACACCGATCCCGCCTTCTTCGCCTTCGAGCGCGATCACATCATTCCGCGCCACTGGACCTGCCTGGGCCATATCGACCAACTCGCCCGTCCCGGAGATTACCTCTACGGCGAGATCGGCCGGGACTCCGTCATGGTCGTACGGGCGGGGGATGGCCGTCTGCGCGCCATGAGCGCGCTCTGCCGTCATCGCGGCCACCCGCTGGTGACCGCTTCCGGTCACACCGCCCGCGGATTCCGCTGCCCGCTGCACAGCTGGACCTACAACACGGAAGGGCGGCTGATCGGCGCCCCTCGAATGGGGCGGGCCGAGACGGTCCGTGCCCTCACCGAATGTACCGCGCTGCCCATGCTGCCGATGACCGTTTGGCACGGCTTCGTTTTCGTCAGCCTGGCGCCGGGGGCGCCGCCGCTGGAGGAGGGGCTGGCGAAGCTCGAGGCCGCCTGGAAGGGCTACGAGGAGGCCGATCTGGTCGCCGTGCCGCCGGCCATGTCCGACAAGCCGCTGCCGTGGAACTGGAAGGTCCATGTCGAGAACTTCACCGACGCCTATCACCCCGAATACGTCCATCAGGGAACCCATGACTTCGCGCCCAGCGCGATGCGCGATGACGGTGTCGCGTTCACGGCCATGGAGCCGGGCGACCAGTGCATCGTACGCAGCGTCCCGCTGATCGAGCCCGACGGCGGCATGACCCGCGACGGTTGGGGGAAGCCCGCCGAATTCCCGCCGATAGAGACGCTCACGCCGACGCAGCGCCGGCGGCTGACCTTCGCGCTGATCCCGCCAAGCCTCACGCTCATCTTCGCGCCGACCCATATCGGCTATGCCCTGCTCCGCCCGATCGGGGCCGAGGCGACACTGGCCGCCAACGACCGGGTGACCGGTGGCGGCTGGCTGGTGCCCCGCAGCACGCGGGCCCTGGCCGACTTCGACGAACGCGCCGCGCGTATCCGCGAAGGCGGCGCAAAGATCTGGTCCCAGGACGTGCCCGTGAACACCGGCATGCAGGCGGCCAAGCACGCCCGTTTTCTGCCCGTCAGCCAATACGGTCCGCTCGAGAGGACGCTCGAGCAGTTCAATGCATGGATGGTGTACGCCGTCAGGGCGACCCTGAGCGACCTCTGAACCGAATGGAGAAGTGCGATGGCTGGAATTCTGCTTTCCGACAAGCCTGATGCGACGGACGAAGACCGTGCCGCCTTCGCGCGGGCGCAAGCCGAACGCGAGCGCGCACGGGCGGTGGCCCGCATGGCCGAGGCCGAGGCCCGAAACGGCTCCGCAAAGCGGGAGGCGGCCATCTCGGTCCCTGGCACGACACTCCGCGACACGGTGATGGAGCCGGGCCGCAACCACTATGTCGCCCGGCTCGATGCCGGCTCGCATCTGCGGATCATCGACATGGGCGGTCAGCAGGCGGTCGACTTCCTGTGTTTCGATCGCGCGGACACGGCGATACGCTACAACAACTCCAACGCATTGAAGCTCAACGGCACGATCTACGTAACGACCGGCTTCAAGCTCTATTCCGATGTCTCCGAAGTCCTCATGACCGTCGTCGCCGACACCGTTGGTCGCCACGACACCATCGGCGGCGCGTGCTCCAGCCAGGTCAACTACATGCGCTACGGCATCAAGGACACGCCGAGTTGCCGCGACAATTTCCTGGCTGCGATGGACTCTCTAGGAATGAGCGCGCGCGACATCCACCAGAACATAAACTTCTTCATGAACGTGCCCGTCCATCCGGACGGCTCCTCGGCCATCGAGGAGGGGCTGTCCGAACCTTGGGACTATGTCGAGCTGCGCGCCGACAAGGACGTGCTGGTGGTCATGTCGAACTGCCCGCAATTCTATAACCCCTGTTCCGGTTGGAACCCGACCCCCATCCGCATCATCGAGTGGAAGCCCTGACGTCTTCGGTCGCCGCAAGGGTGTCGGGGGCGGACAAGCGCGCTTCGACCGTTTCGGTCGTGCGTCGGATGTGTCGCCGCAGGATCAGCACCGCATCCTCCTGGCTGCCCTCCAGGGCCGCCTCGAGCAAGTCGCGGTGTTCATCGACCATGCCCCGATAGAAGCCCCGATCGAGCCCGGCCAGGCGGCGATAGCGGTCGAACTGATCGTAGAGCTGTGCGCAGAACCTCAGCAGCCAGCGCGACGGGCAGGCCGCCAGAAGCTGCATGTGGAAGGCGCGGTGACGCTCCTCCCAGATCTCATGATTATCCGGCGTCACGGGCCGGTCGGCATAGAAGTCCGCCAGGGAGTCATGGGCGGCGCGGCAGGCGTTCCGCCAGTCCGAATCACCTTCCTTGATCGACCGTTCGAGCGCTTCGCTCTCCAGGCGCAGGCGCATGTCCCAGATGTCGCGCAGATCGGCGCGCGACACGCCGGCGACCCGGAAGCCGCGCTGGCTGAGCTGTTCGACCAGGCCCTGGGAGCTGAGCCGGCTCAGCGCCTCGCGCAACGGGCTGAGCCCCACGCCATAGGCCGTCTTGAGCTGTTCCATCGCCAAGCGGGTGCCGGGGGCGAGCCGGCCGGCGATGATGTCCGCCCGCAACCGCCGATGCACCCTGTCCGTCTGCGTGCGGACCGCTGGTTCACCGGCCGGAAGTGCCACGTTCATGCGCGTCGTCCCCTGGAATTTCTAAATTTCGATGCGGTCCGAAGCCCCGACGGCAAGCTGCATAAAAGATAGCCGAATGCTCACCGGCTTTGAATCGGCAATGCCTCAGGCAGCCCAGACCGGCCCGCAGGTTGCGCGGCAGAGTCCCTGATTTTCGAAAAGTGCCCTGCTTGGCATAGCGATTGCTTTACCGACTGCCATTGCATGAGCAGGCCGGCGTCCTCGCCGGAACGGCCCCCGCGACATCTGCCCCGAGACGAGGAGTCCAAGCATGGCAAGGCGAACCTTGACTGCCGCGGCGATCCTGACGGCCCTGGCCGCGCCCGCCCAAGCCCAGCCCGAATACAGCTTCACGCTGACCACCTGGGTGCCGGAGAACAACCAGTCCTTCATCGACTATGTCCAGGTCTTCGTCGACAACGTGCACGCCATGACCGACGGCCGCGTCGAGATCCAGGCCTTCGGCGCCGGCGTCATCGCCGGGCCGTTCGAGGGCTGGCAGGCGGTCCAGAAGGGCACCGCGGACATGGCCTACATGTTCCCGGCCTTCCTGTCGAACCAGGACCCGACCAACGCGATCGTGGCGGCGATGCCGGCCGGCATGCCGGTGGAAACGCTCGTCCACTGGCTCTATGTCGGCGGCGGCGAGGATCTCTGGCGGGAATTCCGTCGCGAGACCATGGGCCTGCAAGCCATCATCGCCGGCGCCGGGCCGACGGAGATCTTCCTGCATTCGAACGTGCCGATCCGAACCGGTGCCGATCTCGAGGGCGTCAAGGTGCGCACGGCCGGCGCGTGGGCGGAGATCATCACCGAATTCGGCGCCTCGCCCACGGTCATGCCGCCGGCGGAGATCTTCACCTCGCTGGAGCGCGGCGTGATCGACGCGACCGAATACGCGTCACCTGCCGCCAACATCCTGGCCGGCTATCACGACGTGGCCGACTACATCATCGTGCCTGGCGTCCATGCCACGAGCTTCGCCTACGAGATGGTCATGCAGGCGGAGACGTGGGACGCGCTGCCGGACGACCTGAAGGAAAAGATCGAGATGGCCGCGCGTCTGACGACCTTCGATTCCATGCTCCGCACCGACGACAAGGACATCGCGGCCATGCAGGAGTTCCTGGCCGGCGACAACGAGATCATCGAGCTGGACCCGGCCTTCATCGAGGAGGTGCGCATAGCGACCGCAGCCTGGGCGCAGGAGACGGCCGCCGCGCAGGAGGAGGCCGGCAACCCCTGGTTCGGTCGGATCTACGACTCCTACACGGCCTATCAGGACGCCTGGCGCACGGCGTCGATCTATCGCTGGACCGACGAGTAGGCTCCGCGCCCGTGGGGACCCGCCCTCCGCGCCTGGCGCCGGGTCGAGTTCGGCGCGGCCGGGGGCGGGGATCCCGCCCCTGGGGCAGTTCCCCCAGCTTCCGCGAGAATGAGCGATGCCCATGGCCCGCCCCGGCCCGACCAAGCGCCAAGGACTGCCCCGGCTCCTGAACGCTCTCGACACTGTGTCCACGGCGCTGGCCTGGCTGGCGATGGCGCTGATCGTCGTGCTGGTCGCCAGCATGATCTTCGAGGTGGTCAGCCGGCGCGTCTTCAACATGCCGACGCTCTGGGCGCAGGACATCGCGACCATGGCCAACGGGGTCCTGTTCGTCGCCAGCGGTGCCTTCATCCTGCGGACGCGAAGCCATATCCGCATCGACTTTCTGTCCAGTCGGTTCAACCCCACCGTGCGGCTGGTCATTGACGCGGTCTTCTTCGCGGCGGTGCTGGTCCCGGTGCTGGCAGTCATCGGCCACGCCTCGGCGAGCGAAGCGCTCGAGGCGTATCTGACCGACCGGGTGGAGTGGGTCAGTCCGTGGAAACCGCTGATGTGGCCCTATCTTTCCGGCATCGCGCTCGGCGTCTGGGCGCTGTGCCTCCAGGCGGCGATCGAGGCGGTGCGCTGCGTGCTGGAGATCGGCGAGCTGCGCGCGGGGAGGACCACCGCCGAGCGGTCCGCGCTGCGCCCCGGCGAGGCGCACGCTGGCGGGGGGCGCTGAGCCATGGCCGAGGCCGCCGTCGCCGCCTGGATGTTCCCGGCCGTCTTCTCGCTGATCCTGATCGGCATCCCCGTTGCCTTCGCGCTGCTCGCGGTGGCCATGGCCTTCGGCTACCTGGTGTTCGGCGACATCGTCGGCATCCAGGTTCAGAGCCGGCTGCTCGAGGTCGCCTCGAACTACGTGCTGTCGGCGATCCCGCTGTTCGTCTTCATGGGGGCGATCCTCGAACGCTCCGGCGTGGCCGAGCGGGTTTTTTCCGCCTTGCGCCTCTTTCTGGGCAAGCTGCCGGGCGGCATCGCCCTGACGACCATTGCCATGTGCGCGATTTTCGCCGCCGCCTCGGGCGTGGTCGGCGCGGTGGAGGTGCTGGTCGGGCTGATGGCCATGCCGGCCATGATGAAGGCCGGCTACCGCAATGACCTGATCGCCGGCAGCATCTGTGCCGGCGGTTCACTGGGCACGATCATCCCGCCGTCGGTGGTGGTGGTGGTCTACGCCTCGGTGACAAACCAATCGGTGGGCGACCTGCTCGCCGGCGTGCTGATCCCCGGCGCGCTGATGGTCGTGTGCTTCGCCGGATACATCTTCATGCGCGCCCTGCTTCGGCCGCAGGACGCGCCGCGTGCCGACGCCGCGGAGCTGGACGTTCCGCTGGACCAGAAGCTGCGGGCCCTTTTCTCGGCCGTGCTGCCCTGCGCCGGGCTGATCACGCTGGTTCTCGGCAGCATCTTCGCCGGTGTGGCCTCGCCGACCGAGGCGGGGGCACTGGGCGCCGGCGGCGCGCTGCTGCTGGCCGCCATCTACCGCGTTCTGACGCTGGAGCTTTTCATCGAGGCGCTGCGCCGGACGATCTCGATCTCCTCAATGATCCTGTTCATCGTCTTCGGCGGCGTCGCCTTCACAAGCATCTTCATGATCAGCGGCGGGAGCGACCTGGTCCAGGGCGTGGTCGACGGCCTGGATCTCGGCCCGACCGGACTGGTCATCCTCCTATTGGCGATCGTCTTCGTGATCGGCTTCACCATGGACTGGGTGTCGGTGATCCTGATCGCGGTGCCGATCTTCGCGCCGATCATCCGGGACAGCGGCATCGACCCCGTTTGGTTCGGCGTGCTGGTCTGCATCGCGCTTCAGACGTCCTACCTCACACCGCCCATGGCGCCGTCGATCTTCTACCTGCGCTCCATTGCCCCGCCGGAAATGACCTATCTGGAGATGTACCGGGGGGTGATCCCCTTCGTGGGCATGCAGCTCCTGGTCCTTCTGATCGTGCTGCTGGTTCCGGAGGCCGCGACATGGCTACCCGACCTGCTGTTCCGGAGCTGATGGCAGGGCCGGCCCCGTTGCCGGTATTAGCTGCCGTCGGGTGGTCAGTCACCGGCCTCACGCTGCCGTTCCAAGGCCACGGCGCCTTCCAGCGCCTTCAGCCCGGCCAGGAAATCGTCCTCCACCGCCGTGTCCAGCGCGTTGTTGAAGTCGCTGTAGAAAGCGGTGATGCAGGCACGGAAGGTGATCTCCACGATTTCCGGCTCGGAGAACGTGGCGCGCATTTTTTCGAATATCGTGTCGGACAGCCGCCGTGGGTCCGTAACCACCTGGACGGCGTAGTCGCGCACCAGCCTGTCGCGCTCGTCGAGGCCGGGGCAGTCTGGCTCGAGGATCGCGTCGATCGACTCCGGGCCCAGCCCGAGGCTGAGCAGACGCGGCGCGTGATGGGCCACGCAATAGGTGCAGGCCTTCGTGCGAGCAACCGCGGTCATGACGATCTCGAGGACCCGCTTGTCCAAGAAGCCTTCGTCCTTGAGCGCCAGCATCATGCCCATCATCCGCTCCAGCAGGATCGGGCGGTGGGCGAAGACGCGCGCCGCGTTCTCGAATCCGCCATAGTCCCCGGCATAGCGCTCATAGATCGGGCGCAGCGCGGCGGGAACCTCGTCGATCATCACGTCGCGGACGCGGGCCATGGCTCATCTCCTCGGTCGGGGGGCTGCGGCAGGAATCCCCGATCCGCCGGACCGGGTCAACCGGAATTTCGAAATTTGGCCGAGTTTGGTGCAAATGAGGGAGAGAGCCATGCCGCTTCCGGCACGTGAGACGCTGCTGATCGCCGGTGCCCTGGTCCTGGAACGCGACGGCGCCGGCTGGCGGACGAGAACCGCCGACGTTCTGGTCGAGGACGGGCGGATCGCGCGCATCGGCCAGATCACCGCCGAGGAGGCGCCGGTCGGCGCGCGACGGCTGGAGGGGGCCGGCAAGCTGCTCGCCCCCGGCCTCGTCAACGCCCATGGCCATTCGCCGATGACCCTGTGCCCGGGAACCATGGACGGGGCCAACCATCCGGCCTTCATGTGGCTCAGCCAAGCCGACACCTCGGGGCGGACGCCGCGGGAGGTCTATGTCTCGGCGATGCTGGGCTGCATGCAGATGCTGCTGACCGGCACCACCGCCGTGATCGACCACTTCCCCGAACAGGGCTTCGGCGCGGAGGACGTCGACGCCGTCGCGCAGGCCTATGTCGACAGCGGCATGCGCGCGGTGGTGGCCTTGCGCATCTTCGACGGCTCCTACGACGACATCGCGCCGGCCGGCGGTGCCGGGCTGGGGAACGCCGGTCCGCTGGCCCCCCCGAGCCTCGACGTCCAGCAGGCCCTGGTCGAGGGTGCGATCGATCGCTGGCACGGCCATGCCGGCCGCCTTCAGGTTTTTCCCGCCCCGTCGAACCCAGCCCGCTGTTCCGACGCGCTGCTGACGATGTGCCGTGACATGGCGGAGCGCCGCGCCGTCGGCATTCACACCCATCTGCTGGAAACCGAGGTCCAGATCGGAATCGCCCGGCGCCGCTACGGCACGACCATGGTCGAGCATCTGGACCGGCTCGGGCTGCTCGGCCCGTCCTTGACATGCGCCCACTGCAACTGGCTGAGCGAGGGCGACATCCAACTGCTGGCGGCGAGCGGCACCGTCGTCGCCCACAACCCGGAGAGCAACCAGAAGCTCGGTTCCGGCGTCGCGCCGATCCCCGAACTCATGGCCGCCGGCGCAACCATCGCGCTGGGCACGGACGGGGCCAACCACAACGACAACCTGATCATGCACGAGTCGATGAAGCTGGCGGCCCTTCTTCACAGGCCGCGCCTGACCGATCGGCGGCGCTGGATTCTCGCCGGCGACGCGCTGCGCATGGCGACCGAGGGCGGTGCCCGGGCCATGCGCCTGGAGGGGACCATCGGCCGGATCGCCGAGGGTCGTGCCGCCGATCTGGTATTGTATGACCTGTCGGCGCCCTGGTGGTTCCCGCTCAACAGTCCGGTCGAGCAGATGGTCCACGCCGAGACCGGTGCCTCGGTCGAAACCGTGATCGTGGACGGTCGCGTGCTCGTCGAGGACCGGCGCCTGACCGCGTTCGACGGCGCGGCGATCAAGGCCGAGGCCTCGGAGATGCTCACCGCGATCCGCGCGCGCAACGCGGCGCTGGTCGACGCCACGCGCAGCCTCGCCGAACAGTTCTGACCCACTTCGCAGCGATGCAAACCGCCGGAGGACCCATGCTCGAGATCAGCCGACACATGATCGACGCCGCACCGAGCCCCGTGGCGCCCTTCAGCCACGTGGTCCGAGCGGGCGACTTCCTGTTCGTCACCGGCCAGATGCCGACCGCGCCGGGCGGCGGCACAACGCTCGTTGCCGGCGGCATCGCCGAGCAGACCCACCAGGTGATGCGCAATCTGCAGGCGGTTCTCCACGGTGTCGGGGCGCGGCTCGAGGACACGGTCATGGCCCGGGTTTACCTGACGGCCTTCGAGCGGGACTATGCGGCGATGAACGCGGTCTACGAGAGCTACTTCCCGCCCGACGTGCTGCCGGCGCGGACCTGCATCGGCGTCACGGGGCTCGCCGTCGGCGCCCTGGTGGAGATCGACCTGGTGGCCGTGAGGGGGGGTGGCCCATGAGCTTCGAGGAAGGGCTGCGACAGCGCCGCAGCGCCGTCCTGCGGGACTGCGTGGCCTGCGGTGCCTGCGCCGAGGTCTGCCCGATGCTGGCGCCGGCAGGCCTGGGGGGCCAGTCGCCGGCGGCGCTCGCCGGCGGCATCCTCGACTGGATCCGCGAGGGCGACGGCCCGCAGCCCGCGCGCGACTGGGCCGAGGCCTGCTCGTCGAGCGGCACCTGCATTCCCGCCTGCACCCACGGGGTCAACCCGCGCTTCATGCTGGCGCTGGCCCGTCTCGCCGTCGACGAGGCGACCTCCGACCGGCGCAGCCGCCGCACGGCCGGCAACGCGAGCTATCTGGCAGTGGCCCGGGGGTCGAAGATCCTGGCACGCCTGCTGCTGCCGCCCGACCTGCTGGCCCGGGTCGAGGGGTCGGGCGCCGCGACGGCGGACCGCGTCGTCGACGGCGCGGAAGCCGGGCCGGGGGACGGTGCCGACATCTTGTTCTACACCGGATGCAACGTCCTCAAGACGCCGCACGTCGTCCTGATCTGCCTCGATGTCCTCGAGATGCTCGGCCACCGTCCAGCGGTGCGCGGCGGCTCCGGCAGTTGCTGCGGCGTCCTGAACTACCGCGCCGGCGACACGGGCGCGGCCGGGCGGCTGGGCGAGGCGGGGCTGGCACGCTTTGCCGCCACGGGGATCGACCCGGTGCTGGCCTGGTGTCCGACCTGCCACATCCAGTTCACCGAGCACGTGCTGCCCAATCATGCCGCCGCGACGGGCGAGACGCCGTTCGCCATGACGCCCTTCGTGACCTGGCTGGCCGATCGTCTGGACTCGCTGCGACCGCTGATGATCCATCCGGTGCGCCGGCGGGTCGCCTTGCACGAGCATGCCGGCCTCAACGGCGCGAGCGAAGCCGCGCGGCGGTTGCTCGATGCGATCCCAGAGCTCGACTTCGTCGATCTCGACCGGCCCCGCTACGGCTACATGTGCAACAGCCTGAACCCGCTGCCGGCCTTCAAGGCGCAGACCCATGCGGACCTGCTCGCCGACGCCGAGCGCGCCGGCGTCGACACCCTGGCGGGCGTCTTCCACGCCTGCCACCGCGACCTGTGCAGCCACGAGCGGGACTGGCCGTTCGCCGTGGTCAACATCATGGAGCTGATCGGCGAGAGCATGGGCCTCGCCCATCCGGACCGTTTCAAGGCGCTCAAGATGCTCCAGGATGTCGAGTTGGTCATGGCAGAGGTCGCCGACCTGATCGACCACCACGGCCTCGACGCGGACACGGTCCGCCGGGTGATCGCGCGCGACATGCTGGGCGAGCAGACCCTGCCGCTCCGCGGCCCGGGCCCGGGCCCGGGGACCGGAGACTGACGGCGGACTCACGGCCCGCCGACCGGCGGCGGTTCGCCCGCGCGGCGCCTGTTCAGTCCGCCGCGACGCTGTCCTTCACCAAGGCGCTGCGCTGGATCTTGCCGACGGGGTTTTTCGGGATCTCGGGCAGGATCTCCAGCGATTTCGGCATCTTGTAGGGCGCCAGCAGCTCCGCGGTCGCTGACAGGATCGCCTCCGGCGCGACGTCGCCGCTGTCCTCGCCCAGCTTGACGAAGGCCGCAATGCGGTTGCCGTACGCGTCGTCCGGGATTCCGATCACCGCTGCCTCGGCCACGGCCGGGTGCCTGAGCAGGATGTTTTCGATCTCCTGCGGCGAGATGAAGTAGCCCCGCGACTTGAACAGGTCGTCGTTGCGGCCGAGGTAGTAGAAATACCCCTCCTCATCCTGACGCATCACGTCGCCGGTGTCGTACCACTCGCCCTTGTGGGCGGCCTGCCATTTCTCCGGCGCCTTGTAGTAGCCGAGATACATGCCGGGATCGCTGCGGTGGATCATCAGCCGGCCGGACTCTCCGGGTGCCACCGGCTGCAGCCTGTCGTCCAGGATCGCCATGCGCAGGCCGGGCAACCCCTTGCCCATCGAGCCGTACTTGACCGGATTGTAGAGGGTGTTGGCGATGCAGGTCATGACCTCGGAGACCCCATAGATCTCCAGGATCGGAAAGGCGAAGCGGTCGGACCAGCGTTCGGGAACGGTGGAGCCCAGGGACTCTCCCGCGCTCATGAAATAGCGCACCGCCGAGAGGTCGAGTCCTTCCTCGACACCGGGCTCGGCCAGGATGCGGCGATAGAGGGTCGGCACGCTGAGGAACTGGGTGACGCCGGACTGGGCGACGGCCTCCAGCACGCCGCGCGGCGTCGTCCGGCCCCAGTGCAACACCACGGTCGCGCCGGCACGCAAGGGGCCGATCAGATTGTTGCCGAAGGTGCCCATGAAGCTGAACTCGCCCGGCGTCATGGTGATGCAGCCGGGCTCGTACTCGTTGTGCAGCACCACCATGTCGCCCAGGGCGACGACCCAGCGCTGGGCGTGGCGGATCCCTTTCGGCCGGCCGGTCGTGCCGGAGGAATAGACCATGAAGGCCGGATCCTCGGCCGCGGTGTCGGCCACCGGCGCCAGGGCCGGAAAAGCGGCCAGCGCGGCATAGGCGACGGTCACCGCGGCCGCCTCGCCGGCCTCTTCCGGCCCGGCGTCGAGCAGGATCACGTGGTCGAGCGCACCGGCCGCGGCCAGCGCCTCGAGCGGCGCTGCGTGCTCGCGGGGGGCGCAGGCTATGCGCGCCTCGCTGTTGTCCAGCAGGTAGGCGACCTCCTCCCGGCGAAGCTGGCTGTTGGACATCACCGCCACGGCGCCGAGCCGGAACAGGGCGAGGGTGGTGACGACCGCCTCCGGCGTGTTCGGACTGCGCATCAGGACCGGCGTGCCGGCGTCGATCCCCAGCCCGCGCAGGCCGGCCGCGACGCGCCCGACCAGCGTGTCGAGCGCGGTGTAGGTCAACGAGCCGCCGCCCCACACCAGCGCGGGCCGGTCGCCATGCCCCGCCGCCAGGCTGCGGCCGACGGTCTCCCGGTACATGTTCACCCGGGGCGAATAGACCCGGTACCCGGCCGGAACGACACCCTGTGCCATATGACTCTCTTCCTCTCGATCGTCTCGGGCCGGTCAGCCGTCCTGGCGGCGCCAGCGTGGCGGCCGCTTCTCGTTGAAGGCGCGCACGCCCTCGATGCTGTCCTCGGTGCGCGTGATCTCCAGGATCGCCGCCATCTCCTCCGCAAAGCCCTCGGCAGTGCGGTTGACGGCGTGCTGGTAGTGACGGATCAGCCGCTTGGCGTGGTGGACGCCGCGGTGGGGCAACGCGACGATCTCCGCGGCAAGACCGAGCGCCGCTTCGGGCAGGTGCTGCGGGTCCTCGACCAGCCGGTGAACGAGGCCGATCCGCTCGGCCTCCTCGGCGTCGACGAACCGGCCGGTCAGGATCAGTTCGGTGGCGCGCGACAGGCCGACGAGCTGGGCCAGCGTGCGCGTGGCGCTCCATTCGCTCAAGAAGCCGACGGGTACCGCGATTTCGGCCAGGCGGGCGCGGCGGGTCATGACGCGCAGGTCGCAGGCCAGCGTGAGCTCGAAGCCGATGCCCAGGCTGTTGCCGTCGATCGCCGCGATCAACGGCATCTGAAGATCCTCGAACTTGCGAAAGGCGCGCTGGAGGACGACGTGGAAGCGGTCGTTGAGTTCCCACAGCAGCAGGTCGCCGTACTCACCCTCGTCCAGGCCCATCCGGTCCTCGGGCCGTTCCAGGCAGAGCGTCTCGACCTTGAGGTCGCCGCCGGCGCAGAAGTGGTCGCCGGCGCCGGTGATCACGACGGCGCGCACGCCGGAATGCGCGATCTCGTCGGCGACGGCGTCGAGCTCCAGCCCCATGCGCGGGCCAATGGCATTGAGCCGTCTCGGGTTGTTCAGCGTCAGGCGCCCGATCGTGGCCGCTTCTGGGTGACCGGGAACAGGCAGCACCTCCCAATTGATGCGCTTGTAATGCATTACGACGGTCCAGTTCCGGTGGCGGTTATGGCGGCATCAAGGATGCACGCGCCATGCCACCCCCAACCGGGGCCGTCGACTGCCAGTGTATGCGCCGGGCAACGGCCGCGCCGGTGGCGGAGCGTTCCCGGGCCCCAACGACAGCACCGGCGGCTGCCCAAGAATCAAGCAGCCTGGACGGCGGCTACCGGCTCTCGGGAACGCCTAGACAGGCCAGTTCGGCACGGACGATCGCCGCGGTCTCGCGCACATGGCGGTCGAACAAGGCCGCGGCCGCGTCGCCGTCGTTGGCGGTTGCGGCCTGCGCCAGGGCGGCATGGTCGCCGGATACGCCGGCGGTGAAGGTCTTGCTCGGCAAGGCGAACCGCCGGTAGCGGTCGAAGCGATCCGACAGGTCGGCGCAAAAGGCGACGAGCATGGGCGAACCGCAGGCGGCGATCTGGCTCATGTGGCAGGCCCGGTGCAGGCTCTCCCATTCGCCGGAAAGCGGTTCGGCTTCTCCTGCCTTCTCGGCAACGCGGGCATAGCGATCCTGGGCCATCCGCACCCTGTCGCGCCAGGCCGCGTCGCCCCGTGCCACCGACAGGCGCAGGGCGTGACTTTCCAGGTGAAGCCGATTGGCGGTGATGTCGTCGAATTCGGCGATCGTGATCGAGGAGACGCGGAACCCCCGCTGCGCTTCGAGCTCGACAAGACCGGATGCGACGAGGCGCGAGAGCGCCTCGCGAATGGGGACGACGCTGACCCCGTAGCGCATCTCCAGAATCTTGAACGGAAGCCGCGCCCCCGGCTCGAAGACCCCGGCGAGGATGTCTTCGCGCAGGCATTCCATGACATAGAGGCTGATCGAGGGTGCCGCACCACGGACCGCCCCGGCGCAATCCGGCAGCGGGGCGAGGACGGGATCACTCACCACTGACCTCCATCGCCGTTGGTAGGATCGCACCCCCCTTGCGTCAAACAGTATAGGAGCGGGTCGGTCCGGGCAAGCAGCCCAGGGGCCCCCGTGTCACGGGAAAGCCGGCGGTTGCAGCTGGTCGACAGGGTCCAGTGAGACCGATCCCCGACACCTGAGGATGAAGCTCTGCTCGTACCCTCCACGCCTGTTCGCTGACGACCCAGGACACGGCCCTGGAAACCGCATCGTCAGGCATCGCCGTCCTCCCGGGTCGGCTCCTCGGCGGCAAGCGTGAGCCGAAGTTCGATCGGCCAAGACCGGATGCCCCAGCGCCCGCAGACGACGCCGAGCCCGAGCGCGGCAATCGCATCGAGCGGCCCCCACACCGCGATCGGCAGGCCCATCAGCGGCAGCGCCGTCGAGATGAATCCCAGCAGCAGAAAGCCCATTGTCGTGAACATCAGGACGACCATGCTGATCACGGAAGCCAGGGCAGCCAGCCGCTGGCCGAGGGTAGCCCGGCGTCCGGCCGTTATGGCGGGCGGTTGCTGGGTTGCGGTCCAGTGCAGGCCCCCGGCAGGCGCACTCCCGTCAGGCGAGGGGCCGGGAAGAGGAGGAGAGGGGGCGCCGACGGTCATCGCGCATCCTCCTGCGGCTGCGCCGCGCTGCGTGCGATGTCGTCCATGGCGACGGGAATTTTCCCGGCGCCGAACATCAGGACCACCACGGCCAGGACGACGGTCCAATGGCCGATACTGAGGCTGCCCATGGAGATCTCCCACAGGGTCCCGCCCGGAGGCCGGGACCGGGGTCAATCGCTGTCGCGATCGGATCGGGAGAACCAGCCGGACAGCCGGACTCCGCCCTCGGTCATGCGAAGGCGGAGGGCGGCCCGGTCGGGAAACTGTCGGCCGGCCGGCGGGTGGACCGGGGGGCCGCGTCGGCCGGCCGGGTCCTCGCCAGGTCTCCTTCGATCGGATCGTCCGGGAGGAGGAAGGGCGGGAACGGCCGCCCGACCGGAGGCGGCGATGCTGCGGCCTCGTCGTCCGCGCCCGACCCCGTGCGCAGCACGACCGTCTTGGGACCGGTGCTCGCGCCGGCGCGCGGCACCAGCCCCAACGGGTCGGGGGCCGGTGCCGCCGAGGCGCCGATGTCCGACCCGATCGCGGAGGACGGGATCACCCCCGGCGGAGGCTGGCCGACGGCTGTTCCCGCCACGGCCGCGGCGAGAAGGAGCAGCAGGCGAGCCACCGCGCGGGCGGTCATCGATGGTGATCCGAGGCAAGGTGGCGCCCAAGGCCGGGCGAGCCGAGAAGAGATGGTCAGGCAGCGGCGACCGCACAATGGCCGTGGCGAGGCGCGGCAAGAAAAATCCCTCTGCACGCCGACACAGCCTGTCCGGCCGGGTCGGTGATCGTCTCCAGAGGCGTCCCCGGCCTTGGTGCCGTCACGCCGTTCCGACGGCGAGGATCAGGGAGGCCGGCCCGACCCAGCCGCCGTCCCGGTCGAACACCCGCAGACGGTCCGCCGCATCCTGCCAGGCGGCCTCCTGGCGGTCCGGACCGAGGGTGGCAAGAAGGCTCCTCACCGGACCGCCCGCGATCCGAACGAAGGCGATGTAGCGGTCGACCGTGGGCAGCCGGAATGGCGCGTCGATGATCGAAGAGGCAATATCGCCAAAACCCGCCGATGCGAAGACGGCTTCGATCCGCCCCGGCGGCCCGAGGCTGAACAGGGAGCCGGGACGGAACGGGTCGTTGACCGGGAGGCCGGTGTGCTCCACGACCGTCTCGATCAGGATCCGCAGGCAGGGATTGCGGTCGGGCCGGGCGAAGACCAGCGCGGCGAACACGCCGCCGGACCTGAGCGCGCGCCGGACGGACTGCGCGCACCGGGCCGGTTCGGCCATCAGCATGAGGCCGAGACGGCAGACCGCGGCATCGAACGCCTCGACCTCGGGCAGGGAGGCCTGAGCGTCCGCCACGCGTGCCTCGACGCCGGTCAGTCCCTCGCGAACCAGCCTCTCCCGAAGGCGCGCAATCAGGGCTGGAGCGAGGTCGACGGCGAGGACACGCCCTTCGGACCCGGCGATCCTCGCAATGTCGCATGTCTGGTCTCCGGCCCCTGCCGCCACGTCGAGAACCCGGCTGCCGCTCCGGATGCCGGCCTGTCCGATCATGGCCCGGGTCGCGGCCTCGAGCCACGGCCGGATGACCGGCGTCTGCGCGTCCCACCCCGCGGCGGCAGACTCCCATTCGCTTCGAACTCGGCTTCCCTCGTCCCCGTCGGCTTCGGTCGTCATGATGCAGCTCTCCTCCCGGCTGGCCCGTGGCGCGACGCACGGCCGATAGAGGGTATCGGGACGCCGTCCCCCCGGGCAGTCGGCAGGATTGCGCAAGGGGGCCGCAGTCCTGCATAGTCCCTCTCGGCTTGGCGTCGAATTGGTGCCGTCGATGTTCGACTGGAACGACGTGAAGTTCCTGCTGGCCGTTGGTCGCCATGGCAGCACCATGGCCGTCGCCCGGACTCTCGGTGTCCACCAATCCACGGTGCAGCGCCGGCTGGCGGAGCTCGAGCGGCGACTGGGGCTTCGGCTGGTCGAACGGCTTCCGGTCGGATATCGGCTGACGCCCATTGGTCGGTCGCTGCTGCCGGCCGTGGAAACCATCGAACACGCGGCCGCCGGGATCGAGCAGGCCGCGGCGTCCGCCTGCAGTAGTGGCACGCTGCGGCTGACCTGTCCGGAACCCGTGGCGGGTCGTCTGGTGCAGTCGGGCCTGATCGACCGGTTCCATCGCCGCCACCCGGCGTTCCGTGTCGAGTTCATCCTGTCCGACCGCTATGTCGATCTGGCGAAGGGCGAAGCCGACATCGCGTTGCGATCCGGCGACACCGACGCCGACCTGGTCGGCCGCAAAGTCGCCGACTCGCTATGGGCCGTCTATGTCAGCACGGACTATCGTCGCCGACGCGGCGCCCCGTCGACTGTCCTGGATCTGGCGGCTCACCCGCTGATCGCCTTCGACGCCGGCATGAGCGGCCATCGGCTGTCGCTGTGGCTCGCGGATGTCGCCCGCGGTGCGACCTACGCCGCTCGGGCCGGAAGCGTTCTGGGGATGCTCCACGCCGCCAGAGCTGGCGTCGGGGTTGCGGCCCTTCCGACTGCGATCGCCGATGCCGAGCCGAACCTGATGCGCGCCTTCGGTCCGGTCGCGGAACTGACCCGCGCCTGGCGGCTCCTCGCGCATCGCGACACAAGGCCCCTGCCGAAGGTTGAAGCCTTTTTCGCCTTCGTCCTCTCGAACCGGAAGGCCATGGCCCCGATCTTGACGGGAGGATCGATCCCTGATCGCCGCAATGCCGAAACCATGCCTTCCGCGCCCGTCGACCCGACGCCCGACCCCTCGTTCCTCACAGTCTCCTGAGCATCGAGCCTTCCATGCTGTCTCCCGGTTTGCGGATTTCGTCCGTTTTCCACGTCAAGGAAATGCCCGCGAGCGAGGATCTCCAGTTTCGCTCGGCCAAGGTCCGGGAATTCTTCGATTGGTGGCGCTGCCTGCGAGCCGACCGCATGCCGCGGCGAAGCGATTTCGACATCCTCGATCATGCCCCCCTCGCCGCATCGCTTTTCCTGGTCCGGAAGCTCGACGCCGGCCGCTACCAGATGCGGATCCAGGGCGAAGAGGTGATCGCCATCTTCGGCTACAACCCCACCGGCCGCATCGTCTCGGCGGACGACCCGGTGGAAAGCTTCGGCCATGCCCTCAAGGAATACTACGACAGCGTGATCGCCGAGGGCTGGCCCCGCGTCTGCGTCGGCGATCTCAGCCATGCCGATCGCGGCCATGTCCGTTTCGAGAGCATAGATTGCCCGCTCCTGGGCGATGGCGAGAAGGACATGCCGTTCATCGTCGGGGTGATCGAACAGATCGCGTGACCGTGCTGCCGCGTGGCGGACCGTCCGCAGGCACGGGCGTCGGGAACGGCGACACGGGTCGACGGAGGACGACGGTCGCGGCGCAGGCTGCGGGGGGATTGAAGACGACATTGCGGAGCCCCATCTCTGGCCTCGCCTGAGGGACCGGGCCCCTCTGGCGGAGCCGCGGCAGCGCCGCCTCCGCGATGTCGGCCCCCAGGATCGCGTAGCCGCCACGGGTCCCCATGAGGACCGAACCGGCCTGTCGTGATCTCGGGAGCGGATAATGCCTTTCCTCGATACCCCCCGGCCGCGGCCGTGCCGCGCCTGGGCCGACGCGCGTTTCGACGGGGTGACCCGCGTGCTCGCGATCCTTCTCGAGAGCCGAGCCGAGCCGGCGCCGCGCCGCGGCCGGGCAGGCATGGGGCCGCCGCGTGCCGAGCGATCGTTCGGCGCTCGCCGCCACACCGCCCGGAGTCGCCGCAGGCCTGGCAGTTCCCTGGCGAGGGCGCCCTAGGCGCGGCTGGAACCGACGTTCTTCTGGAATCATTGCCCTTTTCGGGATGCCTTTCCATGCTCGAACGCCTCTCGCTGGTCGTCGGCACCGTGCTTGCGGCGCTCGGCTTCGTCTGGTTCGTCGACTCCGAAAGCCCGGTACTGCTCGCCCTCGGGGTCATGTTCGGCGGGATGATGCTCGCGGCGATCGGCCCGATCTATTGGCCGGGCCGGCGGCGTTCCCGGCCGCCGACGGACCGGGACGGTCTCGGCCCGATTCCGCCGGCGTGACCGCCGCTCCGCGCCCCCTTCACCACACGGCGGCCCTTCGACGCTGCCTTGCCCGTCGAACCTCGCTCGTGCCTCGGGAAACGATCGCATGCTCGCCCTTCAACTGGTCGCCGGCCTCGTCCTCCTGCTGATCGGAGGCGAATTGCTTGTCCGCGGCGCGGTCGCGGCGGCGCGGCGGATCGGCATCTCGCCGCTGCTCATCGGCCTGACCCTGGTCGGCTTCGGCACCTCCACGCCCGAGCTGGTAACCAGCCTGCAGGCGGCCTTCGCCGACTCTCCGGGCATCGCCGTTGGCAACGTCGTCGGCTCGAACATCGCCAACATCCTGCTGATCCTGGGATTGGCGGCCCTGCTGTTCCCGGTGGCGGTGGCGCCGGGCCCGTTCCGGCGCGACGGCACGGTGCTGGTGGTCTCGCAGCTCGCCTGCGCCGGCCTGATCGTCTACGGCAGCCTTGCCCGGATTCCCGGCCTCGTGTTCCTCGCGGCGCTGATCGGCTATGTCGTGTTCTGCTACCTGCAGGAGCGGCGCGGCGCCCCGCCGGACGACCCGCACGTCCACGAGGCGGAGGAGACGGCCGCGCCCGCGGCCCGGCTTCCGGTTGCGATCGGCCTCGCGATCGCCGGACTCGTGCTGACCATCCTCGGCGCGCGCTTCCTGGTCGGCGGGTCGATCGCCCTGGCGACCGCGGCGGGGATCTCCGAGACGGTGATCGGCCTCACCATCGTCGCGGTCGGAACCTCGCTGCCCGAACTGGTCACCTCCGTCGTCGCCGCGCTGCGCCGGCACGCCGACGTTGCGCTCGGGAACATCGTCGGCTCGAACATCTACAACGTCTTCGGCATTCTCGGCGTGACCGCCCTGGTGGAACCGATCCCGGTTCCGGCCGAGATCATCGGGTTCGACGTCTGGGTGATGCTCGCGGCGACCGCGCTGCTGGTGGCCTTCGCGGTGACCGGACGGCGGATCACCCGGGTCGAGGGCGGCATCCTGATGGCCGGCTACGCCGCCTATCTGCTGGCGCTGGCGGGGGGCGTCTGACCGCGGCGCGATGCGGCGGGGCGGGGGCGGGAGGCGCTGCTGGTGTTGCTGCTGATTGGGCGCGCCATCATATGGGCGACCCAGCTCCGCTCCTTCGCCCTCTCGATTACCGCCTTCGCCGCCGAACCTTTGGCACCATGTGCCCGAAGCCCTGCGATCCGAGCAGGGCAGGAACGGGTTCGAGCGTGCTCGAAGAGGCCTCCATAAGCCGATCGATGAACGCCAGGGACAATCTGCGTCGAGGACGCCACTGGTGATCAGTCCGGGTCGGAATCAAGGATCGTGGATCAGGCCCGGCGCCGCAACGGCCCAGGAAATCCAGCGTGTTCAGGATGTTCGGAGGAAGAGTGGCTGTGCGGGGAGGCGAGGGCGAACCCGTCTCCGTGGGGCATGCCGAAACAGGGAATTTTCAGGGAAATCCGAATTTCCGGGCCGGTGGCCGGTGCGTTCGGCCCCTGATGGTTCCCCATCAGCCATGGCCTTGCAGGACGACCAGGCGCAAGTTGCCGGATCAGCCCGACGGGAACTGCGGCGAGCACATCAGGGAATTTCAATCCGTCGATCAGTGCCTGTCCCCGCCGGCCTGTCGCCGAAAGCCTGAAACCCAATGCCGCGGCGGGAGCTCCAATCACAGGCGATCTGGCGGCAGGCGGCTCAATCGGGACCCGGGTGCCGGACCGGTCGCGGCTCGGTCTGGGCAGGGATCTTGAGCAACGCCTGGAGCAGCGCGTCGAGCGTGGCCCGGTCGCGGTCGCCGAGCGCCTGGGCCTGCCGGAACATCCGAGCCAGCTCGACCTCGGCGTCGGGCGCATCGACGTCCTCGCCAATCAACGCCGCGATCGTCACCCCGAAATGATCGGCCAGCCGGACGACGAGCTGCATCGACGGATTGCGGGCCCGGCCCTGCTCGAGTTCCCAGACATGAGCCTTCGACACGCCGACCGCGGTGGCGACGTCCTGCAGCGATTGCCGGCGTTGATGGCGGAGTTGGCGCATTCGCTCGGCCAGGGTCATCACCCCTCCTGTCGATACGTTTTTCATATCATACGGCTTTATACCATCACACTTGCATGGTCCAGCCATTTCGTGCACGATATGTTCTCCCACCCGAGACCGTTCGACCGCCGGCCCGAGAACGAGGATTTTCAAATGACGGTTACCGACGCCACCGATGAGATCATTGAGCAGCACCCGCCCGGCGCGCTGAAGCCCTGGCGCGGCAATGCGCGCACCCATTCGAAGAAGCAGTTGCGCCGAATCGCCGACAGCATCGCGACCTTCGGCTTTACCAATCCGGTGCTGATCGACGAGGCCGGTAGCATTCTCGCCGGCCATGGCCGGGTCGAGGCCGCTAAGCTGCTCGGCCTGGCGACGGTGCCGTGCCGGCGGCTCTCGACAATGACGCCGGCACAGAAGCGAGCCTACGTTATCGCCGACAACCAGCTGGCATTGACCGCTGGGTGGGACGAGGACCTGATCGCCGGCGAACTCGGCGCCTTGGCCGGGCTGGATCTCGATTTCGACCTGACCGTCACCGGCTTCGAGATCCCGGAAATCGACCGCCTGATCGACGAGAAGGCGCCGGAGGACCCTTGCGACCCGCGCGACGACGCCTTGCCGGACGTGGAGGCGGGGCCGACTCGTTGCCGACCGGGCGACCTTTGGCAACTCGGGCCACACCGGCTGGCCTGTGGCAGCGCGCTCGATGCGGCGACGGTCGCCTTGCTGATGGACGGCGCCCAGGCTCGCTTGGCGTTCGCCAGCTGGGTCACGATGGCCCCGATGCTTTGCCGCATCCCGACGACATCGTCATCAACCCGCGGACAGGCGAAGTTCAGTTCGTTGGGCCCATGTCGGCAGAGGAGAAGGCGAGCTGGGATGAGTTCCGCAAGACCGCAACGTGGCTGAAGGCCGTCTGTGCGGACCTGAGGCGGCGGATCGACGCGGAGCCCGACGGCCGTCGGCGGCGGCCGATGAAAGAACGTCTTCGTACCTGCGAACGGGTATTGGCCCGCTTCCAGGAGTTCCTGGGCGACGAGGGATGACCGGCGCCCCTCTGCGGTCGGCGGCCGTCGAACCGGAATGGTCACAGGACCGGTGACCGTGTGCGCTCGAGCCGCTCCGCCGCGCCCGCCGTTCGAGCAGCGCATAGCCAATGCCAGCGCGACGTTCTATGTCCGTTGCTGGACGCTTCGGATGCTGCGCTCGGTACTGACCTATGGACAGCGACTGCAACTGACAGACCAGAACTCCGCTAATACCACCCTGCATTGTTTAGAACCGATAGGCCCACTGGCGATGGCCGATGGACATGATTTTCCAGGGCTGGTCGATCAGCCTGTTCCCGGCATCGCAGCACAATGCGACGATCTCGTCG
>Ga0008835_100128_pt1 | contig 96434 bp, 98 predicted proteins | sample HotLakConsoUCCRE_FD_62215 | JGI IMG/M metagenome (GOLD analysis project Ga0008835, IMG submission 62215) | Hypersaline microbial mat communities from Hot Lake, Washington, USA - Hot Lake Consortium UCC-RE (Hybrid Assembly) ... | reverse complement strand
TCATCTGCTTGCGGAGCGCCAGGAGCGCGTTGTTGATGGTCCTGTCCTGCATGGCCAAAGCCTAGCAAAACAAGTCGATCAGGGATTCACTTATCTTGGTGCGTTTGATACATAAGGCCGAGTTTTTCGGCCAAGATGAAGGGGCACGCGTGTCGAGGCTCACCCCGTGCCCGGCCTTGACGGGTTGGCTACCGGCGTGTCCGGGTCACGGGGCTTCACCTTGGACGCCGAGTCGCTCTCCAGCTATCGACGCAAATCGACCTTCGCCGATCAACCTTAACGAACGGTAATCGAGAGGCGGATCAGCCCTTCAGCCGCCGCTTGCGCGCCGCCAGCAGCTTCAACCGCAGCGCGTTGAGCTGGATGAACCCCTGTGCATCCTTCTGGTCATAGGCGCCCGCGTCCTCCTCGAAGGTGACATGCGCCTCGGAATAGAGGCTCTCGTCCGACCAGCGGGCGACGGTGCGCGCGAACCCCTTGTAGAGCTTCACCCGCACGGTGCCGCTGACATGCTCCTGGCTCTTGTCGATCAGCGCCTGAAGCATCTCGCGCTCGGGCGAGAACCAGAAGCCGTTGTAGATCAGCTCCGCGTAGCGCGGCATGATCGAGTCCTTCAGGTGCCCTGCGCCGCTGTCCAGCGTGATCTGCTCGATGCCGCGATGCGCCTCGATCAGGATCGTGCCGCCGGGCGTTTCGTAGATGCCGCGCGACTTCATGCCCACGAAACGGTTTTCCACCAGGTCGAGCCGTCCGACGCCATGCTTTCCGCCCAGCTCGTTCAGCCGGGTCAGGATCGTGGCCGGGCTCATCGCCTCGCCGTTGATCGCGACCGCGTCGCCCTTTTCGAAGGTGATTTCCACCATCTCGGGCGTGTCGGGCGCATCCTCGGGGGCGACGGTGCGCTGGTAGACGTAATCGGGCGCCTCGTCGGCGGGGTTCTCCAGCACCTTGCCCTCGGACGAGGTGTGCAGGAGGTTCGCGTCGACGCTGAACGGCGCCTTGCCGCGCTTGTCCTTGGCGATCGGGATCTGGTTCTTCTCGGCGAAGTCGATCAGCCTTGTGCGGCTTGTCAGGTCCCACAGCCGCCAGGGCGCGATCACCTTGATCTCGGGGTTCAGCGCGTAGGCCGACAGCTCGAACCGCACCTGGTCGTTGCCCTTGCCGGTGGCGCCATGGGCGACGGCATCGGCGCCGGTTTCGGCCGCGATCTCCACCAGCCGCTTGGAGATCAGCGGCCGCGCGATGGAGGTGCCGAGCAGGTAGAGCCCTTCGTAGAGCGCATTGGCGCGCATCATCGGGAAGACGAAATCGCGGGTGAACTCCTCGCGCAGATCCTCGATGTAGATGGCGCTGGCGCCCATCATCTCGGCCTTGGCGCGGGCCGGTTCCAGCTCCTCGCCCTGGCCCAGATCGGCGGTGAAGGTCACCACCTCGCAGCCATATTCCGTCTGCAGCCATTTCAGGATGATCGAGGTGTCGAGACCGCCGGAATAGGCAAGGACGACCTTCTTCGGTGCAGACATGGGCGGGCTCCGCTGGTTCAGGATTGACCGCGCGGGCGATACCGGGTTTTCAGGACCGGGGCAAGCTGGCCGGAGGGTATGATGGATTACGGGTATCAGTTGCTGCGCCATGTGGTGCAGCAGGTTTTCGGCAATCTCAGGCAGGCGGCGCAGCTGACCTTGCTGCTGTTCCTGGTGCCGTTCATCGGACTTGTCACCCTTTTGGGCGGAATGGGCACGGGCCAGGCCGAACCTCCGGGCGGAGGCATCATCCTTGGCGGCCTTCTCCTGGTCGTTGCCGCCATCGTGGCCTATTGCTGGGCGGCCGTGGGCTGGCACCGCTACGTCCTGCTGGAGGAAACCGGCAACGGGATCGTTCCGCGCTGGCGCGGCGACCGGATCGGCGCCTATTTCGGGCGCGCCTTCGTGGTCGGCATCGTCGTGGTGCTGGCCGTGATGGGGGGCGGTCTCGTGGTCGGCATCGCGGCTGCGGTCACGCAATCCCCCGCGGTGGCGATCGCGCTGGGCGTCGGGCTGGTTTTCGGGGCGTCCTGGGTCGCCACGCGCATCGGCCTCGTCCTGCCCGCCGCGGCGCTGGGCGAGCGGATGACGATCGGCGAAAGCTGGGCCGTCACGCGGCCTGTCTCGGGCCACATCCTGTTGCCGCTCATCGTCGTCGCGCTGGTCGTGGGCGTGATCCAGCAACTGATCCTGGTGGTCTTCGGGCAGGCCGTCACCGTGACCATGTTCGGTGAGGTGCAGGAGCAATATGTGCTGACGCTGGTCGGCCAGATCCTGAACGGGGTGCTGTCGTGGCTGCAGGTGCTGGTGAACCTCGCACTGATGACCACGCTTTACGGCAACCTCGTCGAAGGCCGGCAGCTCAACTGAGACTGGACAGCGCGCCCCGCTTGGGGCAGGCCGGGCGGCATGAGTGATTTCGCCGACCACGCCCGCGCCGCGACCCGCGCCTTGCGGGACCTGTTTCCGCCCACGCCGTTGCAGCGCAACCTGCATCTGTCGGAACGCTTCGGGGCCGACATCTGGCTGAAGCGCGAGGATCTGTCGCCGGTCCGATCCTACAAGCTGCGCGGCGCCTTCAACGCCATGCGCAAGCTGCGCAGCGACGATCCGGGCGCCACCCGCTTCGTCTGCGCCAGCGCCGGCAACCACGCGCAGGGCGTGGCCTTTGTCTGTGCCCATTTCGGGGTCACGGGCCGCATCTTCATGCCGGTCACCACGCCCGAGCAGAAGATCGTCAAGACCCGCACCTTCGGCGGCGGCGCGGTCGAGATCGTGCTGACCGGCGATTTCTTCGATGAGACCCTCGCCTCCGCCAAGGCCGAATGCGAGGTGACCGGCGCGCATTTCCTGTCGCCCTTCGATGACCCCGACGTGATCGAGGGCCAGGCCTCGGTCGCGGTTGAACTGCTCGACGAGCTGGGCCATGCGCCCGACCGGCTGATCCTGCCCGTGGGCGGCGGCGGGTTGTCGGCGGGGATGATCCGCTATCTCGATGCCGTGGGCGCGAAGACCAAGGTGACGCTGGTGGAGCCCGCGGGCGGCGCAAGCCTGACCGCGGCGTTGAGGGCCGGGGCGCCGCACACGATCCCGATCACCGACAGTTTCGTCGATGGCGCGGCCGTGGCGCGCATCGGCGAACGCACCTTCGAGGTGTTGCGCGACGTCAGCTTGCACGACGTGCTGATCGCGCCGGAAAACCGGATCTGCGTGACCATCCAGGAGATGCTGAACATCGAAGGCATCGTGCTGGAGCCGGCCGGGGCGCTTTCCATCGACGTGCTCGAGGATCTGCGCGACCGGATCGCCGGGCAGACGGTGGTCTGCGTCACCTCGGGCGGCAATTTCGATTTCGAACGCCTGCCCGAGGTCAAGGAACGGGCGCAGAACTGGCAGGGGCTGAAGAAGTATTTCATCCTGCGCCTGCCGCAGCGGCCCGGCGCGCTGCGCGATTTCCTCGACCTGCTGGGGCCCGACGACAACATCGCGCGGTTCGAATACCTCAAGAAGAACAGCCGCAACTTCGGGTCGGTGCTGATCGGGATCGAGACGAACGATCCGGGCAATTTCGACGCGATGATGACCCGCGTCACCTCGCGCGGGTTCGGCTTTCGCGACATCACGTCGGATGAGGTTCTGGCCGATTTCCTGATCTGACCGGCTCAGGCCGCGCTGGCGATCCGCGGGATATGCGGCGCGACGGCGGCGAGCGAGGCGGTGAACCGGTCGGCCACGGCGGCGATGTCGGGGGGCTGCCCGGCCATGCACGCCGCCTCGGCGCTTTGGCAGGCACAGACCATGGCGGCGAAACCCATGTTCGCGGCGCTGCCCCGCAGCAGGTGGAAATCGCCGGCCGTGGCGCCGGCGGGGTGCGCCGCCAGCCTGGCGAGGTGTTCGGTGATCTCGGCCACGAACATCTGCGCGACTTCGGCAAAATCCTCTTCCCCGATGTCGGCGCGCAGGCCTTGCAGGCGATCCCAGTCGATCATGTCTTTTCCTCCGTCCCGGTCGGGCGATTTTGGGCGGCGGTCGTTAACGCATCGTTGCGACGCCTCCCCACGATGGGTCGCTTTTTCGTCTTCACGCTCCGTTAAGGTCTGCGGGTGCACGACGGAGCCCTGTTCCGGACCAGTGATCCCATGTTGCACCGCCCCGACCGCCCAGGCTGGCCCCTCCCCGAACCGTCGGTGGTACGCGGCCGGGTTCTGGTCGTCGATGACAGCCGCGCGCAGCGGGGGATGCTGGCCGCGATGCTGCGGCGCTGGGGGCACGAGGTGGTGGAATGCGACACGGCGCTTGCCGCGCTCGAGGCTGCGCAGGACCCTTCCATCGGCCTGATCATCAGCGACTGGATGATGCCGGGCCTGACCGGGCCGGAGTTCTGCCGCCGCCTGCGCGCCACCCGGCGGGAGGGGTATGCCTATGTGATCTTGCTCACGTCCAATTCCGCCGAGGGTGCCCTGACCGAGGGGCTGGAGGCCGGGGCGGATGATTTCCTGACCAAGCCGGTGCGCGCGCCCGAATTGCGGGCGCGGCTGAACGCGGGCGCGCGCATCGTCGCGATGCAGCGCGACGTGGTGGAGAAAAACCACCTGCTGACCGGCGCGCTGGCCGAGATCCGCAGCCTCTATGCCGCTCTCGACCAGGATCTGGAGGAGGCGCGGCGCCTGCAACAGGCGCAGCTGCAGGATCGGCATCGTCCCTTCGGCCCGGTGGATGTCACGCTCTGGCTGCGCGCGTCGGGGCCGATCGGCGGTGACATGGTCGGCTGTTTCCCGGTCAACGACACGGTCATCGGCGCCTTCGGGCTCGACGTGTCGGGCCATGGCGTCGCCTCGGCGATGATCGCCGCGCGGGTCGCGGGCATCCTGAGTGCCGCGACGCCCGACCAGAACATCGCCCTGACCCGGCGCGAGGATGGCAGCCTGCGCGCGCTGTCGCCAGACATGGCGGCGGCGCGGCTCAACAAGATGATCCTGAACGAGATTCGCAGCGACCGGTATTTCACCCTCTGCCTCGGCTTCCTGACCCTTGCCACCGGGCGGATGCGCATGGTGCAGGCTGGCCACCCGCATCCGATGATCCTGCGCGCCGACGGGCGGGTCGAGACCGTGGGGCAGGGCGGCCTGCCCATCGGCCTGGTGCGGGAGGCGACCTATTCCAGCTTCGATGTCAGCTTCGCCACCGGCGACAGGATGCTGATCTATTCGGATGGCCTGACGGAATGCACCGATCCCGGCGGCGACACCCTGGAAGAGGCCGGGCTGGCGCGGCTGGTCGGTGCCCATGCCGGGCTGCGCGGCCCCGCCTTTCTGCAGGCGCTGGAACGGGGTCTGGCCCGGTTCACCGGCACCGACGCCCTGCGCGATGATGCCTCGGCCGTGGTGATCGACTATCTCGGGCCGTCCGGGTCCGGCTGACGCCGCCGCGCGGCCAGCACCGCGCGCAGGAAATGCCGGTCCCCCGAGACCGCCAGTCTTTCGGCGGCCACGTCCCAGGGCAGGAACACCGCCGCATGGCCCGGCTCGAGCGGCGGGCCCCGGCGCGAGCCAAGGCGGGCAAGGTAGATGTGGCACATCTTCTGCGCGAAGAGGTCGTATTCCGGCATGTAGGTGAAGCGATGGAACATCCCCAGCCGCAGCGGCGAATGGATGGCGTAGCCGGTTTCCTCGTAAACCTCGCGGTGCAGCGCCGTCAACGGCTGCTCGCCTGCGTCGATGCCGCCGCCCGGCAGCTGCAACTCGGGCCGCGGCTCCTCCTGATAGGTGGCAAGGATGCCGTCGCCCGCGTCGATCACCGCATAGACGCCGGGGCGGGGTTTGTAGGAGCGGCCGGGCTCGGGCTGCTTGCCGAAACGTCGGTTCATCGCGATCTCCACTTGCTGCCGCCCTTGTGCCAGAGCGCTGCGGGGGGTGAAATCCCCCCTCTCGCCAAGACCGGCACCTTGAGCTAAGGGACGGCCATGACCGACGACCAGAAAGCCGCCATTCGCGCCACCGCCGCCCGCGTTCTCCGGATCGAGGGCGAGGCCGTGACCGCCATGGCCGCCGCCCTGCCCGAGGATTTCGAGGCGGCGGTCGAGGCGATCCTCGCCACGCAGGGCCGCGTGATCCTGTCGGGCATTGGCAAGTCGGGGCATATCGCGCGCAAGATCAGCTCCACCTTCGCCTCCACCGGCACGCCTTCCGCCTTCGTGCACCCGGCCGAGGCGAGCCATGGCGACCTCGGCATGGTGATGCCCGGCGATCTGACGATCCTGATCTCCAACTCCGGCGAAACCGCCGAACTGCGCGACATGGTCGCCCATGTCGCCCGCTTCGCCATCCCGATGGTGGCGATCTCGGGCAAGCCGGGATCGACCCTGATGCAGGCCGCCGACTACCGGCTGCTGTTGCCGCAGGCGCCCGAGGCCTGCGTGATCGGCATGGCGCCGACCACCTCCACCACGCTGACACTGGCGCTGGGCGACGCGCTGGCCGTCGCGGTGATGGAACGCCGCGGCTTCCTGCCCGAACAGTTCCGCACCTACCACCCCGGCGGCAAGCTCGGCGCGCAACTGTCCAAGGTGGCGCAGCTGATGCATGTGGGCGACGCCCTGCCGCTGGTGCCTGCCGGGTTGTCGATGCCCGAAACGCTGATCGTGATGAGCGAGAAAAGCTTCGGCATCGCCGGCGTTGTTCAGGATGGCGAACTTGTCGGCGTGATCTCGGACGGCGATTTGCGGCGCAACATCGCGCATCTGATGGACCGCACGGCGGGCGAGGTCGCCACCCGCCATCCGCGCGTCATCGCCGCCGATGATCTGGCGGCCGAGGCGATGGGCGTGATGTCGGGCAACCGGATCACGGCGCTCTTCGTCGTCGACGGTGCGATGCGCCCCGTGGGTCTGTTGCACCTGCACGATTGCCTGCGCGCCGGGCTCGCCTGAGACCCGCCTCAGACCTCGTAGTAGTCGCGATACCATTCCACGAACCGCGCCACGCCCACCGCCACCGGCGTCTGCGGGCGGTAGCCGGTGAGGGTCTGCAACAGGCTCGCGTCGGCCCATGTCGCGGGCACGTCGCCCGGCTGCATCTCCATCAGGTTCTGCTGCGCCCGCGCCCCCGTCGCCGCCTCGATCGCCGCGATGAAATCGGTCAGCCGCACGCTGTCGGAATTGCCGATGTTCACGATGCGAAACGGCGCGACCGGGCTGAGGCTGTCGCCCTCGGGCACATCAGCGGGCATCGCTGGCCGCACTGGCACGGCCTCGATCAGCCGGATGATCCCGTCGACCAGATCGGTCACATAGGTGAAATCGCGGCTCATGTCGCCGTGGTTGTAGACGTCGATGGGCAGCCCCTCGAGGATCGCCTTGGTGAACTTGAAGAGCGCCATGTCGGGCCGCCCCCAGGGCCCGTAGACGGTGAAGAAGCGGAACATCGTCACCGGCAGGTCGTAGAGATGGGCATAGGAATGCGCCATCGCCTCGTTCGCCTTCTTGGTCGCGGCATAGAACGACATCTGCGTGTCGGCCTTCGCCGTCTCGGCATAGGGCAGGTCGGTGTTGGCGCCGTAGACGCTTGAGGTGGAGGCGAGCAGGCTGTGCGCCGGCGGAAACGCCCGCATCGCCTCGAGCAGGCGGAAGGTGCCGATCAGGTTCGCCTCGACATAGGTTTCGGGCGCGTCGATCGAGTAGCGCACGCCCGCCTGCGCGGCGAGGTGGATGACCGCGTCGGGCCGCGCCTCCTCCATCAGGTCGTGCAGCACCCCCGGCGTCTCGATCCGCTCGGTCACGGCGCGAAAGCCGGCGGATTGCAGCAGCATCGACTGCCGCCGTTCCTTGAGCCGGACATCGTAGTAATCCGTCATCGCGTCGAGGCCGATCACCTGCCAGCCCTCGGCCAGCAGCCGCGTGCAAAGGTGGTAACCGATGAACCCGGCCGATCCGGTGACAAGCGCGGTGCGGGTCATTCATGTACCTCGGCGTTCGATACCCATTTCCACGAGCTTGCGCACATCTCGTCCAGCCCCTTCTCGGTGCGGAACCCCAGCACCTCCGCCGCCTTGTCGGCGCTGGCGACGTAGATCGGCACGTCGCCCGCGCGTCGGTCGGTGATCGTGTAGGGCAGGTCGCGGTTGCAGGCGCGCTTGTAGGCGGCGATCACCTCCAGCACCGAATAGCCGCGCCCTGTGCCCAGGTTCACGCAATGGCTTTCGCCGGTCTCGAACAGCCGATCCAGCGACAGGACATGCCCGCGCGCCAGATCCTCGACATGGATGTAGTCGCGCACGCCGGTGCCGTCGGGGGTGTCGTAATCCTCGCCGAACACGGCGATCCGCTCCAGCTCGCCCAGGGCGACCTTGGCGACGAAGGGCATCAGGTTGTTGGGAATGTCGCGCGGGTCTTCGCCGATCAGCGCCGAGGCATGCGCGCCCGCCGGGTTGAAGTAGCGCAAGGTGCCGATCGCCCAGTCGGGGTTCGATTGCCCCAGCCAGTTCAGCATCTGCTCGCCCAGGATCTTGGTCTGGCCATAGGGGTTCATGGCGCGGAACCCGGCGGTTTCGGGCGTCGGCGTCTCGTCGGGCACGCCGTAGACCGTGGCGGAGGAGGAAAACACGATCCGCCGGCACCCCGCCGCCTCCATCGCACGCAGGAGCGTTGTCAACCCGCCGACATTCACGTCGAAATAATCGAGCGGCCGCGCCATGCTTTCGCCCACGGCCTTCAGCGCGGCGAAATGCACGACGGCGTCGATCGTGTGCTCGGCAAAGACCGTGGCCAGCGTCGCGGCATCGCGGATGTCGCCTTCGATCAACGTGACCGGCTTGCCGGTGATCTGTTCCAGCCGCGCCCCCACGGTGCGGCGCGCGTTGACGTAATTGTCGAGAATCACGACCTCGTGGCCCGCTTCGACCAGCGCCACATAGGTATGCGACCCGATATAGCCGGCGCCACCGGTCAGAAGGATACGTTTTTGCATCGGCCACACCGTCGTTGGACTGTGAGCGCGAGGCAACACGCTTCGCGCCTCCGGTTCAAGCGCAAGTTCGCGGCAACGCAGCAATTCTTGCAACGACGGCCACACCTGGCCCGCGCGGGGCGGTCGGCATTTTTGCATCGTTCCGCCGCAAAGCCGCGGTCGCCGTTGACCATTGGCCTGCGGCGGGTATCGTGCGGGAAAACAGCAGTCAAAGACAACTTCCGGGGCGCAGATGGATTTGGGATTTTTCAGGGCCATCGGCTTTGTCATGATGAGCGTTCTCGGCCTTGCGGGCTGCGAACAGCTGCCGCGCGGCGCACCGGTGGAGCGCGAGATCGTTGCCGCCGCCGACGGCGAAGTTGCGGATTTCGCCGTCTACACCGTCGACCGCACGCTGCTGGCGCAGCTGGAACACTGGCCCCATGTGGGCCCGCGCCGGTACAGCTGGATACCGACCAGCGGCGGCGCGCGCACGCAGGTGATCGCACCCGGCGATGTGCTGGAGGTCACGATCTGGGACAGCAACGAAAGCTCGCTGCTGTCATCCGATGGCCAGAGGCAGGTTCAGATCGAATCCCTGACCGTGGCGCCTGACGGGTCGGTCTTCGTGCCGTATGTGGGCAACACGCAGGTCTCGGGCCTGACGCTGCAACTGGCGCGCGAACACCTGCAAGACGAGATCGACCTGGTGGTCCCCTCGGCGCAGGTGCAGCTGACCCTGGCCGAAGGACGGACGAATTCCGTCGATCTGGTCGGCGGTGTCGGGGCGCCGGGCGCCTACCCGCTGCCTGACCGCAACTACACCGTGCTGAACCTTCTGGCCGCCGGTGGCGGGGTGCAGACCGGGCTGGTGAACCCGCAGATCCGGCTGCGCCGGAGCGGCAACATCTACGGCACCTCGGTCGAACGCCTGTTCGAGAACCCCAGCCTCGACACCCTGCTGATGGGCGGCGATCAGGTCATCGTCGAGGAAGACCGGCGCTATTTCCTGTCGCTCGGCGCGGCGGGGCAGCAAAGCCAGCATCCCTTCACCCAGGATCGCGTCACGGCGCTTGACGCGATGGCGATCATCGGTGGCGTCAACAGCAGCCGCGGCGATCCGGGCGGCATCTTGATCCTGCGCGAATACCCCACCAGTGCGGTGCGCCCCGACGAGCGCGGGCCGAGCCAGTCGCGGGTGGTCTTCGCCCTCGACCTGACCTCGGCCGACGGGCTGTTCAGCGCGCGCAACTTCGCGATCAGCGATGGCGACCTGGTGCTGGTGACCGAAAGCCCGATCACCTCGGCGCAGACGATCTTCGGCCTGATCGGGTCGGTCTTCGGTCTGGCGGGCCAGACCGCGAACATCGCCAACTGACCAGGCTCAGCGCGGCATCGGAATCGCGCGGGCCTTCGGCACCAGGCTGTTGATCCGCGCGACATGTTCGGGCAGGCAGCGCGTCTTGAAATCGTAGCGCTCGACCATGTGCGCCCGCGCGGCGCGGCCCAGGTGGGCGTACTCGCCCGGCGCGCGCAGCACCTCCACCACCTGGCGGGCCAGCGCCTCGTGATCGTGGAATTCCACCAGCAGCCCGGTTTGCCCATGCGTCATCACCTCGCGCACCGGCGCCGTGTCCGAGGCGACAATGGTGGCGCCCATCGACATCGCCTCCATGCTCGACCAGCTCAGCACGAAAGGCACCGTCAGGTAGACATGGCAGCGGCTGATCTGGATGATCTGCTGATAGGCCGCATAGGGCACCTTGCCGAGAAAATGCACCCGGCTCCAATCGACACGGTCGCCCACCTCCCGCTCCATCTCGGCGCGGTAGCCGCCTTTCTCGGCGCTGGCCTTGCCGTAGGACACCTCGTTGCCGCCGATGATCAGCGCCCGCGCCCTGGGCCGCGCCGCAAGGATATGAGGCAGCGCGCGCATGAACTTGTGAAAGCCGCGCGTCGGCTCCATGTTGCGGGCCATGTAGGTGAAGATCTCGTCGTCCCGCGTCACCGCCCGGTTCAGCCGCCCCAGCGGCACCTGCGCATCGGGCTTCGGCACCAGCCGGTCGGTGCGGATGCCGTCATGTTCCACATAGATCCTGTCGTGAAAGCTGGCGGGGTAGGTGTCGCGCTGGAACCGCGTCGGCGACTGGCCCAGGTCGACGGTCTGGATGTTGGCGAAGTTCACCGCGTTGCGCGCATGCATCAGGAACGACGCGTGGTCCGACACCGGGATTTCGGGGTCGAAGCCGACCGAGCCGCCGTTGGCGATGAAGTAGTATTCGAAGAAGCCCAGGATCGGCACATCGGGCCAGACCTGTTTCAGGAACGTCACTTCCCCCCAGCCCACATGGCCGAGGATCACATCGGGCGCAAAGCCGTCCGCCGCCAGCTTCTGCGCCGCAAAGGCCGCGCCCAACCCGTTGCCGACGCATTCCTCCCAGTATTTGGTCGGGGCATAGGCCGTTTCGGTCGGCTTGTGATGCGGCGCGTAGGTCACGACCCGCGCGCCCTTGATGTGGTCCATGCCCTTGCGCTGGGTCAGGAACACGATCTGGTGCCCGCCCTGGGCCACCAGCCACTGGAACAGCTCCCGGTACTGTCCGGGAAAATTCTGGTGCACGAATAGGATGTTCATCCGGTTCGACCGTCCGATGTGCTTCGCGCGCCATCCTTGACCATCGCGCCCCCGCCCACAAGCAGGCGCGGATTTGGGATTGCGGGGCTCGTGCCTATATGAAACGCCAAATCCATACAGCAGGATGCCTTGACATGACCCTGACGACCAAGATCGCATGGGACGACACGGTGTTGCCGTTCCAGCTCGACCGTTCCGACATTCGTGGCCGGGTGGCCCGGCTTGACCAGACGCTCGACCAGGTGCTCGAACAGCACGACTACCCGCCCGAGGTGGAGGCGATGGTGGCAGAGGCGGCGTTGCTGACCGCGCTGATCGGTCAGACGATCAAGCTGCGCTGGAAACTCTCGCTGCAGGTGCGCGGCGACGGGCCGATCCGGCTGATCGCGACCGACTTCTTCGCGCCCGCCGACGATGACGTGCCGGCCCGCATCCGCGCCTATGCCAGCTACGACAAGGACCGGCTCGAGGCCGGGGTCGATCCGTTCTCGCAGATCGGCAAGGGCTACTTCGCCATCCTGATCGACCAGGGCAGCGGCACCACCCCCTACCAGGGCATCACGCCGCTGGCCGGTGGCTCGCTGTCGTCCTGCGCCGAGGCGTATTTCGCCCAGTCCGAACAGCTGCCGACCCGGTTCCAGCTCGGCTACGGCCGGAGCCGCGAGGCGGGCAAACCCGAAAGCTGGCGCGCCGGGGGCGTGATGCTGCAGCACATGCCCAAGGCCTCGCCGCTGATGGCCGAAGGCGGGTCGGGCGAGGACGGGCTGCTCGCCGCCACCGACCTGCTGGACGAGGACGAGGGCGAGAACTGGTCGCGCGCCAACTTCTTGCTCGACACCGCCGAGGCGATGGAGCTGGTCGGCCCGCGCGTCGGGCCGACCGACCTGTTGCTGCGCCTGTTCCACGAGGAAGGGCCGCGCGTCTACGACGCCCTGCCGGTGCAGTTCGGCTGCACCTGTTCGGCCGAGCGGGTGCGCAGCACCATGTCGATCTATTCGGCGCGCGACATCGCGCACATGACCACCGAGGATGGGCGCGTCACCGCCGATTGCCAGTTCTGCGGCGCGCATTACGAGTTCGACCCGGGCACCCTGGGGTTCGAGGCTGAAACCCGACCGGAGGAGGGCGATGGCACGCCCAATTGACCTTGACCGGCTGGTTGCGGCGCTTGAAAAGGTGCCGCAGCGCCCGTCGTCGGATTACGACCTGAATGCCGATGTGGTGCTGCCCGAGGGCCGGGTGTTGCGGCCGGCGGCGGTGCTGATCGGGGTCTGCGAAGATGCGGTGATCCTGACCAAGCGCGCGTCCCACCTCAAGCATCACCCGGGCCAGATCGCGCTGCCGGGCGGCAAGATCGACGCGAGCGATGCCGACCCGGTCGCCGCCGCGCTGCGCGAGGCGCGCGAGGAAATCGGCCTCGCCCCGGCCAGCGTCACAGTGCTGGCCGAACTGCCCAGCCACGAGACGGTGACCGGCTACACGGTGCACCCGGTCCTGGCGCGGGTCGACCCGGCCTTTGTCGCCACCCCCGAACCCGGCGAGGTTGCCGAGGTGTTTCGCGTGCCGCTGCCGCTGCTGCTCGACCCCGCACGCTACCGGGTCGAGCGTCGCCGCTGGCGCGGGGTCTGGCGGCACTACTATGTGGTGCCCTTCGGTCCCTATTACATCTGGGGCGCCACCGCGCGCATGCTCAAGGCGCTGGCCGACAGGGTGGCGCCATGAAGCTGCAGGCGGACTGGCGCGATGCCCCCGGCACCCGATCCGTCATGGGCCTGTTGACCGGGGCAGGGCATGGCGCCTGGTTCGTTGGCGGCTGCGTGCGCAACGGGCTGATCGGCGCGCCCGTCCATGACATCGACATCACCACCGACGCGCGGCCCGATAAGGTGGTGGCGCTGGCGCAGGCGGCGGGCATCAAGGCGGTTCCGACCGGCATCGACCATGGCACCGTGACGCTGGTGGCCAGCGGCCGCCCGTTCGAGATCACCACCCTGCGCCGCGACCTGACCACCGATGGCAGGCGCGCCACCGTCGCCTTCACCGACCGGCTGGAGGAAGACGCGGCGCGGCGTGATTTCACCATGAACGCGCTCTATGCAAAGGCCGATGGCACCGTGCTCGACCCGAACGGCGAAGGGCTTTTTGATCTCGCCGCGCGCCGGCTGCGCTTCATCGGCCGGCCCGAGGACCGCATCGCCGAGGATTACCTGCGCATCCTGCGCTTCTTCCGGTTCCACGCCTGGTACGCCGACCCCGCAGGCGGCATCGACGCCGAGGGGCTCGCCGCCTGCGCCGCGCTGTCGGACGGCATCGCGCACCTGTCGCGCGAACGCGTGGGGGCCGAGATGAAGAAGCTCCTGACCGCCCCCGACCCCGTGCCCGCCGTCGCCGCGATGGCGCAATCGGGCGTGCTGGCCCAGACCCTGCCCGGCGCCGACGCGCGCCTGCTGCCGATACTGATCGCCTTCGAGGACGCGCCCCCCGACCCGATCCGCCGCCTCGCCGCGCTGGGCGGCGAGGATGTGGGCAACCGCCTGCGCCTGTCGAAGGCGGAACGCAATCGGCTGGAGGCCTTGCGCCTGGAAATGGCCACCGCCACGCCGCCCGGCGCACTCGCCTATGCCCATGGCGCAGACACCGCCCGCGATATCGTGCTGCTGCGCGCCGCGCTGTTCGAGACCCCGCCCGACCCGGCGGCCGAAGCCGAGATCGCCAAAGGCGCCACCGCAATCTTCCCGGTGAAACCCGCCGACCTGATGCCCGACCTGCAAGGCCCTGCCTTGGGCGAGACGCTCAAGGCGCTCGAAGCCCGCTGGATCGCCTCGGGCTTCACCCTCACCCGCGACGAGCTTCTCTCCGGCCGGGACTGATCGCGCCGCCGGCGAAGCCCTTGGCATGGCAGGATTTCGCCCGCGCAGGGCCGCCGCCGCTTGCCACCCCCGCCGTATTGGTCTTTTCGTGAGCGCGCGCCTATATGAGGCACTCAGGACCGCGAGCCCCCATGTTCCGCTATTTCGAAACCCTGGTCGATCCCTACACGACCTACCCCGAGACCGACGCCCCCCCGCGTCGGCTCTGGCCGTTCCTGTGGGATTATTCGCAACCGTTCAAACGCGTCTTCGCCGCCACCGCGCTGACGTCGGTGGCCGTCGCCATCGTGGAAATCGGCCTGATCTGGTACATGGGCCGCGTCGTCGACATGATGTCGGCGGGCGAGCCTTCGACCATCCTCGCCACCCACGGCTGGGAGCTGATCGCCGCCGCCGTCTTCATCCTGACGCTCCGCCCGCTGATCCAGGGCATCGACGTGGCGCTCCTGAACAACGGCATCTTGCCGCAATTCGGCGCGCTGATCCGCTGGCGCGCCCACCGGCAGGTGCTGCGCCAATCGGTCGGCTGGTTCGAGAACGATTTCGCCGGCCGCATCGCCAACCGCATCATGCAGACCCCCGCCAGCGCCGGCGACGCCATCTTCCAGGTCTTCGACGCGATCACCTTCTCGCTCGCCTACCTCATCGGCGCCGCGATCCTGCTGACCGAGGCCGACCCGCGCCTCGCGATCCCGCTGGTGGCGTGGTTCGCGCTCTATTTCCTGCTGCTGCGCTGGACGATCCGGCGGGTGGAGCCTGCGTCCAAGGCCAGCGCCGACGCCCGCTCGATGACCACGGGGCGGGTGGTGGACAGCTACACCAACATCCACTCGGTGAAACTCTTCGCCCACCACGACCGAGAGATCGACTACGCCAAGGAGGCCATCGAACAGACGCGCCAGACCTTCGCCCGCGAGATGCGGCTCTTCACCATCATGGACATCGCCCTGACGGCGCTGAACGGGTTCCTGATCGTGGCGGTCGTCGGCTGGGCGATCTGGCTCTGGTCCATCGGCGCGGCCTCGGTCGGCGCGGTGGCGGCGGCGACCGCGCTGACGCTGCGCCTCAACGCCATGACCGGTTGGATCATGTGGGCGGTCTCCACCCTCTTCCGCTCGCTCGGCGTCGTGGCCGAGGGGATGGAGACGATCACCGACCCTGTCCGCCTCACCGACGCGCCGGATGCGAAACCGCTGGTCATGGACCGGGGCGAGATCACCTTCGCCGGCGTCAGCCACCATTATGGCCGCGAGGCCGGCGGCCTCGACCGGCTTTCCCTGACCATCCGGCCGGGCGAGAAGCTGGGCCTGATCGGCCGCTCGGGCGCGGGCAAGTCCACCATCGTGAAGCTGCTGCTGCGCTTCTACGATGTCGAAACCGGCCGCATCCTCATCGACGGGCAGGACATCCGCACCGTCACGCAAGACAGCCTGCGCCGCGAGATCGGGATGGTCCAGCAAGACAGCTCGCTCCTCCACCGCTCCGTCCGCGACAACATCCTCTACGGCCGCCCCGACGCCACCGAAGAACAGATGCTCGCCGCCGCCGAGCGGGCCGAGGCGCATGAGTTCATCCTCGACCTCGAAGACCCGCACGGCCGCCGCGGCTACGATGCGCATGTCGGCGAGCGCGGCGTGAAGCTGTCCGGCGGCCAGCGCCAGCGCGTCACGCTCGCCCGCGTCATCCTCAAGGACGCCCCGATCCTCGTGCTGGACGAGGCGACATCGGCGTTCGACAGCGAGGTCGAGGCGGCGATCCAGAAGACGCTCTATGGCGTGATGGAGGGCAAGACCGTCATCGCCATCGCGCACCGCCTGTCGACCATCGCGCAGATGGACCGGATCGTGGTGCTCGACGCCGGCCACATCGCCGAGGAAGGCACCCATGCCGAGCTGCTGGCCAAGGGCGGCCTCTACGCCGGGTTCTGGGCGCGGCAATCGGGCGGCTTCATCGGCCTCGACACGGAGGCCGCGGAATGACCGCCGTGTTCCGCCCCGTGCTGCTGTGGCTCTCCGGCCTGATCGACGGCTTCGCCCATGCCGACGGCCCGCCGCCCCGCGACCTGGCACCGTTCCTGCGTTGGAGCCTCAAGGGCGCCTGGCCGGTGATCTTCGTCGCGACGCTCTTCTCCGCCGTCGCCGGCGCAATGGAGGTTGTGTCGGCCTGGCTTCTCGGCCTCGTCATCGACGCGGCCCTCGAGGGCGGCCCGGAGAATTTCTTCGCCGATCATGTCCTCCTGATCGCAGTCTATATTGGCTTCTACCTGCTGCTCCGTCCGCTGTTCTTCGGGGCGTCGGCCGCGTTCAACGGCATCGTCCTGCCCCCGAACCTCGCCCCCCTGATCCAGTCCCGCCTGCACCGCTGGTCGCTGGGCCACGCGGTCAGCTTCTTCGACAACGACTTTGCGGGCCGGATCGCGCAAAAGCAGATGCAGACGGCAACCGCGCTCGTCAACGTGGTGACCGAGGTCATCAACGCCGGCGCATTCGCCGTCGCCACGATGATCGGCGCGGTGATCATGCTGGCCGCGATCGACTGGCGCATCGGGCTGATGCTGCTGGTCTGGACGGTCGGCTACGGCTTCATGATCCGCTGGTTCATGCCGCGCATCCGCATCCTGTCGAAGACCCGCGCCGCGGCGCGCGCCAATGTCACCGGCCAGATCGTCGACACGATCACCAACATCAAGACGGTCAAGCTCTTCGGCCATGTCGATTACGAAGATGAAACCGCGATCGAGGCGATGAAGGGCTACCGCAGCGCCGCGCTCGATTTCGGCTACCTCTCCACCGGGTTCCGCTTCGCGCTCATGGCCACGGCGGGCGCGCTGCCCGTGGCGCTGGTGCTGGGCGCGGTCGCGCTCTGGCAGGTGGGCAGCGTCAGCGCGGGCGAGATCGCGGCCACCGGCGCGGTGTCCATGCGGATCGCGCAGATGACCGGCTGGGTCAGCTTCACCCTGATGGCGATCTACGCCAACGTGGGCGAGATCGAGGACGGGATGCGGACACTGACCCCGCCGCATGACCTCACCGACGCCGAAGGCGCGATCGAGCTGTCCTCGTCCACCGGGCGCATCGCCTTCGAGCGCGTCAGCTTCGCCTATGGCCGCCGGACCGGCGGCATCGACGGCATCGACCTTGTCGTCGAGCCGGGCCAGAAGATCGGCATCGTCGGCGCCTCGGGCGCGGGCAAATCGACCCTCGTGGCGCTCCTCCTGCGCCTCTACGACACCGAGGAGGGGCGGGTGACGCTTGATGGCACCGATGTGCGCCTGATCAGGCAAGACAGCCTCCGCCGCCAGGTCGCGATGGTCACGCAGGATACCGCGATGTTCAACCGCTCGGCCCATGACAACATCCTCTACGGCCGCCCCGGCGCCACCGAGGCCGAGGTCCATGCCGCCGCGAAACGGGCCGAGGCGCATGAGTTCATCGAGGGGCTGAAGGATCATCGCGGCCGTCGCGGCTATGGCGCCTTCCTGGGCGAACGCGGCGTGAAACTGTCCGGCGGCCAGCGCCAGCGCATCGCGCTTGCCCGCGCCTTCCTCAAGGACGCGCCGGTGCTGGTGCTGGACGAGGCCACCAGCGCGCTGGATTCAGAGGTCGAGGCCGCGATCCAGGACACCCTGATCCAGGTGATGGAGGGCAAGACCGTCATCGCCATCGCGCACCGCCTGTCGACGCTTTCGGCGATGGACCGCATCATCGTGCTCGACCAGGGCCGCATCGTCGAGGACGGGACGCATGACAGCCTGCTCGCCACGGGCGGCCTCTACGCGCGCTACTGGAACCGCCAGTCGGGCGGCTTCATCGGCCTGTCTGACGCTGCGGAATGACCGGTGCCACGCGGGCCATGTATAAACGCTTGGTGAATGCGCCTCTGCAACCCCTTGATTTCCCGTGTCTCCAAGGGTGTCCCACGCGTGGGACACCCGATCTGGCCTCTCTCGCCCGCTTGCGGCATCCTCCCGGCGGCCATAGGAGCACGAGATGGATCTTGAAACCGTTCCCGCCGCCGATCTGGGGCGCAGCCTCACCGGCATCGGCCTCAACCTGCTGACCCGCGACGTGCGCGGGCTGGCAGGCTTTCTGAGCGAGGTGTTCGGCCTCACCGCCCACCGCCTGTCCGACGATTTCGCGATCGTGCGCCATGGCGCGATGATGTTGCAGCTTCACTCCGACGGGGCCTTCGCCGCGCATCCGCTGCCGTCCCTGATCCCCGAGACCCCGCCGCGCGGCGGCGGGGTTCAGGTCTACCTGTTCGGCATCGACCCCGACGCGGCCACAGCACGGGCCGAAGCCGCGGGCCACCTGGTGCTGGAACCAGCCCGCGACAAGCCGCACGGGCTGCGCGAGGCCACGATCCTTAGCCCCGAAGGCTACGCCTTCTCGCCCGCGATCCCCTCCGCATGACGGACACCCAACTCACCATCCACCGGCTCGGCCACCAGGGTGACGGCATCGCGCCCGGCCCTGTCTTCGTACCCCTGACCCTGCCGGGCGAGGTGGTCGCGGGTCTGGTGGCGGGCGACCGGATGGACGCGCCGCGCATCGTCACCCCCTCGGCCATCCGCGTGCGGCCGCCCTGCACCCATTTCAAGAGCTGCGGCGGATGTGCCCTGATGCATGCCGCCGATCCCTTCGTGGCGGAGTGGAAGGCCGAGGTGATTGCCACCGCGCTGGCCGCGCACGGCCTCACCGCCCCGATCCGCCCCACCGCGACCTCGCCGCCGCGATCCCGCCGCCGCGCGACGCTGGCCGGGCGGCGGACGAAGAAGGGCGCGCTGGTCGGCTTTCACGCGCGCCGGTCCGACACGATCGTGCCGATCACCGAATGCCACGTCCTCGCCCCGCCGCTGTTCGCGCTGATCCCCACGCTGGCCGAGATCACGCAACTGGGCGGCTCCCGCTCGGCCACGCTGTCCTTCGCGCTGACCCTCACCGACACCGGCATCGACTGCGCCGTGACCGGCGGCAAGCCGCTTGACGAGGCGCTGCGCACCGAATTGCCCCGGTTTCGCGACCGCATCGTGCGGCTGACATGGGAGGGGGACACGGTCTACGCCGACGCCGCCCCGACCCTGCATTTTGGCCCCGTCGCCGTCGCCCCGCCGCCCGGCGCCTTCCTGCAAGCCACCGAGGCGGGCGAGGCCACGCTGCGGGACGCCGTCACCGAGGCGCTGCGGGGCGCCACCCGTGTCGCCGACCTGTTCGCCGGTTGCGGCACCTTTGCGCTGCCGCTCGCCGCCCAAGCCGCCGTGCACGCGGTCGAGGGTGACGCGGCGCTGACCGGTGCGCTCGACTACGCCGCGCGCCATGCGCAGGGGCTGAAGGCCGTCACGGTCGAAACCCGCGATCTGTTCCGCCGCCCGCTGCTGCCCGAGGAGCTGGCGCGCTTCGACGGCATCGTGATCGACCCGCCGCGTGCGGGCGCGGAGGCGCAGATGGCGCAGATCGCCAAGGCCCGGGTGCCGCGCCTTGCCATGGTGTCGTGCAACTCGGTCACCTTTGCCCGCGATGCCGCAATGGCCGTCGCGGCGGGCTACCGCCTCGATTGGGTGCAGCCGGTCGATCAATTCCGCTGGTCGCCCCATGTGGAGCTTGCAGCCGGCCTGTCGCTGCCCCATCTGACGGGAAATTGAGCGAGGGGCCGATGCGCGACACGATGACCACCGATGCGGGGTTCCGCGACCGTCTGGCCGCCTGGCTCGACCAGCCTGCCGTGCGCAACACGATCATCGGCGTGATCATCTTCAACGCCGTGATCCTGGGCCTGGAAACCTCGCCCACGATCATGGAGGCCGCAGGCCCCCTGATCCTCGCGCTGGACCGCGCCTGCCTCGCGATCTTCGTGACCGAGATCGTGCTGAAGCTGATCGCCATCGGCCCGCGGTTCTTCCGCTCGGGCTGGAACCTGTTCGATTTCGTCATCGTCGGCATCGCGCTGGTGCCGGGCGCGCAGGGGCTGTCGGTCCTGCGGGCGCTGCGCATCCTGCGGGTGCTGCGGATCATCTCGACGGTGCCGTCGCTGCGCCGGGTGGTCGAAGGGTTGATGACCGCCCTGCCGGGGATGGGGTCGGTGTTCCTGTTGATGTCGATCATCTTCTACATCGGCGCGGTGATGTCGACGAAACTGTTCGCGAACAGTTTTCCCGACTGGTTCGGCTCCATCGGCGCGTCGCTCTACACTCTGTTCCAGATCATGACGCTGGAGTCGTGGTCGATGGGGATCGTGCGCCCGGTGCTGGAGGTCTATCCCTACGCCTGGTTGTTCTTCGTCCCCTTCATCATGGTCACCACCTTCGCGGTGGTGAACCTGATCGTGGGTCTGGTGGTGAACTCGATGCAAGATGCCCATGCCGAGGAAAGCAACGCCGCCACCGACGCCTACCGCGACGAGGTGCTGGACCGGCTGCGCGCCATCGAGGAGCGGTTGAACGCCCGCAACGATTGACCGGCGCCTTGATCCGCTTTCGACCTTTCGGTGCGACGAACCCGGTGGTTTAACGCGGCCAGACCGCGACTGACCCGAGGATCGGCCCGATGTCTTCATTCGAACGCTACCTGTCGCTCTGGGTGCTGGGCGCGATCATCGCAGGCCTCGTTCTGGGCCAGCTGCTGCCGGGGCTCTTCGGCGTGCTTACGGGGCTGGAATACGCCTCGGTCAACCTTGTCGTCGCGGTGCTGATCTGGGCGATGGTCTACCCCATGATGATCGCCGTCGACCTTTCCAGCCTCGGCGGAATCGGGCGCAAGCCCAAGGGGCTGGTGATCACCGTGGTGGTGAACTGGCTGATCAAGCCCTTCACCATGGCGGCGCTGGGCGTGCTGTTCTTCGAGCATGTCTTCGCCGGGCTGATCGACCCGGAGGATGCACCCCAATACATCGCCGGGTTGATCCTGCTGGGGGCAGCGCCCTGCACGGCGATGGTGTTCGTCTGGTCGCAACTGACGAAGGGCGATCCGAACTACACGCTGGTGCAGGTGTCGCTGAACGACATCATCATGGTCTTCGCCTTCGCGCCCATCGTGGCGCTGCTGCTGGGCGTCACCGACATCGCGGTGCCGTGGGAAACACTGCTGCTGTCGGTCGCGCTTTATGTCGTGATCCCGCTGCTGGCCGGGCTGGCGACGCGGGCGGCTCTGATGCGGCAGGGCGGGCAGGGTGCGGTCGATGCCTTCACCGCGCGGATCAAGCCCGCCTCGGTGGTCGGCCTGCTGGTCACGGTCGTGCTGCTCTTCGGCTTCCAGGGCCCGGTGATCGTGTCGCAGCCGGTCCTGATCGTGCTCTTGGCGACGCCGATCATCATCCAGTCCTACGGGATCTTCGCCATCGCCTACGGCTGGGCCTGGGCCTGGGGCGTGCCGCACCGTGTGGCCGCGCCCTGCGCCCTGATCGGAACGTCGAATTTCTTCGAACTGGCCGTCGCCGTCGCCATCGGGCTTTTCGGCCTCAACTCCGGCGCGGCGCTGGTGACGGTCGTGGGTGTGCTGGTCGAGGTGCCGGTGATGCTGAGCCTCGTCGCCTTCGCCAACCGCACCCGGGCGCGGTTTCCGGGGTAGGGGTTAAACATCTGAGAAATAATCTTCGTCCACCGACTTCAACACGAAAGTCTGTCGCGCACGCACCCCAACTTCGTAGGCGATCATTAGGCGCGCCAGTCGCTCGCCATTGATCAGAATGATGCGTTGCTGGACGCGATCGACGTATTCGGTGGCTTCCTTAGAGAACCCGGACGTCGTTACAAATACGCCTTTCGTAGCACCCTCCCCGGTCAAAGAGCCGACGAAAGCCTGTAGCGCGGGACGTCCCACCTTGTTCTCGGCGCCATAACGTTTTGCCTGCACATAAACTGCATCAAGACCGAGTGCATCCTCGTTGATCACGCCATCGATACCCCCATCACCCGACCTCCCGATGCGGGTGCCCATAGATTGGTCGCCACCTCCGTATCCCATGGCAATCAATAGATCGACTATAAGCTGTTCAAACCTTGAGGGTGAAACGCCTTGCACTGCCGTTAGAACTTCTACCGCAAGCGCGTCATTAATCTGCGCCATGGCAGCTTGAACTGCATCCTCGGGTGTCTCGCCATTCGTTGCAATTTGCGTTGCACCTCGATCCGACGGATCGGCTTTTGAGGAGCGTGATTTGAAATCACGAAACTCCGGAAAACGGCCCAGAAATGCGTTGTCGATCCGCGCCGGGTTTGCAGCCAGAGTCTCCAACCCGCGGCTTGTCGCTTTGTAATGCCCACGTTTGATGGCTTCGACCAGTCCAGCTTGGAACAAATACTGTCTCGACCAGTGAGCCCTATTATTCAGACGCGTCTGCTTTCCACTTGGAAGCATTATCTCTTGATCTTCTTGAGAAATCTGAAATTCCTCTACAAGGCCGGGTATGCAACTCCCTATGGTTTCATGACCAGTCGATATCATCCTGAGCATGGGGAGCATCATATCTTCGTAGCTCGGAACCGTCATGTTAAGCTCGCTTCTCCATCCGGGCCACGCCCAGCACGTCGAGCACCTTTCGCTCGATGTCTTCCTTGTTCATGCCGGCCACCGCGTACATGTCTTCCTGGCTGGCCTGGTCGATGAAGATGTCGGGCAGCACCATGGAGCGGTATTTCAGCCCGGTGTCGAAGACGCCTTCCTCGGCAAGCAGATGCGCGACATGCGAGCCGAAGCCGCCGACCGCGCCTTCCTCCACCGTGATCAGCGCCTCGTGGTGGCGGGCAAGCTGCAAGATCAGGTCGCGGTCGAGCGGCTTGGCGAAGCGGGCGTCGGCCACGGTCGGCGTGATGCCGCGGGCGGTGAGCGTCTCTGCGGCCTCGCGGACCTCCTTCAGACGGGCGCCGAAGTTCAGGATCGCGACGCGGTTGCCCTCCGCGATCAGGCGGCCGCGCCCGATCTCCAGCACCTCGCCGCGCTCGGGAAGGTCGACGCCCACACCCTCGCCGCGCGGAAACCGGAAGGCCGAGGGGCGGTCGTCGATGGCGAGCGCGGTCACGACCATATGGCGCAGCTCCGCCTCGTCGGCGGCGGCCATGACCACGAAGCCGGGCAGGTTGGTAAGGTAGGAGATGTCGTAGCTGCCCGCGTGCGTCGCCCCATCGGCCCCCACCAGCCCGGCGCGGTCGATGGCGAAGCGGACGGGCAGGCGCTGGATCGCCACGTCATGCACGACCTGGTCATAGCCGCGTTGCAGGAAGGTTGAATAGATCGCGCAGACCGGCTTCATGCCCCCCGCCGCCATCCCGGCGCAGAAGGTGACCGCGTGCTGCTCGGCGATACCCACGTCGAAACACCGGGTCGGAAAGCGTTCGGCGAAAAGGTCGAGGCCGGTGCCGTCGGGCATCGCGGCGGTGACCGCCACGATCCTCTGGTCCTGCTCCGCCTCGCGGATCAGGGTCTGCGCGAAGACCTTGGTGTAGGAGGGTGCGTTGGCGGGCGCCTTCTTCTGCTCGCCGGTGCGGATGTCGAACTTGGCGGTCGCGTGACCGCGGTCCGCGCGGTGTTCGGCGTAGCCCTTGCCTTTCTTGGTGATCGCGTGGATCAGCATCGGGCCATCGGCGCGCGCCTTGACGGTACGCAGGATCGCCAGCAGCTGCTCCATGTCATGCCCGTCGATCGGGCCGACGTAGGAGAACCCCAGCTCCTCGAACAGCGTCCCGCCAACGGTCGCGGCCTTCAGCAATTCCTTGGCGCGTCGGGCGCCTTCCTGGAACGGCTCGGGCAGGAACGAGACGGCGTTCTTCGCCGCCGCCTTCAGCTCCTGAAACGGGGCGCCGGCGTAGAGACGCGACAGGTAGGAGGACATGGCGCCGGTGGGCGGCGCGATCGACATTTCGTTGTCGTTGAGGATCACGATGAGCCGCTTGCCCAGGTGGCCCGCGTTGTTCATCGCCTCGTAGGCCATGCCGCCCGACAGCGCGCCATCGCCGATCACCGCGATCGCGTCGCCATGGCCGGTGTCGCAGCTGCCGCCCAGGTCGCGCGCCACGGCAAAGCCCAGCGCCGCCGAGATGCTAGTCGAGGCATGGGCCGCGCCGAACGGGTCGTAGGGCGATTCCGTGCGCTTGGTGAAGCCCGACAGCCCATCCTTCTGCCGGATCGTGCACATGCGCTCGCGGCGTCCGGTCAGGATCTTGTGCGGGTAGCACTGGTGCGACACGTCCCAGACCAGCTTGTCGCGCGGGGTGTCGAAGACGGCGTGCAGCGCCACGGTCAGTTCCACCACACCCAGCCCCGCGCCGAAATGGCCCCCGGTCTGGCTGACCGACCAGATGGTTTCGGCGCGCAATTCGTCGGCAAGACGGCGCAGCTCGGTGTCGCTGAACCGTCTCAGGTCGGCAGGCGAGGATACACGGTCCAGAAGCGGGGTCACGGGGCGGGTGGTCACTGGCTTGGCCTCCTTGGCCTTACTTGTCGCGCGCGATGATGTAGCGGGCCAGCGCGCGAAGGTGATGCGCCTTATCGCCATAGGGGCTCAGCGCAGCCTCGGCCTCGGCCACCAGATCGGCGGCGCGGGCCTTGGCACCTTCCAAACCCAGCAGCGACACGAATGTTGCCTTGCCCGCCGCGGCATCCTTGTTGAGCGCCTTGCCGGCGGTTGCGGCGTCGCCCTCCACATCGAGGATGTCATCGGCGATCTGGAACGCCAGACCGATGGCGCGGGCATAGGTGCGCAGCGGCGCCGGGTCGGCGCGGCCGAGGATCGCGCCCGCCTCGGCCGGCCATTCGATCAGGCGGCCGGTCTTGTTGCCCTGCAACTCGGTGATCTGCTCCAGCGTCAGCGGCGCGGCGGCGGTTTCGGCGGCGATGTCCTGCGCCTGGCCCAGCACCATCCCCTGCGCGCCCGAGGCGCGGGCGAGGGTGGCCAGCAGCGCCACGCGCTGTGCATCGTCGCCGGCGCGCGGTTCGGTCAGAAGCTCGAAGGCGAAGGTCTGAAGCGCGTCGCCGACCAGAACGGCGGTCGCCTCGTCCCATTTCACATGCACGGTGGGCTGGCCCCTCCGCAGGTCGTCGTCATCCATGCAGGGCAGGTCGTCATGCACCAAGCTGTAGGCGTGCAGGCATTCGACGGCGCCCGCCGCGAACAGCGCCCGGTCCGGCGGCACGTCGAACAGGGCCGCCGATTGCAGCGTCAGAAACCCGCGCAGCCGCTTGCCGCCGCTGGTGGCATAACGCATGCCGTCGGTGACGCGACCGTCGCCGAACCGCGCCATCTCCCGGTCAAGAAAGCCGGAGATCGCCCCCTGCGCGTCGGCCAGCGCGGTCTTGAACACCTGTCACAGACCTTCGACCGGGGTGCTGCCGGTCGGCTGGCCGTTGGCGTCGAGGGTGATCTGCATCACCTTTTCCTCGGCTTCCTTCAGCTTGGCCTCGCAGCGCGCCTTGAGCGCCGCGCCGCGTTCGTAGAGCGTGATCGACGCCTCCAGCGCCACATCGCCCCGGTCCAGCGCGGTCACCACCTGCTCAAGCTCGCGGATCGCTTCCTCGAAGCTCATCTCTCCGATGGGTTTGCCCTCGCTCATGCGCCTCGCTCCTTCAGTTCCGTCACATGCACCGCGACCGAGGCCGCAAGCGCGGGCAGATCATAGCCGCCTTCCAAAGTCGAGACCACGCGCCCGCCGCAGACCTCGTCGGCGATGTCGCACAGGCTGCGGGTGATCCAGGCGAAATCCTCCTCCCGCCACATCAGGTTGGCGAGCGGGTCGTCGGCGTGGGCATCGAAGCCGGCCGAGATCAAGATCAGCTCGGGCTGCCAGTCGCGCAGGCGGGCGAACCCCTGCGCTTCGAAGGCGCGCCGCATCGTGGCCCCGCCGGAGCCGGGCGGCAGCGGCAGGTTCAGCACGTTGTTCGAGGCGCCGCGCTCCGAGGCTGCCCCCGTGCCGGGGTAAAGCGGCATCTGGTGTGACGAAATGAACAGCGCGCGCGGCTCGTCCCACAGCACGTCTTGCGTGCCATTGCCATGGTGCACGTCGAAATCCACCACCGCGACGCGCGACAGGCCGTGGCTCTCCAGCGCGTGGCGCGCGGCAATGGCGACGGTGGAAAACAGGCAGAACCCCATGGCGCGGGTGCGTTCGGCGTGGTGGCCGGGCGGGCGCGTTGCGACGAAGGCTGTGCGTGCGCGCCCCTCCAGCACCGCGTCGACGGCGGCGATGCAGCCGCCCACGCCTTGCAGCGCCGCCGCCCACGATCCGGGCGTGACCCAGGTGTCGGCGTCCAGCGCGGCCGCGCCGGTTTCCGGTATCTGGGCGCGGACCCGGTCGATATATGCCTGCGGATGGCCAAGCAGCAGCGCCGCCTCCGCTGCCATCGGGGCGGGCATCCGCGCCAGATCGTCGAAGCCGGGGTTTGACAGCGCCTCAAGCACCGCCTCGAGCCGCGCCACCTGTTCCGGGTGGCCTTCGGGCGTGAGGTGATCGAGCCCGGCGGGGTTCTCGACGAGTAGGGTCATGCATGCGCTCCGTTCAATCGGGTGCCAGCATGTAACCTGCGCCGCGCACGGTCTGCAAATAGCGGGGCTGCTTGGGGTTCAGCTCGATCTTGCGGCGCAGGCGCGTAATCTGCACGTCGACCGCGCGTTCCTGCACCTGTTCGCCGCCGATCTTGTCCCGGTTCAGCAGCGTCACCAGTTCGCCGCGGCTGAACGGCTTGTTCGGACCGCCGGTGAAGATCCGCATCAACGCCGCCTCGGTCGCGGTCAGGCGCACCGGATCGGCGCCCTGCCACATCTCGCCGCGGTCGAGGTCGTAGCGGATCGGCCCGAGGTGCAGCACCTTGGGCACATCGGCATCCTCGGTGGGCTTGGGCATCCGCCGCAGGATCGCGTTGATCCGCAGCAGCAGTTCCTTGGGCTCGAACGGCTTGGGCAGGTAGTCATCCGCTCCGGCCTCGAGCCCGCTGATCCGGTCGCCCGTCTCGCCCCGCGCGGTCAGCAGCAGGATCGGCGTGCTCTGCCGGCTGCGGATGTCGCGGCACAGGCTCAGCCCGTCCTCGCCCGGCATCATCACGTCGAGCACGATGAGATCGAAGGACAACCCGGCCAGCAGCCGCCGCGCCTGCGCCGCGTCGCGCGCGACCGTGGCCATGAACCCGTGCCGCATCAGGAATTTCTGCAGCAGCCCGCGGATGCGCTCGTCATCGTCGACGATCAGGAGATGCGCGCCGATGTCCACCGTCATCTCGGCGCATCCCCGCCGTTGAGGTAGTGGCGCCGCATCTCGGGGTCCATCATCTGTTCCAGCACGGCGCGAAAGCCCGACACCGCATCGGGCCCGGCGGCGCGGAAGGCGTCGCGCATCCGGGTGCGCTGCGCCTCCGACAGGGCGCGTTCCAGCGCCTCGCCCTTTCCGGTCAGGCGCAGGTGGCGCTCGCGCTTGTCGCGGATGCCGACCTTGCTGTCGACCAGCCCGTCCTCCACCAACGTGCGCAGCACCCGGTTCAGCGACTGCTTGGTGACCCCCAGGATCGACAGCAGGTTGTTCACCGTGGTGCCGGGCGAGCGGTTGATGAAATGGATCGCGCGATGATGCGCGCGCCCATAGCCGTAATCCTGCAAGATCCGGTCGGGATCGGCGGTAAAGCCGCGATAGGCGAAGAACATCGCCTCGATCGCCCGCCGCAGCTGGTCGTCGGTCAGGAATAGAAGGCTTTCCCCACGCCCCATCAGGTTCGTCGCGTTGCGATCGGCCATCCGTTGCCCCTTCCGTTTGTCCCGTTCGGGATTTTGGCGCAGTTTAAGTCAGCCTTGTTGACTTTCCAAGAATCAATTGCTAGCGAGGAGGGCGTTTTGCGCAACTTTATGTCCGCTACGGACGTATTTGGCGCAACATTCGAAAAACAGACCGGATGGAAGAGCCGGTGACATGGACGAGGATCACACCAATGGCCGGGGCCTATGACGATCGTGACGGCAAGATCTGGATGGATGGCAAGCTGCAGGATTGGCGCGACGCCAACGTGCACATCCTCACCCACGCGATGCATTACGCCTCGTCCGTGTTCGAGGGCGAGCGCGCCTACAACGGCAAGATCTTCGAAAGCCGCCGCCATTCCGAACGCCTGATCGCCTCGGGCAAGATGCTCGACATCGACATTCCGTGGACGGTCGACGAGATCGAGGCGGCGAAATATGAGGTGATGCGCGCCAACGACCTGACCGACGCCTATGTGCGCGCCGTCGCGTGGCGCGGGTCCGGCGAGGATATGGGCGTGTCCTCGTCCCGCAACCCGGTGCGTCTCGCCATCGCGTCCTGGGCCTGGGGCGCCTATTACGGCGACGCCAAGATGAAGGGTGCGAAGCTCGACATCTCGAAATGGAAGCGGCCCAGCCCCGAAACCATCCCCGTCCATGCCAAGGCCGCCGGTCTCTACATGATCTGCACCATGTCCAAGCACGCGGCCGAGGCCAAGGGCTGCTCCGACGCGCTGTTCATGGATTACCGCGGTTATGTGGCCGAGGCGACGGGCGCCAACATCTTCTTCGTCAAGGACGGCGAGGTGCACACGCCCAAGCCCGATTGCTTCCTGAACGGCATCACCCGCCAGACCGTGATCGGCATGCTGGGCGAACGCCAGATCAAGGTCCACGAGCGCCACATCATGCCCGAGGAACTGGAAGGGTTCGAGCAATGCTGGCTGACCGGCACCGCCGCCGAGGTGACGCCGGTGGGGCAGATCGGGGATTACACCTTCGACGTGGGCGCCCTGACCCGCGGGATGGCCGAGGCGTATGAGGAGCGGGTGCGGGCCTGATCAGGCCCGGCGAAGTTTCATCGCCGTCCAAACGGCAAAGGCGCGGCGGTCCTTGATCGCCGTGCACCTCAGGGGCAGGATCGCGCGCTCTGCGGCGTCGATCACCTCCAGCGCATCGCTGAGGGTGAAACTGGCCTCAATATCGTAGTCGGCGCGGTGTCGATCCCCCTGAAGCTCGACGAACAGATTCCCAAAATCCTCGATTTCCTTAGGGAATCTTGCCATTTTCTGACGGTTTCGGCATTGATCCTTGGCGTATCCGTGTTCCACCGAACGGTACGCCTGATGCCATGCCGGGTTGCTTCTGTCTGCACCCGTGGTGCCGATCACGCAGTCCGCCACGGTGCGGCACAGTTCGTGGCACAGCGCGTAATATGCCGTACTGATCGCGCGTTTGAGATCGGATTGACGTGGCCGCCGTGACGATCTGTTGGTCGCCAGCCGCCGCGCCGTGATGATCAGGTCAAGCGGCCGCAGCGCGATCCTCTTTCACGGTGGCAAAGCTAAACGTCGGAAAGTCATCGACATTGAGTTGTTCAAGCGGCTCGCGCAGGTGCCGGGCGAGCCCGAGGACCGCCTTGGAATTCAGCCGATCACCCTTCACATCAAAAACGATCCTGATGCGCAGGACGGGGTCGCCATCGTGATCCACGTCGCGCGCGACCTCAACCCGCTCAATCCGTGCGGGTTCAAGCTGCTTTTCAACGATCCCGCGGATGGCGGAGATAAGGGTTGTGCCGGTGACCTGTGTCATCATGCAATCACGATAGAACTTTCTTAAGATTCTGTGAATCCCTCGCAGGTTTTTCCGCGCTTGCTTTCCGCCCCCAACACGCCCACCTTTCGTGCATGGTGATGCATGTCCAGCCCATGGGGCCCGCCGCGCGCACGGAACAGGTGGCTTTCGACCGCAGGGAACTGGGCGTGATCCTGACGCTCTACGGCCGCATGGTCGCCGCGGGCGAATGGCGCGACTACGGGATCTCGCATCTGTCCGACGTGGCCATCTTTGCCATCTTCCGCCGAACCGCCGAGCATCCGATCTACCGGATCGAGAAGCGGCCAAAGCTGCGCGACAAGCAGGGGCAGTTTTCCGTCATCGCCATGGACGGCCAGATCCTCAAGCGCGGGCACGATCTCAAGACCGTGCTGCGCGTGCTGGATCGCAAGCTGATCCGGCTGGTCGAGCCCTAGATCTGTGGCAGCCGCCGGCACGATGTGACGGAGCCGAATTCCCGTTCCCCGATGCGGGCGACCGCGTCCTCGTAGGGCTCGTAGGCGACGGCCATGTGATGGGCGTTGGCGTGCAGCAGCATGTGATCGTTGGCCATGATGCCCACATGCCCCTTCCAGAACACGAGATCGCCGCGCTGAAAGCTCGCGTGCTCGGGCAGGGGTTCGCCCAGCACCGCCTCCTGCTGGTCGCTGTCGCGGGGGCAGGAGAGGCCGCAGGCCAGCAGCGCGGTCTGTACCAGGCCGGAACAGTCGATGCCCCAGCGGCTGGTGCCGCCCCACAGGTACGGCGTGCCGAGAAACAGGTCGGCGATGCCCACCGGATCGGCGAACCGAGCCTTGATCGGCATCAGGTGCTGCGCCGGGATGTAATGTCCGGTCTGGATGCGGCGAAACCCGTCGCGGTCGGTGGTGACCTTGACCTGGCTGCCGAAGAACAGCGCCACGTCGGGCGCCGACTTGAAATCGGGCTTGGGGTAGAGATGCGTGGCGGGCGAGATCACCCAATGCGTCGCCTCCTCGGCCCCGGTCAGGGCGCCCGACAGGATGTAGCCGCAATAGCCGTCCCGCTCGGCCATGCCGAAGGAAAACCCCTCGTCCGATTCCAGCGCCAGGAACCGTTCCCCGAACAGGAGCTGGCTGACCCGCGCGCCGCGGGGCGTGTCGGTGATGTTGACCATCGGCTGCTGGACCATCATCCAGCGGCCCTTGACGAACCGCTCGGCCTCCACCTGCCCCTCGAGGGAGACATGCGCGACCCGGCCGTTCGTCGGCGTCAGCCGTGGGTCGCGCGTCATGGCGCCAGCCCCTCGGTCAGAGTGCGGAAGATCGCGCGCGCGCCCATGCCCACGCCGCCCTTGGGGCGGGCGGGGCTGCCAACTGCGCTCCAGCCGTAGATGTCGAAATGGGCGTAGCTGGGCACATCGGGCACGAAGCGGCGCAGGAACAGGGCGGCGGTGATCGCGCCGGCCATGCCGCCCGAAGGCGCGTTGTCGAGATCGGCGATGCCGGGTTCGATCAGCGCCTCGTAGGGCGTGTGGAAGGGCAGGCGCCAGACCGGATCGGCGACCTCGGCCGCGGCCTGCGACAAGGTCGAAGCGAAGCCGTCGTCGTCGGTGAAGAACGGCGCCAGATCGGGGCCGAGGGCGACGCGCGCGGCCCCGGTGAGCGTCGCCATCGAAATCGTCAGGTCCGATGGCGCCTCGTTCGCCAGCGCCAGCGCGTCGGCCAGCACCAGCCGCCCCTCGGCGTCGGTGTTGTTGATCTCGACGGTCTTGCCGTTCCGCGCGGTGAAGATGTCGCCGGGGCGGAAGGCATCGCCGGAGACGGCGTTTTCCACCGCCGGGATCAGCACCCGCAACGACAGGTCGAGCCCTTCGGCCATGATCATCTGCGCCAGGCCCAGCACCGTCGCCGCACCGCCCATGTCCTTCTTCATCAGGCCCATGGACGCACCCGGCTTGAGGTTCAACCCGCCGGTGTCGAAGCAAACGCCCTTGCCGACCAGCGTCAGCGACCGCGCGCCCTTGCCCCAGCGCATCTCGATCAGGCGGGGCGCGCGGGTGGCGGCGCGGCCCACCGTGTGGATCAGGGGAAAATTCTGCGCCAGCAGCTCGTCGCCGGCTACCACCGACATATCGGCACCGTGATCGCCGGCAAGCGCCCGCGCCGCGGCCTCCAGCGCGTCGGGGCCCATGTCTTCGGCGGGGGTGTTGATCAGGTCGCGGGTCAGCGCCTCGCCGGCGGCGATGCGTTCCAGCCGGGCGACATCCACCCCCTCGGGGGCGACGAGCCGCGCCTTTGCGGCGGTCTGCAGCCGGTAGCGGTCGAACCGGTAGAGCGACAGCAGGTAGCCCAGCGCCACCTCCTCGCCCTCCGGCCCCGACAGCGGCGCGGTGAGGGCATAGGCGGCATCCGGCAGCGCGGCGATGGCGGCGCCGATCGAAAACCGGGTGCGCGCCCGATCCTTGACGCTGCCACGACCGATCACGATCGCGGCGGGAAGCCCCTCGGGGCCCGGTACCGCACAGACCTGCGCCAGCGCGCCGGTAAAGGCATGGTGACGGGCCCAGGCGCGCTGCGCGTCGGTCAGGGGCGCAAGCGCCGCCTCGATCCCGTCCGGGTCGACAAGGGCAATGGGAATGGCAGCCGCGTCGGGCGCGGCGAAACGCAGGGTCTGGGGCATGTCTCTCGGGCTCGGATCGGTCGGCGCCACACTAGCGCCGGGCCCCGTGGCCGCAAGTGGCGTCAGCCCGAAAGATCCTCCAGATCCCAGATCGCGTGGATCGACCTGTCGCCGACCCGTCCCAGCCGCGCCAGCGTCGCGGCCAGCGCCGTCGGGTCGCCCATGTCGAGGCAATCGAGCACCTGGCGCCCGACCCGCGCCAGCGTCGCCATGCCGATCAGATGGGCGTCGCGCACCAGCGCCGCCAGGACCTCCTCCAGGTCCTCGCGGGCGCTGTGGGTTTCCATCCGCGTGATCTCCTCCAGCAGCGTCGACAGCCGGTCGAGGGCAAAGGCCACCTCGGCCTCGGCCCGCAGTTCGCCCAGCCGGTCGCACAGGGTCTCAAGCTGGCTGGGGTTGAACCGTGCAGGCTCCCCCAGCGGAAGTCGGGTGATCTCCGCCTTCATCGTTTCGCTCCACCGTCCACCCCACCACAGGCAGGCCGGAGATTTGCGCGCGCGTCTGAAGAAAGGCTTAGGGGCGCGGCGACAAGAAGTTCCAATTTGCGCCGCATCCGGGCTATTCATGCCGGACCCGAGACGAAGGCTGGCCGCATGCACCGAGTGAATTCCCTGCCCGACTACCTGCTGGAACGCTACAAGAACTGGAAAACCCACGAGTTTCCCGACAACCGCGACCTGTTTCGAAAGCTGGCCGTCGAAGGGCAGACGCCGCAGGCCATGGTCATCGCCTGTTGCGACAGCCGCGTGGCGATCGAGGCGGTGTTCGGCCAGAAAGTCGGCGAGGTGTTCGTGCACCGCAACATCGCCAATCTCGTGCCGCCCTACACGCCGGACGGCCAGCACCACGGCACGGCGGCGGCGGTGGAATTCGCGGTCAAGGCTCTGCGGGTGCGCCACATCATCGTGATGGGTCATTCCAATTGCGGCGGCGTTCGCGGGTGCCTCGCCATGTGCGCCGGCGCGGAGCCGGAGCTTGAACGCCGCGAAAGCTTCATCGGCCGCTGGCTCGACATCCTGCGCCCCGGCGTCGCCGATATCGCCGATATCGCCGATCCCGACGACCGGCAGACCGCGCTGGAAAAGGAAGGAATCGAGATCAGCCTGTCGAACCTGATGGGCTATCCCTTCGTCGCCGAGGCGGTGGAGGCGGGACAGGTGACGCTGCACGGGCTCTGGACCGATCTGGCGGAAATGGATCTGGAGACCTATGACGGCGCCGTGCGGCATTTCGTCAAGGGCTGAGCTTTACCAGCAGCGCAATGGCCGGTAGATCCGCGCTGAACGGTCGCTGATCCGAGGGGTGGCGCATGGACGGAATTCTGGCGCTCGCGGCCGACAACCTGCTGTCGCCGATCATCCTGTTCTTCGCGCTCGGCCTCGGGGCGGCCTTCGCCCGGTCCGACCTGTCGATCCCCGAGGCCATCGCCAAGGGCATGTCGATCTACCTGCTCTTCGCCATCGGCTTCAAGGGTGGCGCCAGCGTCGCCGACCACGGCATCGACGCGACCCTGATCCTGTCGCTGGTGGCGGGCCTGATCCTGTCCTTCGGGCTGCCGCTGATCGCCTTCGCGCTGTTGCGGGCGATGACCGGCCTCGGCGTCACCGACGCGGCGGCGGTCGCGGGGCACTACGGCTCCATCTCCATCGTCACCTTCGTCGCCGCGACCTCGGTCATCGGGTCCGCCGGCCTGTCGTCGGAAGGCTACATGGTCGCCGTCGCCGCGGTGATGGAGGCGCCGGCGATCCTGTCGGCGCTCTGGATCATCGCGCGCTATGGAAAATCCGGTGCCGAGATGGAGGAGGGGTTGATGCGGGAGATCCTGCTCAACGGGTCCATCGTGCTGCTGGTGGGCTCGTTCCTGATCGGCTGGATCACCGGGGCCGACGGGATGGCGATGATCGCGCCCTTCATCGTGGCGCCGTTCCAGGGCGTGCTGTGCCTGTTCCTGCTCGACATGGGGCTGGTCGCGGGCCGTGGCCTGCGCGAGGCGCGCTCGGTGCTGACGCCGGGCGTGCTGCTGTTCGGGGTGGTGATGCCGCCCGTCGGCGCCAGCCTCGGGCTTGCCGCGGCACTTTTGCTGGGCCTCTCGACCGGGGGCACGGTGCTGTTCATGACGCTTGCGGCCTCGGCCTCCTACATCGCCGTGCCCGCCGCGATGCGTGTGGCGCTGCCCGAGGCGAACCCGTCGATCTACCTCACGCTGTCGCTGGGCGTGACCTTTCCCTTCAACCTGACGCTCGGCATCCCGTTTTACCTCGCGGTGGCCAGCGCCGTGACCGGAGGCTGACACGCATGCAGACGCACAAGGCGAAACGGGTCGAGATGACCATCGAGGCCGTCATGGAAACCCGCCTCACCGGCGCGCTGATCAAGGCCGGCGTCACCGGCTTTACCGTGCTGCCGGTGTTGGGCGGGTCGGGCCGGTCGGGGCACTGGAGCCGCGAAGGCCAGGTGAGCCGGGCGGGCGGCATGGTCAGCGTCGTGTGCATCATCCGGCCCGAGCGGCTCGATGCGCTGCTCGACGCCGCGTTCTCGGTGGTGGAACGGCACATCGGCGTGGTCGCCGTGACCGATTGCGAGGTGCTGCGCGCGGAACGGTTCTGAGCTTGCGGTTTACCGGCGGTTAACCTTCGCGGGCGATGCTACGGGGCATGAGCATGAGCCGCCGCCTGATCCTCGATCTGCCCGAACCGTTGTTCGCCGCGCTGTCGGAGGCGGCCGCCGCGAAGGGTCGCAGTCTGCCGACCGAGCTTCGGCTGCGCCTGGAGCGCAGCTTTCCCCCGGACCCCGGCGGCGCGAAGACGTCCGGCAGGACGGAGGAGCGGCTTCTTGCGCCCCTTCGGGCGCGCGTCGCCCTCGATTTCGCCGAAGCCACCGGGTGGGAAGATCTGCAATCCCGGCTCAAGGCCAAGGATTGCGTGCTGCGCGAACGCGGCGGCGGGCTGGCGCTGCACCGGCTCTCCGACGGGGAGCGGCTGTGCAAGGGCTCCGAGATAGGGGCCGCCTATGCCGACCTGATGCGCCGCTACCGTGCGCCCTTTCCGGGCCATTCACACCGTCACCTCATGGCCCGCATCCTCGGCGGCGACCGGGTCGCGCCCGCCGTCCAACCCCCGCCGCCGCCCCGCTGGGACGACGACGATCCGGTGCTCGTCGAACCCGATTGAGGCTTATGGGAGCCAGGACAGGATCTGCCCCTCGGGCCAGTCGAACTGCGCCCGCATCTCGATCAGGACGGTCTCGCCCGGCGCCACGGTCAGATCCCAGGCGTGCACGCCGCGCTGGTCGTCGACATCACGGGCGTCGGGTTCCGGGCTCAGCGTCAGCTCCAGCTCCAGATCCTCCTGCTCGGCAAAGGGCGTGGCGTAGAGCAGCCGCACGGTTTCGCCGCTGCCCGAGGTGTTCTCCACCCCGAAGGCGACGCGGCGGTCCTGCGTGTTGCTGGTGGTGAAAACGCCGCGATCCCCCTCGGCCAGAGAGCGGTCGATCCAGACCAGTTGCAGGTGATCGAGCGGCCCGAACGCAAGGTCGGCTTCTGCCCCCTCGGCGATCAGCGGCAGCAGATCCTCGCCCACCAGGGCGCCGTCGCGATAGAACCGGGCCGGGCCGGGCAGGATCGGCTCGCCGCTGTCGTTCCGGGCCATGGCGATTAGATAGGCGGTGTCATCGACGCGCGGCACGGCGCGCGCCTCTGTCTCGGTCTCAAGCGTCAGAGTGTCGAAGGGCAGGACGGCCTCGCCGTCGGCGCCGATGGTGACGGGCCTGCCATAGGCGTAGCTGACCGACAGGCCCTCGACCTCCAATGCCGCACGCCGCTCGGGGGCGGCTTCCATCACCGGGGCGGGCACGGCGTCGGCCAGCCGGGCTTCGTTGCTGCCCAGCGGGATCAGCCCGGCGGTGGCGGGGGGCGCGGGCTCGAAGATCCGCGCCGGCGCCGGATAAAGCGGCGACGGAACGCGCTGGCGATAGGGCTGCGCGGTGGAGAAGGTCATGGATACATCCTGCCAGCGCGCCGTCCCCGAGGTGTAGACCGAGACGAAACGCTCGATCTCCAGCGCGCCACTGTCGCTGTCGAGGTGGAATTCGTAGCGCGGCTCCCACCCGGCGCCGTAGCTGACGTAGTCGAGCGTGATCGCGGCATCGACATCGGCACTGGCGTCGAGCGAGACCTCCACCACCTCGATGGTGGTGCCGAACGGGCGAAGCCGGGCGAAGGCGGCCGTCGCGGCGCTCAGCGCCTGCTGCCGGTCGGTGACGGCCTCGGACAGGTCGCGGCGGGCGACCTGGGCGGCCAGCAACTCGGCCTGCACCCGCGCCACCTCCGACCCGAGCGTCGCCAGGACCTGCGGCACGAGGGCGGGGTCTTCGGGCATCGCCACGCCGTCCGGCCCGCCGCGGCTGAGGGCCGACAGATAGCTCGATTGCGCCTCGAGCGCGCGGATCGTCGCGTCGGCGGCCGTCAGATCGTCCTGCGCCTGTTGCACGGCGTCCTCGGCGCGCGCCACGGCGGCGCGCGCGGCGGCCTGCTCGGCATCGTCAAGCTCACCTTCGGCAATGGCATGGCCGGAAATGTGCTGCGGCGGCCCGAGGATCACGCCCTCGGGGCCAGCGACCTCGATCAGTTCGGCCTGGGGCGCATCGGGCATGGCGATCAGCAGGCGATGGGCGCCCGCGGGGACCGTCACGGTCGCGCGGCGGGTGATCTCGGCGCCGGAGAGGAACACCGTCGCCTCGGAAATGTCGGCGCGGATCAGGAAATCATCGGCAAAGGCGGCGGTGCTGCTTAGGAGGGCGGCGGAAAGGGTCAGGGTGAAACGCATGGTGCGGTGTTCCTTGATGAAGAAGGTCCCGCCCCTGAGGTGCCCGTTCGGTCGCGCCAAGACAATGGGGTGAAACCGCTGCATGACCCGCCATGGGCGGGCCGTCGCCGACGCCGGATGCAAAAGGACCGGCTGTGGGAATCCCCGACCGGTCCCTGCAGGACCGTGCGGTGGCTGGCGTCAGCCCTTCTTCAGCACCCGGTTGCCCAGCGTCTCGGCGATCTGCACCGCGTTCAGCGCCGCGCCCTTGCGCAGGTTGTCGGACACGCACCACAGGTTCAGGCCATTGTCGATCGTGCTGTCCTGGCGGATGCGGCTGATGAAGGTGGCGTAGTCGCCCACGCATTCGACAGGGGTGACGTAGCCGCCGTCCTCACGCTTGTCGATCACCATGATCCCGGGGGATTCGCGCAGGATGTCGCGCGCCTCGTCCTCGTCGAGGAACTCCTCGAACTCGATGTTGATCGCCTCGGAATGGCCGACGAAGACCGGCACCCGCACGCAGGTCGCGGTGACCTTGATCTTCGTGTCGAGGATCTTCTTGGTCTCGGCGACCATCTTCCATTCCTCCTTGGTCTCGCCGCTGTCGAGGAACTTGTCGATGTGCGGGATGACGTTGAAGGCGATCTGCTTGGTGAATTTCTTGGGCGCGCGTTCCTGGCCAGGAACGTACATGCCCTTGGTCTGGTCCCACAGCTCGTCCATGCCTTCCTTGCCGGCACCCGACACGGACTGGTAGGTCGAGACGACGACGCGCTTGATCGTGGCGCGGTCGTGCAGCGGCTTGAGCGCCACCACCATCTGCGCGGTGGAACAGTTGGGGTTGGCGATGATGTTCTTCTTGGCGTAGCCCAACACGGCCTCGGGGTTCACCTCGGGGACGACCAGCGGCACGTCGGCGTCGTAGCGGTAGAGCGAGGAGTTGTCGATCACGACGCAGCCGGCCTTGGCGGCGCGGGGCGCGTAGATCGCCGTCGCCTCGGAGCCGATGGCGAACAGCGCGATGTCCCATCCGGTGAAGTCGAAGGTATCCAGATCCCTGGTCTTGAGTGTCTTGTCGCCAAAGCTGCATTCGCTGCCCAGCGACTTGCGGCTGGCAAGCGCCACGATCTCGTCGACGGGGAATTCCCGTTCGGCGAGGATGTTCAGCATTTCGCGGCCCACGTTGCCGGTGGCTCCCGCGACGACGACTCGGTATCCCATAGTCCTTGATCCTTCGGGGTAATGGATGGGCGGCACATAAAGGAAGCGCCGGCAAAGGAAAAGGGTGGCAAGGCTTGACTTGTGCCCCCGCAACCCGCATGTGCCCTTCATGTCGCCGCGCTGCCGCGTGAGCAGCCGGGGCGCGGACCATACCGCGCACCTGACGGCGACAGCTGAATTCCCCCAGGTCCCACTCACGCAGGGTTCTGACGATCGCGCCGATGAGCGGCCCGGTCGCACCCTCGAATGCCGTGCATTCCATGCATGGCCCCCGATTTGCGGCGCATTGCGTTGGACGCGGCGCCCGAAAGGACACGATTTGTTTGATTTCGACATGCTCGGCCTGAACAAGGTTCTGCTGAACGCGCTCAAGGCTAGCGGCTTCGACACCCCCACCCCGATCCAGAACCAGGCGATTCCGCTGGCGATGGACGGCCACGACATCCTGGGCCTGGCCCAGACCGGCACCGGCAAGACGCTGGCCTTCGGCCTGCCGCTGATCGCGCATCTGATGGAAGAAGATACCCGTCCCCAGACGCGGACGACCCGCGCGCTGATCCTTGCGCCGACGCGCGAGCTGGTGAACCAGATCTCGGACGCGCTGCGGGTCTTCACGATCAACACGCCCATCAAGATCGCCACGGTCGTCGGCGGCCAGTCGATCAACCGCCAGATCGGCGTGATGGCGCGCGGCACCGACATTCTGGTGGCCACGCCCGGCCGGCTGATCGACCTGATGGATCGCGGCGCGGTGGACCTGCGCCAGGCCCGTCACCTGGTGCTCGACGAGGCCGACCAGATGCTCGACCTCGGCTTCATCCACGCGCTGCGTCGGATCGCGCCCAAGCTGGGCACGCCGCGCCAGACCATGCTGTTTTCGGCCACCATGCCGAAGCAGATGGAAGAGCTGTCGCGCGCCTACCTGACGAACCCGCGCAAGGTTCAGGTCGCGCCACCGGGCAAGGCGGCCGACAAGGTCACGCAATCGGTGCGCTACATGGAAAAGGGCGACAAGCCCAAGGTGCTGCGCGAAATCCTGTCGCGCGATCCCGACGCGCTGACGCTGGTCTTTGCCCGCACCAAGCATGGGGCGGAAAAGCTGATGACCGGGCTGGTCGCCGACGGATTCAACGCGGCCTCGATCCACGGCAACAAGAGCCAGGGCCAGCGCGATCGCGCCATCAAGGGCTTTCGTGACGGCAAGATCAACATCCTCGTTGCCACCGATGTCGCCGCGCGCGGCATCGACATTCCGGGCGTTGCCTATGTGATCAACTACGAACTGCCCGACACACCCGACAACTACGTCCACCGGATCGGCCGCACCGCGCGCGCCGGCCGCGAGGGCGAGGCGATCGCATTCTGCTGCGCCGAGGAAGTCGACCTGCTGGTGCAGATCGAAAAGGTGATGAAGGCCGACATTCCGGTGGCGTCGGGCACCCGCCCGCGCGCCGTCAAGATGGTCAAGCCGCAGCGCGGTGGCGGCGGGGCCGGTCGCGGCCGTGGGCCGGGGCAGGCTGCCAAGCCCGCCGCGCGCCCCTTCGCCAATGCCGCCCCCAAGGGCCGCCGCCCCCGCCGCAGCACCCGCGCGGCCTGAGCGCCTGATACCCTAGCCGGTGCTGTCCCTCGACCACAGGTAGACGGACAGCCCGGCCAGGATCACCAGCCCGATGATCCCGAACAGCGCGCCATAGGCCTCGGCCGGGGCGCGCGTTTGCGCCAGTGCCGCATAGGTCGGGGCGGTGGCGAACTGCATCACCCCCGCGCCCCCCATCCCGAACAGGTTCAGGAGCGTCACCCCCCGCCCGGTCAGGTGCGGCGGGCAGAAGCTGCGCCCGTGGCTGATGACGATGGGATAGGACGCGCCCAGCACGCCGATGGCCGCGAACAGCGCAATGGCGGACCAGAGGCCGGCTGGCGGCATCACCCAGAACGACAGGCACAGGGCCGCCACGGCCGCATTGCCGATCAGGATCGGCCGCTTGCGGCTGCCGAACACGCGGTCGGCCGGCCCGTAGAGGAAATTGCCAGCCACCATCGCCAGCCCCATCACCAGCGTCGCGGTGCCGATCTGGCCCAGATCGGCGCCGAACCGGTCGCTGATGTAGGGGCTGATCCAGAGCCCGCGCAGCCCCGCGGCGGGCGCGTAGCACACGAACATCATCGCCAGGATCGGCCACAGGACCGGCATCTTCAGCAGGTCGATCAGGCGTCCCTTCGCCTCGCCCGCCGGTTTCTCGGGGTCGCGCACCAGCACCGCGATGGCGACGGCGATCAGTGCCGTCAGCACCGCAAAGCTGCCGACCGTCGCGCGCCAGCCGAAGGCCTCGATCAGCCAGGCCAGCGGCGCGGCGGACACGATGTTGCCCAGCGACGACACCCCCACCGTCACACCGGCCAGCGTGCCGAAGACGGCCGGCGCGTACTGCCGCGCGAAGATGAAATAGGTCGCCATCAGGATCGGCGCGCAGCCGATCCCGATCAGAACCATTGCCACCGTGATCGCGCCCGGCCCCTGCGCCAGCGCGAAGACCGCCGCACCTCCCGCCCCGCCGATCCCGAACAGCACCGAGGCCGTGCGCCGCGGCCCGAGGTGATCGAGCGCCCAGCCGACGGGCAGCTGCATCAGCGCGAAACCCGCGAACCACAGGCCCGAGGCGCGTGCCAGATCGCCTGTGCTGGCCCCGATCTCCGCCATCAGGACGGGGGAAAGAACCGCCAGGAAGGCGCGGTAGAACTGGCTCAGCATGTAGGCCACGACCAGAAACGCGATCCCGGCGCGCATGTGCTTCCTCTCCCAATTGTCGGGCGCGACCCTGCACCGGGGTGAGTGCCGCGACAAGCGGGCGCGGTTTCCGATACTTTTTGTCGGAAATATTGACATGCTCGGCGGCATGGGTTTCAACGGCGTCATCCTAGCTGAGTAATTCAGTCGGGTATGCCACCGGAGCAACCAGGGAGAGTTTCCATGACCCGCACACTTGCCGCCCTTCTGGGCACGGCCATTGCCGCCTCGACACTGACCGCCGCGCAGGCGCAGGAGGTCAACATCTATTCCTCGCGTCATTACGACAACGACGAGGAGCTCTACGCCGGCTTCACCGAAGCCACCGGTATCGCCGTGAACCGGATCGAAGGCGACGCCGACGAGCTGATCGCGCGGATGCAGGCCGAGGGCGCCAACAGCCCCGCCGACGTGTTCCTGACGGTCGACGCCGGCCGCATCTGGTTGGCCGATCAGGCCGGGCTTCTGCAGCCGGTCGACTCCGAAGTGCTGAACGCGCGCATCCCGGCGCATCTGCGCCACCCCGATGGGCACTGGTTCGGCATCTCGCAGCGCGCGCGGATCATCTTCTACAACGCCGAGACCGTCGAGAACCCGCCGCTGACCTACGAAGACCTTGCCGACCCGCAGTACGAGGGCATGGTCTGCATCCGGTCGGGCACCAACATCTACAACCTGTCGCTGCTGTCCTCGATCATCGACGCCAATGGCGAAGAGGCGGCCCGGGAATGGGCGGCTGCCGTGCGGGGCAACATGGCCCGCGACCCTGCCGGCGGCGATACCGACCAGCTCAAGGGCATCGTGTCGGGCGAATGCGACATCGCGGTTACCAACACCTACTACTTCCTGCGCGCGCTCGATGGCGGCGTGGATGGTCTGTCGGGCTCGACCGACATGATCGGCTGGGTGTTTCCCAACCAGTCCGACCGCGGCGCGCATGTGAACGTGGCGGCGGCCGGCGTCGCGGTGAACGCGCCGAACCAGGAGGAAGCCGTGGCCTTCCTGGAATACCTGACCACGCCGGAAGCGCAGGCTTATTTCGCCAACATGAACAACGAATACGCGGCTGTTCCGGGTGTGGGCCTCGCGGAAAACCCCGCCAGCCTCGGGCTGTTCCGGTCCGACGACCTGAACCTCTCGGTGCTGGGCGAGAACCAGCCGCTGGCACAGACGATCTTCAACGAGGTCGGCTGGGAGTGATCCAGGCCATCGCGTGACCCTTGCGGGCGCCCTTCGGGGCGCCCGTTTTCGTTCGGCTATTCCGCAGGCTCGACGCCCGCGTCAGGCACGAAGCGCCGTTCCGTCGTGGTCTCGCGCCCAAGGCCACGGCACAACAGGATCACCGGCAGAAGGCCCACGGCGGCGATGACCAACGACGGCACCGCCGCCTCCGACAGCCGCTCGTCCGCCGCCAGACGGTGCGCCTGCACCGCCAGCGTGTCGAAGTTGAACGGCCGCATGATCAGCGTTGCGGGCAGTTCCTTCATCACGTCGACGAATACGATCAGCAGCGCGGTCATCAGCGAGGGCCGCAGGATCGGCAGGTGAACTCCGCGCAGCATGGTGCGCGGCGTGCGGCCCAGGGTGCGGGCGACGGCGTCGATGTTGGGGTTGATGGTGGACAGGCCCGCGTCATAGGCGGCCAGCGCCGCGGCCATGAAGCGGATCATGTAGGCCGCCACCAGCAGCCAGATCGACCCGGTCAGCAGCAGGCCGGTGCTGATCCCGAAAGTGTCGCGCATCAGCGCGTCGAGCGCGTTGTCGAAGGCGGCGAAGGGCACCATCATGCCCACGGCGATGACCCCGCCCGGCACCGCATAGCCGATGCTGGAAATCCGCATCGCGGCGCGCGCGCCGGTCGTCGGGTGCAGACGCGCGTTGAAGCCGAGGATGACGGCGGCCGTGACGGTCACGATGGCCGCGATTGCGGCGAGGGTCAGCGAGTTCTGCAGGAACGCGAGGTAGCGCGGGGTGAACAGGATCTGGCCCGAATCCCAGCCCATCGAGATCAACAGCCCGCTGGGAAGGGCGAAGCCCAGGACCACCGGCAGCGCGCAGAACACAATCGCGCCGGCGGCCCGGACGCCTGTCAGGGTCGCCGGCTGCATCGCTTCGAACCGGCGGCCGGCGCCGTGGAACCGCTGCTGCGACCGCTGCGCCCGCTCGATCCAGGCCAGCGTCAGCGCCACGATGAGCAGGCACAGCGCCAGCTGCGCGGCCCCGGTGCGGTCGTAGAAGGAAAACCAGCTCTGGTAGATGCCGGTCGCGAAGGTCTGGACGTTGAAGTAGGAAACCGTGCCGAAATCGGCCAGGGTTTCCATCAGCGCCAGCAAGATGCCGCCCGCGATGGCCGGCCGCGCGATCGGCAGCGACACCCGGAGGAACGCGCCCCAGGGCGTCTGGCCCAGCGTCCGGGCGGCGATATAGGCGGTGGCCGATTGCTGCAGGAACGCGGCGCGCGCCAGCAGGTAGACGTAGGGGTAGAGCACGAAGATCAACATCGCCGCCGCCCCGCCCAGCGACCGGATCTGCGGAAACCAGTAGTCGCGCGGGCCCCAGCCGGTCAGGTCGCGCAGCGTCGTCTGCACCCAGCCGGGGTGCGACAGGAAATCGGTATAGGCATAGGCCAGCACATAGGCCGGAAAGGCCAGCGGCAGCGCCAGCGCCACCTCCAGGAACCGGCGGCCCGGAAACCGCGTCGCGGTCACCAGCCAGGCGGTGCCGGTGCCGATGATCGCGGTGCCGGTCCCCACGATCACGATCAGCTGCAGGGTTGTGCCCACATAGCGCGGCAGAACCGTGCGGCTCAGGCTTGTCAACGTCTCGATGCCGCCGGTCAGCGCCGCAAGCGCCACCGCCGCCATCGGCAGAAGACACAGGCCGGCGGCCAGCCAGGCCAGCGCGGACAGGCGGCGCGGGTGATGGGACCGAACGCGGTGAGCCACGATTTTCAGGCCTTTCCAGGGAAGCCGTCAATCCGAGCACTTCTGTCAGGATCTGGTCGGAATGCAAGCGACGGGCCGCAGGGTGGGCGCGTCTGTCGCAAAAGCTTCACTTGATCGGCGCGAGAGCTTCGGTATTTCGGGAAGTATGGAAATTGAATTGACCGACAGATTCGCGGCGCTCAGCCATCCGGCACGGCTCGAGGTGGTGCAGCTCCTGATCCGGCGGCACCCCGATCGGGTGCCAGCGGGAGAGATCGCCGCGTTCCTCGCGGTGAAGCCGAACACGCTCAGTTCCTACCTGTCCGACCTGGTGCAGGCGGGCCTGATCACCCGGACGCGGGTCGGAACCTCGCTGCGCTACGGCGCCGATCTGTCCGGCATCCGCGCGATGACCGAGACCTTGTTACGCGACTGTTGCCGAGGGCGGCCAGACTTGTGCCCGCCCAGGGCTTTTCCCGACCCGACCGGAGATCCTGCCATGTCTGACCGTCGCTACAGCGTCCTGTTCATCTGCACCGGCAATTCCGCCCGGTCCATCTTTGCCGAATCGATCCTGAACGGATTGGCCGGTGACCGCTTCGTCGCCTATTCCGCCGGGACCAAACCGCGCTCCGAGCTGAACCCCATGGCGGTGGAGATGCTGCGCGCCAAGGGTCATGACACAGGAAGGCTCCGCGCCAAGAACGTGTCGGAGTTCCAGGGTGAGGATGCGCCCCGGCTCGATTTCGTCTTCACCGTCTGCGACCGTGCCGCGAACGAGGCCTGCCCGCCATGGCTGGGCCAACCGATGACCGCGCACTGGAGCACGCCCGATCCGGTGAAGGCCGAAGGCACCGAGGCCGAGCGCATGCTCGCCTTCCAGCACGCCTACGGCATGCTGCGCAACCGCATCGCAGCCTTCGTCGCCCTGCCGCTGGCGACGCTCGACAAGATCTCGCTTCAAAGCGCGCTTGACGACATCGCGCTGGGCGAGACCACGGAATGACGACCTATGCCCTGAACGGGATCGGTCGCATCGGAAAGCTTGCCCTGCGCCCGCTTCTGGCGCGGGGGGCGAAGATCGCCTGGCTGAACGACGCGGTGGGCGACCCGGCGATGCACGCGCATCTGCTGGAATTCGACACGGTGCACGGGCGATGGGACGCCGAGTTTTCGGCGGACCCCGACAGCCTCACCATCGACGGCACCCGCCTGCCGCTGTTCAACGAACGCGACCCTTCGAAGCTGCCGCTCGACGGGGTCGACGTCGTCATCGAGTGCACCGGCGTGTTCAAGACCGAGGCGAAGCTGCAGCCGTATTTCGACGCCGGCGTGAACAGGGTGGTGGTCTCGGCCCCGGTCAAGGACGGGCCGACGGCGAACATCGTCTACGGCGTGAATCATCACGTCTACGACCCGGCGGAGCACAAGATCATCACCGCGGCCAGTTGCACCACCAATTGCCTCGCCCCGGTGGTGAAGGTGATCCACGAGGCGATCGGCATCAAACACGGCTCCATCACCACGATCCATGACGTGACCAATACGCAGACCATCGTGGACCGTCCTGCCAAGGACCTGCGCCGCGCGCGGTCGGCGCTGAACAGCCTGATCCCCACGACCACCGGCAGCGCCACGGCGATCACGCTGATCTACCCGGAACTGACCGGCAAGCTGAACGGCCATGCGGTGCGGGTGCCGCTGCTGAACGCCTCACTCACCGATTGCGTGTTCGAGGTAGAGCGGGAGACCAGCGTGGAGGAGGTCAACGCGCTGATGAAGGCCGCCGCTGCTGGGCCGCTGCAGGGCATCCTCGGCTATGAGGAACGGCCGCTGGTCAGCGCCGATTACGTCAACGATACCCGGTCGGGCATCGTCGATGCGCCCTCGACCATGGTAGTCAACCGCACGCAGGTGAAGCTTTACGTCTGGTACGACAACGAGATGGGCTATGCGCACCGGTTGGTCGACGTGGCCCTGATGGTCGGCGCGGCCCCATGACCGACACCACGCAGCGCCCGGAAGGCTACACCGCCTACATCGCGGTCACGGCGGCCTACTGGGCCTTCATGCTGACCGACGGTGCGCTGCGCATGCTGGTGCTGCTGCATTTCCACACGTTGGGGTTCACCCCGGTGCAGCTGGCCTACCTGTTTCTTCTATATGAACTTGCCGGGATCGTGACCAACCTGTGCGCCGGCTGGATCGCCGCACGCTTCGGCCTCACCGCGACGCTCTACGCCGGGCTCTCCATCCAGATCTTGGCGCTGCTGGCCTTGGCTCAGCTTGATCCGGCCTGGGGCCTTACCGCCTCGGTCATCTTCGTGATGGGGGTGCAAGGCCTGTCGGGCGTGGCCAAGGATCTCTCCAAGATGTCGTCGAAATCGGCGGTGAAGGTGCTGGCGCCCGCGGGCGATGGCTCGCTGTTCCGCTGGGTCGCGGTGCTGACCGGGTCGAAGAACGCGGTGAAGGGTGTCGGTTTCCTGCTCGGCGCGGCGCTGCTGGCGCTGGCGGGCTTCGTGCCCGCGGTGCTGGGAATGGCGGCTGTGCTGGCGGCGATCCTGGCCGTGATCGCGACCCGAATGCCCTCGGGCCTGCCCACCGGGCGCAAGGGCGCGAAATTTTCCGAGGTGTTCTCCAAATCCGCCAACGTCAACTGGCTCTCGGCGGCGCGGGTGTTCCTGTTCGGCGCGCGCGACGTGTGGTTCGTCGTCGGCATTCCGATCTATTTCTACGCGGTCCTGTCGGACGGCACGGAGGAAGGCAACCGCGTGGCCTTCTTCACCATCGGCACCTTCATGGCGGTCTGGATCATCCTCTACGGCGCGGTGCAGGCCAATGCTCCGCGCCTGCTGCGGGCGCAGGCCAGAGGCGACGACAGGATGATCGCCAGCGCCTGGATCTGGGCCGGGGGCCTTGGGGTGCTGCCTGCGGCGCTGGCGCTGCTGGTCTGGTGGGCGGGCGCGCCCGCCACATGGCTCACGGCAACACTGATCGCCGGGCTGCTGGTGTTCGGTGCGGTCTTCGCGATCAATTCCGCGCTCCATTCCTACCTGATCCTTGCCTTCACCCAGGCCGAACGGGTGACGATGGACGTGGGGTTCTACTACATGGCGAATGCGGCCGGGCGGCTTCTGGGGACGCTGTTGTCGGGATTGTCCTATCAGCTTGGCGGGTTGCCCGCCTGCCTGGGCACGGCGGCGGTGATGCTGGTCCTGAGCGCGATCCTGGCCCGGCGGTTGCAGCCCGTGGCGGCCTGAGCGCGTTAAGCTCCTGGTCATGAGCCGGGTGCATTGTGGAGTCGGAACCCGGACCCCGCCATGGCAGACAACGCACCCCGCCCCCTGATCATCAAACGCAAGAAGGTGATCGTCGCCGGCGGCCACCACGGCGGCGCGTGGAAGGTCGCCATCTCGTGCCCCCTTTCAGGTTTCTGTCATGGCGCAGGTTCGGCGCCGGTCACATCGAAGGCCCTCCGGGGCCCCGCGAAATGTCGTTCTGACACCTGCAACCCGTGTTTCGGGGTCACGCCACCCATCAGGATGCACGCCCAGCCTTGCGCCGATGGTTGAACAACTCGCTAACCGGCTGGCGCCATTGCATCGGATTTTACCTGATCAGGACGGCTCAACGCCGGGTCAACGCCGGGAGAGCACGCGCGGCCCTTGCGGTGCGGCCGCTTTCCGGCCATCGGCGCCATAGGTGGTGAGGGTGGCGGTGCGGTCTCCCTCCAGCCGGCCGCAAGCCTGCGCGACGCCGCGTTGCGCCGCCAGCAAGAGCCGCGCGTTGTGGTCTGCCGCCGTCTGCAACCGGGCGAGAGCCGGCGCGGCCGGCGGGAACCGGTCGAGATCGCGCAGCGCCGCGGCAAGCCTGTCCGGCACCTGCATCAGACCGGCAAGATCACCGGCCAGCAAGGCCCGCCGCTGCCGCTCCAGCAGGGAATCGACGGCGGCAAGCGCCATTTCGGCGCGGCTCATCCCGTGCCTCCGTCCGCCTCGCCGCTGCGTGCCACGAGCGCTTGGAACAGCGATTCGGCCAGCCCGATCCCGCCACGGTCGACCAGCGCGTGCGCATGCTCGTGCCGAAGGAGCGACGCGAACTGATCCTCGCCCGCGCCGCCGCCCAGGCTCTGGCGACTGTCGCCGAACCCTGCGTGCGCCAGCATTTCGGCCAGAAAAGCGGCCTCGAGATCCTGCGCGACGACACGCAGGGCGAGGTGGTCTGCGATCTGCGGACCCTCCGACGCTGCAGCGACGGAGGTGGCGGGAAACATGGTCATCAAGGTCTCGGTGTGTGGATCGAACTTCCTGCACCGTGCCGCAGGGATCTAAACAATTCGTAAGGGAATCTGGGCTCATATGCGCCAACACCCCGAGCAGGCAGACATGATGGACGATCACCTTGCAGGACCGATCTCGTTTCACGGGCCCCAGGGCGCCCCGCCCCGGGGCGTTGTGAACCCGGTGGATCAGGCGGCATTTCTGACAGCCTTCGCGCTTGCGCCGCCTGCGCCGTCGGCTGCGAGCCAGGGGGTGCGCGGATCGGGGCAATCGGCACCGGTGCCGGAGGGTGACGCTCCGTCGCGTCCGATCGCCGTGATTGGGGCATCCGGGCGCGCGCCCGCAATGGTCCCGGTGGCCTTGGACGTGACGCTGACAGACCGGCCGGGGACTGCGTCAGGTTCGGTTCCGGGCGTGGTTGTTCAGGTGACCGATGCTCCGCCGTCGGACATACGCCCTGCCGATGACAACATGGCCGTAGCTGGCGGGTATCCCGCGCCTCTTGCCGGCGACCGCCCCACGCAGCCGCGCGCGGAGGCGCGCGCAACCCTCCTGACCCGCGACGACGACACGCCGGACGCGCCCCGTGAAGAGCAGGATATGATCCAGGCAGTGGTCCTACCGCTCTCGGTCGGCGGCGCATCCACTGCGGGTGCCGATCCTGCCTCGGCACCCGCTGATCCCGTCATTCCTCACCGGCACGGCACCGGGTCGCGCGCGCCCGCCAAGCCTTTCGATCAGGCGCACGCGCCGAGGGTGGGTGTCGGTTCGGTGGCCGCTGCGCGCCCGCTTTCGACCGAAGTGACCGAGGTCGGCCTGGGCCTGGGCACGGCTCGGGCCCCTGCGCCCGTCGCGGCGGCCGAACCGCCCGGCGACACCGGGCCTGCGCCCGCATCGGCGACGCCCGCGTCAGACGCCCCGATTCCGCTGGCGCCAAATGCGGCTGGGGACCGGGACACGCCGCGCGCGGCACACGCGCCACACGCGCCAGACGCGGCACCGACCGCTACGACCGCCATCCCCGCGCGGCCAGATCCCGCTCCGATTGGGGACGGCGCAGGTGCGGGTGACGATGCCGTTCAGGATCGACATCACCGTCGGGCGGTGACCGAGATCGCGCGCGCAGCCCCCGACGCGCCGGCCCCGGTGCGGCCTGCCGAAATCGATGTGGCGGATCTCCGGGCCTTGTCGCGGCCAGATCGGGATCGACCGGCGGTTACCGCCCCTGCGCAGTCGGCGCCGCGCATCCCAGCAGCCATGTTGCCCGCTGCCGAAGCAACGCGCCCGATTGGCGACCGCGTCGCGCCCGATCGCACGGTCGCCTTCCCGCCCTCGCCCCCGGCTGCCACTCCTCCGACGCGCCTCGGGCCGCGGGTGGAGCAGCCAGGTTTCGGTCCCTCCGCGCTTCAATGGTCGGCGCCGACGGCGGAGCCTGCCACCCCGTCACCCGCCGCGCGTTTCCCGGACCCGGCGGGCCCGTCGGTCCCGACCGCCCAGACCGGCAGCCCGGCGCCTGCTCCGGATAAACCCGGCCCGGGTCCGATGGCCGGCGCCCCGACACCGCCAGCGCCCGAGAGGCAGCAGCTCGCGGTCACGCAGCCCTCCCATTTGGCCGCGCGGCCATCGCAGGCCGTCGCCGGTCTGAACCCTGGATCGGACGGCCTCCAGCCAAAGGCGCCGACGCCGGTGGCTCAGGCCCGGGACATGGTCGCGCCTGGCCGCCCGCTGCCGGTGACCGAACCTGCTGTCATGCCGGCAGCCCCGATGTTGCAATCGCCGCCGGACACACCGCTGCTGACGGCACAGCGACGTCCGGCGGCATCCGGTCCATCCCCGGCCACGCCGGATCGCCCAGTGTCGGGGCAGGGGCACAGCCCGATCGCGGCACCCGGGGCGGCGACTGAACCCGGTGCCATTGCCGGCCCGCCGCCCGCCAGCCCCGTCGTCGCCCCGCGCGCCTCTGTCGGCGCGGCCGTGCCGCCTGCACTGGCCCGCCCTGGGGCCGTCGATCCGGGCGAACCCGCGCCCTCGGGCGTGATCCCTTTCCACACCCGCACCCCGAACGATCCGACCCCGGCAGCCCCTGTTCCGGCGCCACGAAGCGTTTCGGCGTCCCATGCCTCGGCACAATCACCGGAGGCGCCTCTGCGCGGCATGGCGCCCGACGGCGCGACAGGTCCGGACACCACGGCCCCCCGCCCTCCGGCCCGGACCGACGAGGCGCTGGTGGCACTCGGCGCGGCATCGGGCGTACCGGACCGACCCCTGCCCGCCCCGCTGGCCGGCCTTGTCGCCCGGCAGATCGCGCAGGCGATGCCCGAGCCCGGCCGCACGCCACGCGCGCCGCTCGACCTGGCGCTCGATCCGCCCGAGCTTGGGCGCGTGCGGCTGAGCTTTTCCGAGGCGAACGGCCTGCTGACCCTCGCCATCGCGGTCGAGCGGCTGGAGACGGCCGACCTGATGCGTCGCCATATCGCGCTCCTGTCCGAGGAATTCGTCCAGGCCGGGCTCGACGCGCCCTCGGTCAGCATCTCGCATGGCGGGTCCGACGGGCGCCCCGGCTCCGCCCCTGCGATGCGCCCGGCCGAGGCCGCGATCCCTGACGCGCCCGACGATGCGGCGGATGTCGCGGCGCCCGATCCAGACGATGCAAGACCCCGAAAGGGGCTCGACCTGCGCCTCTGACCGCCTGAAAGGACACCCAGGATGGAGATCTTTCCCGCCACCGCGACCGCGGCCGCCCGTCCCGGCGCCGCTGCGGCGCCCACCATGATCACTGCCGATTTCCAGACCTTCCTGCGCCTGCTGACGACGCAGATGCAGAACCAGGACCCGTTGAACCCGATGGAATCGACCGAATTCGCCAGCCAACTGGCGCAGTTTTCGGGCGTCGAACAGCAGGTGCGCACGAACGACCTGCTGACCGCGATGCAGGCCGGCATTGCCACGCTGGGCATGGGCGAGATGGGCGGCTGGATCGGGATGGAGGCGCGGGCCGAGATGCCGGTGAACTTCGACGGGCAGACCGTGCGGCTCGCCGGCGCGGCGCATGCGCTGGCCGACCGGATGGAGCTGATCGTGCGCGACGCGCAAGGTAACGTGGTACAGCAGATCCCCGTGCCGCTCAGCGCCACCGGCATCGACTGGACCGGGGAGGATCTGTCGGGCAGCCGCGTGCCGCCCGGCGTCTACAGCTTCAGCTTCCAGAACTGGTCGGGCGAGACCCTTCTCGAGGAACGCGGCGCCATGGTCTATGCGACCGTGCAAGAGGCGCAGCTTGTCGACAACGAGGTCTGGCTGACGATGGAGGGCGGGCTCAGCATCCCCGCCGGGGCCGTACTGGGCCTGCGCAATGCCGCCTGACCGGTCCGCCGGCGGTCAGATCAGCGCGATGAGCAGCGCGATCACCGCGCCGGCGGAAAACCCGGTCATCGCGAACAGGACGCGCTCCGGCCAAGGGCTGCGCCGCACGATCCGGACCGGGTTCGCCTGAGCCAGCAGCGCCTGTTCGGCCAGCGCCGGCAGCCGCGGGCCGAACCGCGACAGGACCCGCACGGTGTGCCACAGATCGCGCACGACGGCCTTCGGCCCCACATGATCGGTGATGTATTCCTCGACCACCGGCCTTGCGACGACCCAGATGTTGATGTCGGGGTCGAGCGAGCGCGACACGCCCTCCACCACCACCATGGTGCGCTGCAGCAAGATCAGCTCGGTCCGCGTCTCCATCCCGAACCGCTCGGTCACCTCGAACAGATAGGCCAGAAGTCGCGCCATCGAGATGCGGCTGGCATCCATCCCGAAGATCGGTTCGCCCACGGATCGCAGGGCTTGGGCGAACTCGTCGATGTCGCGGTCCGGGGGCACGTAGCCGGCCTCGAAATGCACCTCCGCGACGCGGCGGTAATCCTTGCGGATGAACCCCATCAGGATCTCGGCATAGACCCGGCGGGTGTAGGCGTCGAGCCGCCCCATGATGCCGAAATCCAGCGCCACGATATCGCCGTTCGGGGCGATCTTGAGGTTGCCCTGGTGCATGTCGGCGTGGAAGAACCCGTCGCGCAGCGCGTGGCGCAGGAACATCTGCAGCACCCGCGCGCCCAGCGCCTTGCGGTCATGCCCGGCGGCGTCGATGGCGGCGAGGTCGGACATGGTGATGCCCTCGACCCAGCCCAGCGTCATCATCCGCCGCGAGGACAGGAACCATTCGATCTCGGGCACGACGAAGCCTTCGTCCTTGCCGGTGTTCGCGTGGAATTCGCCGCAGGCCGAGGCTTCGATGCGCAGGTCTAGCTCCTGCAAGACGACGCCTTCGAAATGCTCGATCACCGCGCGCGGGCGCAACCGCCGCGACGAGGGCGAGAGCGTCTCGACCACCCAGGCGATGAGATAGAAGGCGTCGATGTCCTTGCGGAAGGCGCGTTCGATGCCGGGGCGCAGGATCTTGACCGCCACCGCGCGCCCGTCATGGGCCATCCGAGCCTTGTGCACCTGCGCGATGGAGGCGGCGGCGACCGGCTCGGAGAACTCGGAAAACAGCGTCTCGACCGGTTTCTCCATCTCCTGCGCCACGACGCGGCGCGCCTCTGCGAGGGGAAAGGGCGGCAGCTTGTCCTGCAGCACCTGCAGTTGCAGCGCCATTTCCGGGCCCACCACATCGGGCCGGGTCGACAGGATCTGGCCGAACTTGATGTAGGCGGGGCCAAGCGCCGTCAGCGCACGCGGCACCGGCGGCACCGACGGGTCGCCGCGCAGGCCCAGCCACTTGAACGGCCAGCCCAGCACTCGGGCCGCGACCCGGATCGAGGCAGGGGCATCCATCGTCTCGAGCACGGCATTCATCGCGCCCGTCCGCTCGAAGGTCGCGCCGGTGCGGATCAGCCGCCAGATGTTGTGCGGGCCCTTCACCTCAGATCTTCCACCCGGAATGCAGCGCCGCGATGCCGAGCGACAGGTTGCGGTAGCTCACCTGTTCGAACCCCGCGACGCGGATCATGGCGGCGAACGCCTCCTGGTCGGGAAACTTGCGGATCGATTCGACGAGATACTGATAGCTGTCACGGTCATTGGCGATCAACTGGCCCATCCGCGGGATCATGGTGAAGGAATAGAGATCGTAGAGCTTCTGCAGCCCGTCGTTGGGCAGCTGCGAGAACTCCAGCACCATCAGTCGCCCGCCCGGCTTCAGCACGCGAAACGCCTCGTTCAGCGCGTCCTGGATGCGGGTCACGTTGCGGATGCCGAAGCTGATCGTGTAGCGGTCGAAGCTCATGTCCTCGAACGGCAGCGCCATGGCGTCGCCCACGATCCAGTCGAGCCTGTCTGCCTTCTGCGTCGCCTCGGCGCGCTTCTGCCCCTCGACCAGCATCTGCTCCGTCATGTCGAGCACGGTGGCCGTCGCGCCGGGTGCGCGGTCGAGAAAGCGGAAAGACACATCGCCGGTGCCGCCCGCCACATCGAGCAGGCGCTGGCCGTCGCGCGGGGCCAGCCAATCCATCATCGCATCCTTCCAGATGCGGTGGATGCCCATGCTCATCACGTCGTTCATGATGTCGTATTTCGAGGCGACATTGGTGAAGACGCCGTGCACCATCCCGGCCTTCTGGTCTTCGGCCACGTCCTTGTAGCCGAAATGGGTGGTGCGCGCGTCGCGGTCCTCGACCATCGGGCTTGTCCTTCTCTGTGCCTGCCCGGTGTTGTAGGGCGTTGGCAAGCCGTTACACCCTCGCCCTCCCCATAGGAAAGCCCGCTTTGCCCGAACTTCCAGAAGTCGAGACAGTCCGTCGCGGGCTCGTGCCCGTTCTGGAGGGGGCGCGGATCGTCCGCGCGCAGGTCAATCGGGCGGATCTGCGCTGGCCGTTTCCCGAGCGGATGGGCGCGCGCCTGACCGGCGCGACGGTCGATCGGCTGCGGCGGCGGTCCAAATACCTGCTTGCCGATCTGGACACGGGCGAGACGCTGATCGTGCATCTGGGCATGTCGGGACGGATGATCGTGTCCGGCGGCGGGGCTGGGCGCGACATGCTGGCGCAGTTCCACCACCTGCACCCCGCGCCCGAGAAACACGACCATGTCATCCTCGACACCGAGGCGGGCGCGCGCGTCACCTTCAACGATGCCCGGCGCTTCGGCGCGATGGACCTCGCTCCCACAGCGACAGTCGAGGCCCATTGGCTGTTGGCGGGCATCGGGCCCGAGCCGCTGGGCAATGCCTTCGACGAGGCACACCTGATCGCGGCGTTCCGGGGCAAGCGCAGCCCGGTCAAGACGGCGCTGCTGGATCAGCGCATCGTGGCGGGCCTTGGCAACATCTACGTCTGCGAGGCGCTGCACCGGGCGGGCATCTCACCCCTGCGCCCCGCCGGGCGGATCGCGGCGGCGCGGGTGGCGTCGCTGGTGCCGATCATTCGCGATGTTCTCACCGAAGCGATCGAGGCGGGCGGGTCGAGCCTGCGCGACTACCGGCAGGCTGACGGCGAACTGGGGTATTTTCAACACAGGTTCCGCGCCTACGGTCGCGAGGGAGAGCCATGCCAAACCCCCGATTGCCAAGGCACAATCCACCGAAAAGTGCAGTCCGGGCGGTCGAGCTTCTACTGCCCCGTCTGCCAAAGATAGCTTGAAACCCCGCGCCTTGGTGCTAACCCTCGCCTCTTGAGCCATTCGTGGCACCCACAGCCGGAGAGCCGGAAGACATGGCCTATGAGACCCTGATCGTCGAGATCGAAGATCACATCGCGCTCATCAAGCTGAACCGCCCCGATGCCCTGAATGCCCTGAACAGCCAGTTGCTCGGCGAACTGGCCAAGGCGCTGCGGCTGGCCGACGAAAACGACAAGGTGCGCTGCATCGTCCTGACCGGCAGCGAAAAGGCCTTTGCCGCCGGGGCCGACATCAAGGAAATGAGCGACAAGAGCTTTGTCGACGTCTTCACCGAGGACATGTTCGGCACCGACGCGGAGCAGATGCTGCGCACGCGCAAGCCCATCATTGCCGCGGTGTCGGGCTACGCGCTGGGCGGCGGCTGCGAGCTGGCGATGATGTGCGATTTCATCATCGCCGCCGACAGCGCCAAGTTCGGCCAGCCCGAGATCAACCTGGGCGTGGTCGCCGGGATGGGCGGCACGCAGCGGCTGACGCGCTTCGTCGGCAAATCGAAGTCGATGGACATGCACCTGACCGGCCGGTTCATGACCGCGGAGGAGGCGGAGCGCTGTGGCCTCGTCAGCCGCGTGGTGCCGACGAAGAAGCTGATGGAGGAGGCGATGGCCGCCGCCACCAAGATCGCCGAGAAATCCATGCTGGCCACGCTGGCGGTGAAGGAGGCGGTGAACCGCAGCTACGAGACGACGCTGCGCGAGGGCCTGCTGTTCGAGCGGCGGCTGTTTCACAGCCTCTTCGCGACCGAGGATCAGAAGGAGGGCATGGCGGCCTTCCTCGAAAAGCGCGAGCCGCAGTTCCGCGACAAGTGATCGGCCGGAAAGCGGGGCGGACGAGTGTCCCATGCGTGGGACACCTTGGCGGCGCAATAATTTCAATGGCTTCCAGAGGCGAATTAACCGCGGGGTAGGAAATGGCGCCCCTTGGCGCCCCTTGGCGCCCGCCCGTGCAAAGGTATTTGCATCCCGGCCCGAAACCGGCTATGCGCCGCGCCAGACATGCGTGTGAGGCCCGCTCAGGCCAGAGTCGCCCGGTAGTGAACCCGGGGTCGGGATCTCCCGCGCTGAATGCATTTTAACGCGACCCGACCAGACGAAAGAGACATGACATGGCTAACTCGCCCCAGTCCAAGAAACGCGCCCGCCAGAGCGAGCGCCGCTTTGCCGTGAACAAGGCGCGCCGTTCGCGCATCCGCACCTACCTGCGCAAGGTCGAGGAGGCGATCGCCGCCGGCGATCACGATGTCGCCCAGGCGGCGCTCAAGACGGCACAGCCCGAAATGATGCGCGGCGTCACCAAGGGTGTGTTGCACAAGAACACCGTGGCCCGCAAAATCTCGCGCCTGTCGTCGCGGGTAAAGTCGCTCAAGGCCTGAGTCGCCCTCAGATCGTCCTCCGACCACGCGGCGCGTCCCCATCGGGGGCGCGCCTTTGTCGTTCCTAAATTCCCTTGAGTCAGAAGCCGATACCCGCGCCCGTCAGATTCGAAACCCGTTCACATATCTGTCAAGATTGAAGAGTCGTTGCAGGCCCGCCGTGGCATCCGGTAGTTTGACCCAGCGATTCAGGCGCCTTGGGGGGCGGATTTGAGGAGCAAGGGGCAGATACCGACGGGGGTGCCACCTCGCTAGGGTTGGGCGGTGCAGTCGTGCCAGCCAACGTCGGATATGTGTCTCTTGTCGAAGGAACGGTCGGGCCGGGAAGTATCTCCGGCGTGTGTGCCGCTCTTTTTCCTTGAATGCGACCTCTGGCTGCCGGAACAGCGGTTCACGACAACTGGCATTTGCGCCGGTGCATTGTCATGCATCGGACAAGGCCGATGTTGTGTCGGGCCGGGGTTCTGCAGGCACTGCGACGGGGGCCAAGACCCCGCGCGGCAAGACAGGCCAGCATCGCAGCCGGTCCGGGCATGGGCGGGTTTGACGTGGTCGGTCATTGGCAGGTGGCCTGGAACAAGAACAAGGATGAGACGAAGATGACGCACGAGACGTGGGGGCAAGTCCGGGGGGAGCTGCTCAGATCCGTGGGCGAAAACAATTTCTCGGCCTGGATCGACCCGATCATCTTCGATCGCCTCGACGAGCGTACTGCCCGGTTCCACGTTCCGACGAATTTCTTCGGCTCCTGGGTCTCGCAGAATTTCGGCGACGTGATCCTGCGGCACCTGATCTCGGCCGGCGTGGGCGTCGACCGGGTCGAATTCGCGGTGGATGCCGGCCTTGCGGCGCGCGCGGGCAATCGCAACGTCGCCCCGGTGCCTGCGGGCCCGGCCGCGTCGGCCGAAAGGGTCGGCACCACAGCCGGGAACAAGACGGCCGCACCGGTGCGCCTTGCGCACCGCACCGGCACCGACGACCTGCCGGGCGCCACCCTGAACCCGGCGTACAATTTCGACAATTTCATCGTCGGGAAACCGAACGAACTGGCCCATGCCGCCGCCCGCCGCGTGGCCGAAGGGCGCGATGTCACCTTCAACCCGTTGTTCCTTTATGGCGGCGTGGGGCTGGGCAAGACCCACCTGATGCACGCGATCGCCTGGGATCTGCGGGCACGCTTTCCCGAGGCGCGCATTCTCTACCTGTCGGCGGAACAGTTCATGTACCGGTTCGTGCGCGCGCTGCGCGAACAGGACACCATGACCTTCAAGCAGATCTTCCGCTCGGTCGACGTGCTGATGGTCGACGACGTGCAGTTCATCGCCGGCAAGACCTCCACCCAGGAGGAGTTCTTTCACACGTTCAACGCGCTGGTCGAAGAGGGCAAGCAGATCATCATCTCGGGTGACCGCGCGCCGGTCGACATGGAGGAGCTGGACGCGCGCATCGCCTCGCGTCTGCAATGCGGCCTCGTCGTCGACCTGCACCCGACCGATTACGAGCTGCGCCTGGGCGTGCTGCAGCACAAGGCCGAGCAGGCGATGGCGCGCAACCCGCAGATCAAGCTGTCGGAGGGCGTGCTCGAGTTCATGGCGCAGCGTATCTCGACCAACATCCGCGTGGTCGAGGGCGCGCTGACGCGGCTCTTTGCCTTCGCCGACCTGGTGCGGCGCGAGATCACCATCGAGATGGTGCAGGACTGCCTGGCCGATATCCTGCGATCGACCGACCGCAAGGTGACGCTCGACCAGATCATCAAGACCTGCTGCGACTACTACAAGATCCGGCAGGCCGACATCACCGGCTCCAGCCGCGCCCGCGCGGTGGCCCGGCCACGGCAGATGGCGATGTACCTGTCCAAGACGCTGACGACGCGCAGCTACCCCGAGATCGCCCGCAAGCTGGGCGGTCGGGATCACACCACGGTGCTTTACGGGGTGCGCAAGATCGAGGAGCTGATGGCGGTCGACAGCCAGATCGCCGAGGATGCCGAGATCCTGCGCCGGATGCTGGAAGCCTGATTGCCACGGGGCCTGGGCGCGGCGCCCCGATGGGGCTTGACGCCCGCGACCTGCGCGGACACTCCTAGGAAAAACGGTTGTGCTGACGGGGGATGCGACTAGTCTCGCACTCCCGCATCTTGTCGGAGCCAGGGCAAATGAAACTCTCGATCGAGCGCGCCACGCTGTTGCGCGCTGTCTCTCAGGCGCAGTCGGTCGTCGAACGCCGCAACACGATCCCGATCCTGGCCAATGTCCTGATCGAGGCCGAGGGCGATACCGTGAGCTTCCGCGCCACCGACCTCGACATCGAGGTGGTCGACAAGGCGAGCGCGATGGTGGAGCGCGCGGGGGCGACGACGGTTTCGGCCGTGACCCTCCACGAGATCGTGCGCAAGCTGCCCGACGGCGCGCTGGTGACGCTGAGCGACGACAGTGCTTCGGGCCGGCTGACGGTGCAGGCGGGGCGCTCGAATTTCCAGCTTGCGACGCTGCCCAGGGAAGACTTCCCGGTGATGACGGCGACCGAATACGGCGCCAATTTCTCGGCGCCCGCGCCGGTTCTGCGGCGACTGTTCGACAAGTCGAAATTCGCGATCTCGACCGAGGAGACGCGGTATTACCTGAACGGCGTCTACTTCCACGTCGCGGAGGGTGAGAATGGCCCGGTGCTGCGCGCGGTCGCGACCGACGGGCACCGGCTGGCGCGGATCGACGCGATGCTGCCCGACGGCGCGGCGGGGATGCCCGGCGTGATCGTGCCGCGCAAGACCGTGGGCGAGATGCGCAAGCTGCTCGACGATGACGAGGCGGAGATCGCCGTGTCGGTCAGCGAGACCAAGATCCGCTTCGCCACGCCCGAGATCACCCTGACCTCCAAGGTCATCGACGGAACCTTCCCCGATTACGCGCGCGTCATCCCGCTGAACAACACCCGCCGGATGGAGGTGGACGCCGCCGATTTCGCCAAGGCGGTGGACCGGGTCGCGACCGTCAGTTCCGAACGCTCGCGTGCGGTGAAGATGTCGCTGGACGAAGACCGGCTGGTTCTGTCGGTGAACGCGCCCGATGCGGGCAACGCCGAGGAAGAGCTGGCCGTGGCCTATGGCGACGACAAGCTCGAGATCGGGTTCAACGCGAAATACCTGCTGGAGATCGCCAGCCAGGTCGACCGCGAAAACGCGGTGTTCCTGTTCTCCTCCCCCGGCGAGCCGACGCTGATGCGCGAAGGCAACGACACCTCCGCCATCTACGTCGTGATGCCGATGCGGGTGTAAGGCGTCGCGAACCTGCAGTTTCGCGCGGGGAAAACTGCAGTTTTCCCCCTTGCCGCCGTGCAGTAGACCGCACCCATGACCCCGCATGTCGCCACCCTGAGCCTATCGCATTTCCGCAGCCACCGGCGCGCGCGGCTGGCGCTGGACGGGCGGCCGGTGGCGCTTTTCGGACCGAACGGCGCGGGCAAGACCAACCTGATGGAGGCGGTGTCGCTGCTGTCGCCGGGGCGCGGTCTGCGCCGCGCAAGCGCCGAGGAGATCATCCGCCGCCCGGAGGCGATCGGCTGGAAGATCACGGCCGAGGTCGCGGGGCCGGGCTTTGGCCATGAGGTCGAGCTGACCGCCGAACCGGGGCAGGCCCGCGTCACCCGGATCGACGGCAAGTCGGCGACGCAGACGGCGCTGGCGCGGCTCCTGCGGATCGTCTGGCTGGTGCCCGCGCAGGACCGGCTCTGGATCGAGGGCGCGGACGGACGGCGCCGGTTTCTCGACCGGATCACGCTCAGCTTTCTGCCCGATCATGCCGAGGCAGCGCTCGCCTATGAAAAGGCGATGCGCGACCGCAACCGGCTGCTGCGCGATCAGGTGAACGATGCGCGCTGGTACGCCGCGCTGGAGCGTCAGATGGCCGAGGCCGCGGCCAGCATCACCGCCAACCGCCGCGCCGCCGTCGCCCGGATCGTCGCGGCGCAGGAGGGGGCGGCCACCGCCTTTCCCGCCGCCGACCTGTGGCTCGAGACCGACGCGCTGGACGGCGCGGAGGCCTATGCCGCGGCTTTCGCCGACAGCCGAGTGCGTGACATGGCCGCCGGGCGCGCGCTTGTCGGGCCGCACCGCGCCGATCTGCTTGCCACCTATGTCGACAAGGCGGCGCCCGCGGCGCAATGTTCGACCGGCGAACAGAAGGCGCTTTTGATCTCGCTGGTTCTGGCCAATGCGCGCGCGCTGAAGCAAGATACCGGAGCGGCGCCGCTCGTGCTGCTTGATGAGGTCGCCGCGCATCTGGATGCGGCGCGGCGCGCGGCGCTGTTCGACGAGATCTGCGCGCTCGACGCACAGGCCTGGATGACCGGCACCGGGCCGGACCTGTTCGCCGAGCTTGGCACAAGGGCGCAGCATGTCGCCGTCACCGAGGGTCGCGGCGAAAGCCGGATCGTGTTGCAAGGAACTGCCCCATGACCGACCTGCCGGCGAACCGAGTCAGCCTCCTGACCCTCGGGGTGGCGCATTTGAGCCGGTCCCGGTCGTTCTACGCCGCGCTGGGCTGGACGGAGACGGCGGCGCTGGACGGCGTGGTGTTCTACCAGATGGACGGAATGGTGATGGCGCTGTTCGGGCTGGAGCCGCTGGCCGCCGACCAGGGGCGCCCCGGCGCCGAGCTTGGCACGGGGGCTGCGACCTTTGCGCAGAATTTCCCCGACACCGCAGGCGTAGACGCCGCGTTCGATCGTGCGCTCGACGCCGGGGCGGTGCTGCTCAAGGCGCCGGAGCCGACCCATTGGGGCGGCTATTCGGGCTATTTCGCCGACCCCGACGGCCATGTCTGGGAACTGGCCCACAACCCGCTCTGGCCGATGGACCTGTCCGGGCGCACCTGGATACCGGAGCGCTGACATGACCCTGACGCTGGCGCAGATCGCGCTCTATGTCGGCGCGCTGCTGGTTCTGTTCCTGACCCCCGGCCCGGTGTGGCTTGCCACGGCGGCGCGGGCGCTGGCCCATGGCTGGGTCGCGGCGATTCCGCTGATCGCGGGCGTGGCGCTGGGGGATGCGGTGTGGTCGCTCACGGCGATCCTCGGGCTTGCCTGGATCGTCGGCAGCTACGGCTGGGTGATGGAGGCGCTGCGCTGGGTCGCGGTGGCGGTCTTCGCGCTGATGGGGTGGCTGCTGATCCGGCATGCCGACAGATCCATCGCCGCCGACAGTGCGCTGAACCGCCCCGGCGCCTGGGCGGGCTTTGCCGCCGGCGTCGCCGCGATCCTCGCCAACCCCAAGGCGATCCTGTTTTACATGGGGATGCTGCCGGGGTTCTTCGACCTGACCGCCGTGACCCCGCTCGACATCGCGGTCATCGCGCTGATCTCCATGGCGGTGCCCTTCGTGTCGAACATCGGCTTTGCCCTCGTCGTCGACCGTGCGCGGCGGCGGTTTTCCAGCCCGGAGCGTCTGGCGCGGATCAACCGCATCGCAGGCGGGTTGTTGATCCTCGTGGCTGTGGTGATCGCGGTGTCGAACCCCTAAATATTGGGGTGGATCGCGTGACATTCCCCGTCACGACGCGTATAAAATGGGCAACCAGAACAGGCAGAGCACCGCATGGCAGACAACGCCCCCGCGCCGAATGATTACGGCGCAGATTCCATCAAGGTTCTCAAAGGCTTGGAGGCGGTCCGCAAGCGCCCCGGCATGTATATCGGCGACACCGACGACGGCTCGGGCCTGCACCACATGGTCTACGAGGTGGTGGACAACGGCATCGACGAGGCGCTGGGCGGCTATGCCGACGCGGTGACGGTGACCCTGCACGCCGACGACAGCGTTTCGGTGCGCGACAACGGGCGCGGCATCCCCGTGGGCATCCACGAGGGCGAGGGCGTTTCGGCGGCCGAGGTCATCATGACCCAGCTGCACGCGGGGGGGAAGTTCGACCAGAATTCCTACAAGGTTTCGGGCGGTCTGCACGGCGTGGGCGTGTCGGTGGTGAACGCGCTCAGCGACTGGCTCGACCTGCGGATCTGGCGCGACGGCAAGGAGCATTACGCGCGCTTCGAAGGCGGCTTCACGGTGAAGCCGCTGGAGGTGGTGGGCGACAGCGGCGGGCAGACCGGCACCGAGGTGCGGTTCCTCGCCTCCACCACGACCTTCTCGAACCTCGACTACAGCTTCAAGACGCTGGAGAACCGGCTGCGCGAACTGGCGTTCCTGAATTCCGGCGTCAAGATCGTGCTGGAGGATCTGCGCCATGCCGAACCGCAGCGGGTCGAGATGATCTACGAAGGCGGCGTGCGGGAATTCGTGCGCTACCTCGATCGCTCCAAGACCTCGGTCATGTCCGAGCCGATCTATGTCGTGGGCGAAAAGGACGGCATCGGCGTCGAGGTCGCGATGTGGTGGAACGACAGCTACAACGAGATGGTGCTGCCCTTCACCAACAACATCCCGCAGCGCGACGGCGGCACCCACATGGCGGGCTTTCGCGGCGCGCTGACACGCTCGATCAATAGCTATGCGCAATCCTCGGGCATCGCCAAGCGCGAGAAGGTGAGCTTCACCGGCGACGACGCGCGCGAGGGGCTGACCTGCGTGCTGTCGGTCAAGGTGCCCGATCCCAAGTTCAGTTCCCAGACCAAGGACAAGCTCGTCAGCTCCGAGGTGCGGCCGGCGGTCGAGAACCTGATGAACGAGAAGCTGGGCGAATGGTTCGAGGAGCATCCGCAGGAGGCGCGGATCATCGTCGGCAAGATCATCGAGGCCGCAGTCGCGCGCGAGGCGGCGCGCAAGGCGCGTGAGCTGACGCGGCGCAAGACCGCGATGGACGTGGCGAGCCTGCCCGGCAAGCTGGCCGATTGCCAGGAGAAGGACCCGGCGAAATCCGAGCTGTTCCTGGTCGAGGGCGACAGCGCCGGCGGCTCGGCCAAGCAGGGCCGGTCGCGGCAGAACCAGGCGATCCTGCCGCTCAAGGGCAAGATCCTGAACGTGGAGCGGGCGCGCTTCGACCGGATGCTGGGCAGCCAGGAGATCGGGACGCTGATCACCGCGCTCGGCACCGGGATCGGGCGCGACGAGTTCAACATCGACAAGCTGCGCTACCACAAGATCGTCATCATGACCGACGCCGACGTCGATGGCGCGCATATCCGCACGCTTCTGCTGACGTTCTTCTTCCGGCAGATGCCGCAGGTGATCGAGGGCGGGTATCTCTACATCGCGCAACCGCCGCTCTACAAGGTCAGCCGCGGGCGGTCGGAGGTCTACCTCAAGGATCAGGCCGCCTTCGAGGATTACCTGATCGCGCAGGGCATCGAGGGTGCGGTGCTGCGCCTGCCCAATGGCGAGGAGATCGCGGGGCCCGATCTGGCGCGGGTGGTCGAGGGTGCGCGCAGTTTCCGGCGTATCCTCGATGCCTTCCCGACGCATTACCCGCGCCACATCGTCGAACAGGCCGCCATCGCCGGCGCCTTCGATCCGGGCCGGGCCGATGGCGACCTGCAGCGCGTGGCCGACGATGTCGCCAAGCGGCTGGATCTGGTGGCGGTCGAATACGAGCGCGGCTGGGCCGGGCGCATCACGCAAGATCACGGCATCCGCCTCAGCCGTGTGCTGCGCGGGGTGGAGGAGGTGCGGACCCTCGACGGCGCGGTCCTGCGCTCGGGCGAGGCGCGCAAGATGTCCGAAGTCAGCCGCGACAGCCGCGAGGTCTACGTCAAGCCGGCGAAACTGGCCCGCAAGGATCGCGAGCAGCTGATCCACGGCCCGTCGGAACTGTTGAAGGCGGTGCTGGACGAAGGCGCGAAGGGCCAGCAGATGCAGCGTTACAAGGGCCTGGGCGAGATGAACCCGGGCCAGCTGTGGGAAACCACGCTGGACCCCGAAGCGCGGACGCTGCTGCAGGTGAAGATCGACGACCTGGCCGAGGCCGACGACATCTTCACCAAGCTGATGGGCGACGTGGTGGAGCCGCGGCGCGAGTTCATCCAGGCCAACGCGCTGAACGTCGAGAACCTGGATTTCTGAGGGCTTGTCTGCAAGGGGACTTGTCTGGGTCGCACCACCGGTTGTGCGACCCAGGCTTTCGTCACGCTGTTTGATTCAGACCGAATGCGGAATGATGGATCAACTCGCCTTCGGGTTCGCGGGAACTGAACGGCAGGGCCTGAACGAATTGGTGCGGGCAGTCACCCAGCCGCAAGTCCGGGAAGGTTCTGAACCCGAACCGGCCATAGTAGTCGGGATCTCCGACCAGTGCGGCCCCTTTGCAGCTTGGCCGCAACCGAAGGATCGCTTCGACCATGAGGGCGCTTCCGATCCCCTGGCCGTGCCGCAAAGGCTGGACGGCAACAGGACCGATCAGGCCCCAGCCGGGCTCGACCCCGATCCGGGCATTCGACGCGGCCAGATAGCCGACGACCTCACCCCCGTCCTCAGCCACCAGCGAAAGGCCAAGGGCATTTTCTGCCCTCAGCCTGTCAACAATTGCCGCCTCCGTTCCGTTGGAGTGCGGCAGAAGTTTCATGGCCTCGGTCACAATCATGGAGATTGCAGGAGCATCACCGTCGATTTCATCGCGGATCAACATGTCATGCTCCTTGATTGTCGAGTTGTGCCCGAACGGAAAGGCGGCCGCGTTTCGAGATGTGGTAAGGGCCACCAGACCGTGATTCGATCAGCCGCTTTCGCCGGAGCTTGTTGAAGATGGTCATGTCCAAGGCGGAAAGGACCATACCTTCGCGCGTGACACAGAGAACGGAGGTAATCTTGGGGCCGTTCTCCCGCTCGTGCAGGATACGCCCACCAAGTGCCAGAACGTGCAGCGCACGTTGTTCATTTCTTGAGATATTCATGCAAGTCTCGTGTGATAGACATGAAGAGAAAGCCAAGTGCGAATGCACCCGGCGACTTCGGTCTCACCCGGCTCTCTGAAATTCAGAGAGCCGTATCACACAAGCTCTGACATCCAGTCTCCGTTGTCCGGGCAACGGATGTCATCCGTGCACACAGCATAAAATAACCAATGAAAAGAGTGATCTCAACCCCGGAAGAGCAGCGCCCATGCAAGCGTCCGCTGTGTTCGCGCTCCCGACCTCCGGTCGGTGACCAACTCTGGATTCGGGCCGGATGTCCGCTCTGGTGACACCGCACCGCAGCGCGTTACGATGGAGCCATGGTCTGGGTTGAGCGCGACAACATATGCGCCAAGTCGGAGATTTTTTTCGATCAAGGCGCGCAAAGCCTGCAAAAAAACAACGGGGGCAAGCGAACGCTTTCGCACGTCCCTACCGGGCTGACCCCGCCTGCCGGGCCGGAGGTCGAAACCAGGGGCCACGGGTCGCGGCGCCACCTCCCAGGACAGGTTTGTCGGCGCAAGACGCCGCGCTTGCGCAGCATGCGTGATTCGGAGGGTCGCCGTGCCGGAGGGCCGGCAGCCCCTGCCGCTCTGGCGAAGGTAAGGCTGGCCTTACCCAGGGTGTCGGTCGGTCGATAACACCGTGCCGGTGCTGGCGGGCGGCCCCGTTATCGCCATAGCGCACGACGTTCGGCAGGCACCGCCGAGAGAAAAATAATCATTTTAAAACAAATAGCTATGATGATGTCATCGGATAACCGGGGGCTGTCATCCCCTTTCGCGGCGCTGAAATTGTCTGACATCGGGGCCCGGGGCCAAGGTCTGGTCATCGGCTCACGGGGCACACCCCCACACCAGCCGGACACACCCGAACCACACATAGACCTGACCCGAACATTCAACCCAAAGGACCAAGACAATGACCATTTCGATCCTCAAGACCGCCGCAGCTTCCGTCGCTCTCGTCATGACCCTGTCGGCCCCGGCGCTCGCCACCTGCAACACCGCCTATACCGAACAGTGGGGCGGCGGGAACGGCATCGGCATCAACCAGAGCGGGTTCTGCAACGGCACCTCGGTGATCCAGAACGGCTGGGGCAACACCACGATCTCGACCACGGACGGCGCGTTCAACACCACGGCCGTCGGTCAGCAGGGCTGGAACAACCATGTGACGTCCACCCAGTCGGGCTGGGGCAACGCGAACGGCGTGGCGCAGTTCGGGGCGAACAACTCGGCCGACGTCCACACCGGCGGCAACGGCAACGCGGTCGGCGTCATCCAGGTCGGCAACGGCAATTCCGCCACCGCGCAGTCCTACGGCAGCGGCAACGTCACCCTGATCATCCAGGACTGACCGAGAGGCCGCCACGGGGGCGGGCCGCTTTCGACCCGCCCCCCTGTTTCGCAATCGAGCATTGTCCGGAAAGGACCAGGATCATGACCTTTCTCTCCCCCAAGATGGCCCTCGGCACCGCGCTGACCGCGCTCGCCCTGGGGTGCACCGCGATCGCGGGCCAGACCGATGACACACCCCTCGGTTCCGCCCAAGGCCCCCTGTCCTGCACCGTCGATGTCACGGCGCGCAGCGGCATGCTGACCCTCGAAGGCGTCGTCACCTCGACGCAGGCGCTGTCGGGCACCTATCACCTGCGCGTCGCCCGTGGCGGCACGCTGATGAACCAGGGCGGGCCGTTCTCGCTGCGCCCGGGTGACACCGAACGCCTCGGCCGCGTCGTGATGAACGGCCCCGCATCCGGCCTCGACATCGAGCTGACGCTCGAGACCGACAACCAGACCACCCGCTGCCCGGTCGCCCTCTGACCGGACAGCCCATCGCAACAAATTTCGACCGAACACGTTACCCTTCAACCCGATTTCCAAAGGACCACTGCCATGTTCCGCAAATCCATTACCGCCGCCGCCCTCGTCGCCACCACCGCTTTCACCGCGCTGCCGGCTGCCGCCAACGGCATGTTCAGCTTCACGGTGAACGCCTCCAACGCCCAGGAAGCGGATGCCATCCGCGCCGGTCTGACCCTGTACCAGATCGTTCAGGGCGTGGAGAGCGGGGCCTTCGTCCATCAGGACGGATCGCTCAACGGCGCTGCCATTCGCCAGGTGTCCGGGGGCGGCTCGACCGGCGTGATCCACCAGGAGGGCAACGGCCATGCCGCCATGCTCGACCAGCAGGGCCACGGCCAGAGCCACGGCATCTTCCAGTTCGGCAATGGCGCCAACGCCAATGTCACCCAGACACACAACGGTCAGTCAGGTCTGACCTTCCAGTTCGGCTTCGACTGATCGTCGAAAGCCGGAACGGGCGTCCGGTCAAAGCTTCAGGTCCCCAACCGGCCGGGCGCCCGTCCTTCTTCAGCCCCGCTTCCCGAAACCTTGCCCCCCGGATGGCCCGCCGGGGGGTCTTTTCGTCGGGCATCAGGACCGTCCGGCGGCGCGATGCGCCGTGGCAGGCGGTTACCCCAGCCCGCTCGGCCCGTCGCGCAGGATCACCGGCACGATCAGGTCTTCCTCGTCGGTCAGGTGGCGGTCGATCAGACGCTCCAGATCGGCCAGCCCGCCGTGCAGCACGCCCGCGGCGGTTTTCGCGCCGGGGCCATCGGCGGTCTGGATCGCGGCATTGGCCTGCCCGACGAAGCGGTCGAGGATACCGTCAAGCGCGTGGTGATCGGCGTCGAGCAGGTCGAAGCCATGGGCGATCCGCGGTTCGCGGTCGCGCAGGATCGGGAAATAATGGTGATCCTCGATCTGGTGATGCCCGTGCAGCTGGTTCACGAAGGCGCCGCCGTAGCGGGCGATGCCCTGCGCGAAGCGGCGCGGATCGGCCCGCCCGTCGAGAAACGTCTCGGTGTCCTGCGCCATCTGCGCCATCAGCTGGCGGAACATCATGTGCCGCTCCAGCCAGAAGCTGACCAGCCCGTGAAAGCCGGGATCGGCCTGCCAGCCGTCGCGCGGGTAGTCCTCCAGCAGAAGGCGGAGCGCTTCGGGAAGGCCGGTGCGGGTATCGAGGGAAAGATCGGTCATCGCAGGCGCAGGGCCACGCGGCAGCGGGCGCCGGTCACCCCATGCCGCGCAAGGCTTGGATGGTCGCGTCGATAGAGCCGCCGTTGCGGTCGAGGATCGCCCCGATCTCGGAGCGTTCCGAGATCACCAGCGAGACGCCTTCGATCAGCATGTCGATGAACAGCGGCTGGCCCGACCTGTCCCAGACCCGGAACCTGACTTCGAACGGCGCCTCGCCGCGCAGGTCTACGCTGGAGACCACCTCGACATAGCGGCCGGTATCCTGTGCGCCGCCGACGGACACCGTGCCGCCGATGAATTCGCGAAAGCGGCTCCCGTACTTGCGCGCCATGTAGCCCCGGAAGGCTTCGGCAAAGCCGGACAGCTGGCCCTGGCTGGCGGATCGCGCCGCCGGGCCGAGCACCGATTGCGCGATGGTGGGCATGTCGGCGTAGCGGCCCATCATCCGTTCGAAATCGGCGATCATGGCGCCTTCGGACTGGCCGGAGTTGATGATCCGCGTGATCTCGGTGGCGACCTGCTGCACGAGGCCGGTGGCCACGGCGGGCGTCACCGCCGCGGCGGGGCGGGGCAGGACAGGCGCAAGCAGAAAGGCCGACAGGGCAGTCAGCACGGCACGGCGGGTGGGGCGAGCATCAAGGCGCATAAGCATCAATATACGGGTCTGCGTAAGGATCGGAATAGGGATCGTGGGACAATGTGCCACCAGGCGCGGCGTTATCGTAGCTCAGCGCCTGGCCGCCCAGCTCGAACCGGCGGTTCTGCAGGTAGAGCGACCGCAGCGCCAGATAGCTGTCGGCGCTTTCGTAAAGCACGCTGTCGACGGTATCGTCCAGTTCGAACCGGTCGCCGAACCCGTCGGCGACATTGGCGACGGTGGCGTAGGTGCTTTCGGGCGTGGGCAGCAGATGGCGCAGCGGGTTGGTCGCGATGTCGACCACGCGGCCGACGGTGTCGCGGGTGGTGGAGGGGCCGAACACGGGAAGCATGACGAAATCGCCTTCGGGCACGCCGTAGATGTGCAGCGTCTCGCCGAAATCCGTTTCCTGCGCCGGCAGACCGAGGGCGCTTGCGGGGTCGAGCACGCCGCCGAGGCCGACGGTGGAATTGACCACGAAGCGCAGGGTGTTCTGCGTCGCCTGCCCGAGGCGGAGCTGCAGGAGGTTGTTCACGACATGCGAAGGCTGCGACAGGTTCGAGGCGAAATTGCCGACGCCCCGGCGCACGGGACGCGGCAGGGCGCCGCCGTAGCTGCGCGAAACGGGGCGCAGGATCGTCCTGTCCAGCGTCAGGTTCAGCTCGTGCGCGGCGCGGTTCTGCGCTTCGTCGGCGTCGACGATGCTGTCGCCAGGCGGCAGGGCCGCCGGTCCGCAGGCAGCGAGCAGAACCACAAGGATCACGCCGGGCAGGCCTGCGGCACCGCGTTGGACGAAGGAAGCGACTGTCACGGGCTCAGGTCCGATCCATGGCAACTGTTGCGGATATCCTAGATCCTGAAAACCCAATGGAAAGACATTGCGCGGTATCTAGGCATGTGGGCATGCAATTTGTTAGACGTGTCCGGGCAGGGGGGTGTCAAGAGCACACCGGCCGATCGGACCCAGTGCGAGGATACCCGCCGAAGATGACGCGCAAGCCGGCAACAGGGCCAGACGAGTTGACGCAGTTCCGGCGGCGCAACGCGTGGCTTTTGTGGTCGATCGCCGGGTTCAGCATGGTGACCAACGCCCTGATGCTGACCGGCCCGCTCTACATGCTGCAGGTCTATGACCGTGTCCTTGGCTCGGGCTCGGAGGAGACACTGGTCGCGCTGACGGTGCTGATTGCCTTCCTCTTCCTGATGATGGGCGTGATCGACTTCGTCCGCGGCCGCGTCGCCGCCCGATACGGCGCGCGCCTGATGGAAAGCCTCGACCAACGGGTATTCCGGGCGGCGCTTGCCCGCGCCCAGCACACCGGAGAGCGTCAGAAGGGCCTGCAGGATCTCGCTTCGGTGCAGCGGCTGGCGGGCTCGCCGGTGTTCATGGCGGTGTTCGACCTGCCCTGGACGCTCCTGTTCATCGGCGCGATCTTCGTGTTCCACCCGTGGCTGGGCTGGCTGGCCGTCGGCGGGGCGGTGGTGCTGATCGCGATCACGCTCGCGAACCGGGGGATGAGCCATCTGCCCATCGCCCGTTCCGCCGCGGCGTCGCAGCTTGCCGATCACCGCGCCTCCGAGATTCAGGCCGAGGCGGAACTGGTGCGCGCGCTGGGCATGCGCGACGCGGCCTTCGCCCGCTGGCACCGCCAGCGGCAGGTCGCGCTGGGCGAAGGGATGCGCGCCTCGGATCTGGTGGGCGGCTTCACCATCATGACCAAGACCGTGCGCCTGTTCCTGCAATCGGCGATCCTTGGCCTTGGTGCCTATCTGGTCTTGCAGGCGGAAATGACGGCGGGGGCGATGATCGCGGCCTCGATCCTGCTGGGGCGCGCGCTGGCGCCCGTCGAACTGGCGATCGGGCAATGGGCGATGATCGCCGAGGCCGGGCAGGCCTGGGCCCGGCTGCGCACCCTTCTGGTGCAGGAACAGGAGGGGCCGCCGCGCATGGCGCTGCCCCGGCCGCGCGCCCGGCTGGAGGTGAGCCAGCTCGCCGTCGCGCCGCCCGGCGCGCGCCTGCCGACGTTGCGCGGCGTCAGCTTCCGGATCGAGCCGGGGCAGGCGGTGGGCGTCATCGGGGCCTCGGGGTCGGGCAAGTCGACGCTGGCGCGCGCCATCACCTCGGTCTGGCTGCCCGCGGCCGGCCAGATCCGCCTCGATGGGGCCACGCTCGACCAGTACGAGCCCGACGCCCTGGGCCGGGCGATCGGCTACCTGCCGCAGTCGGTGACGCTGTTCGACGGCACCATCGCCGAGAATATCGCCCGGCTGGCGGCGGTGCCCGATACCGAAAAGGTGGTCGCCGCCGCCCGCGCCGCCGCGGCGCACGAGATGATCCTGGACCTGCCCGAAGGCTACGACACCGTGGTCTCGAGCCTCGGGGCGCGACTGTCGGGCGGCCAGATCCAGCGCATCGGGCTGGCCCGCGCGCTCTATGGCGACCCGGTGATCCTGGTGCTGGACGAACCGAACGCGGCGCTCGACAACGAAGGGTCGATCGCGCTCAACACCGCGATCAAGGGGATCAAGGCGGACGGCCGCGCGGTGCTGATCATGGCGCACAGGCCCGCCGCGATCCGCGAATGCGAGCGATTGCTGGTGCTGTCGGGCGGCGTGCCGACGATGTTCGGCCGCACGCAGGACGTGCTGGCGAAGACGATTGCCAACTACGCCGACATCCAGAGCGCCAGCACCGCCCAGGGCGGTGTCGCATGAGCGGCGCGGCGCGCGCCTGGTCGGTCCGCGGGCCGCTGGTGACCGGCGTGCTTGCGGTGGCGATCCTGGTTGCAGGCTTCGGCGGCTGGGCGGTGAGCAGTCAGCTTGCCGGCGCCGTCGTCGCCTCGGGCCGGATCGAGGTCGACCGCAACCGCCAGGCGATCCAGCATCCCGAGGGCGGCAGGGTGGCCGACGTGCTGGTGGGCGAGGGCGACAGGGTCGGCGCGGGCGATGTCGTGCTCCGGCTGGAGCCTGGGCAGATCGCGCGCGACCTCGCGGTGGCCAACGGCCAGCTGTTCGAGGTGCGCGTGCGCCGCGCAAGGCTTGAGGCCGAGCGCGACGGCGCACCCGACATCGCCTTCGCGGACGCGCTGCTGGCTGCCGCCGCGGCCGATCCCGATCTGGCCGATCTGCTGCAGGGGCAGGCGAACCTGTTCGAGGCGCGGGCCGAAAGCCTCGCCCGCGAGGCGACGCAGCTGCGCGGTCGCGTCACCCAGATCGAGGCGCAGGTCGCAGCGCTCGAGGCGCAGGAGGCGGCGCTGGTCGAACAGCTGGAGCTGGTCGATGCCGATCTTGACCGGCAGCAGGGCCTGCTGGAGCGCGGCCTGATCGAGATCGACCCGATCCTGCGCCTCAGGCGCGACGCGGCGCAGTTGCGCGGCGCGCTGGGCGAGGTGGAGGCGCGCAAGGCCGAAGCGGCCGAGCGCGTGATCGAGACCGAGCTTGCCATCCTGCAACTCGACAGCACCCGCCGCGAGGAGGCGATCGGCGAATTGCGCGAGATCCGCGTCAGCGAAGAGGAACTGCGCCAGCGCGTCAGCGACCTCGACCGTCGCATCGGGGAGCTGGAGCTGCGCGCGCCGCTGGCCGGGCGCATCATCGGCCTGCAGGTCTTCGGCGCGCAGGCGGTGGTGCGCGCCGCCGACCCGGTGGCCTTTCTCGTGCCCGAGGGGCTGCCGCTGATCATCACCGCGCGGGTGCCCGCCATCGACGTGGACGAGGTCTTTGCCGGGCAGGCGGTGGCCCTGCGCTTTCCGGCCTTCGACATGCGCAACATCCCGGACCTGATCGGAACCGTCACGCAGGTTTCCGCCGATGTCTTCACCGACGACGTGACCGGCGCCAGTTTCTACCGGGCCGAGATCGTGCTGGAGGAGGGCGAGATCGCCCGCCTGGGCACGCGGGAACTGCTGCCCGGCATGCCGGTCGATGCCTTCATCCGCACCTCGGACCGGACGCCGCTGGCCTATCTTCTGGAACCCATCAGCGCCTATTTCGCCCGCGCCTTTCGCGAAAGCTGAGACGCCGCGGCGCTGCTGCCCCTTTCCCTTTCCCGGGTGCCCCGTTAGCCTGACGCCGACCTCGAACATCGGTGGGAGATAACCGGACATGGCTGGACAGATCGACACGCGGCTCGCGGAACTGGGCATCGAGCTGGCCGCGCCACCCGCGCCGGCGGCGAATTATGTGCCCTTCGTCGTGGCGGGCGACATGGTGTTCGTTTCGGGACAGATCCCGATGACGGCGGCGGGCCTCGACACGCTGATCAAGGGCAAGGTCGGCGCCGACATCGACGTCGCCGGCGCCGCCGCCGCGGCGCGTCAATGCGCCATCAACCTGCTGTCGCAGGTGAAGGTTGCCTGCGGCGGCGATCTCGACCGGCTGGTGCGGGTGGTCAAGCTGACCGGCTTCGTCAATTCGGTGCCCGAGTTCGGGGACCAGCCCAAGGTGGTCAACGGCGCCTCGGACCTTCTGGTCGAGGTGCTGGGCGACAAGGGGCGGCACAGCCGGTCCGCGGTCAGCGCCGGCGCCCTGCCGTTCGGCTGTGCGGTCGAGGTCGAGGGCATCTTCCAGATCACCCCGGCCTGAGAGCGCATCATGGCCGACCTGCCGGACAGCTTTACCGCGCGACCGATCGCCCACCGGGCCCTGCACGACCTGGGCTCGGGGGTGGTCGAGAACAGTCTGACCGCCATAGATCGGGCGATGCGCATGGGCTACGGCATCGAGATCGACCTGCAACTCAGCTCCGACGGCGTGCCGATGGTGTTTCACGACGACACCCTGGACCGGCTGACCACCGCCACCGGCCCGGTGCGCGGCCGCACCGCGCAGGAGCTGGCCGATCTGCGGCTCAAGGGGTCCGACGACCGCATCCCGACGCTGGCGCGCGTGCTGGAAAAGGTCGATGGCGCCGTGCCCCTGCTGATCGAGTTGAAGGACCAGTCGCGCAATCTCGGACAGACCGAAACGGTGCTCGAGGCGGCGACGGCAGCGGTGTTGAGCGACTACGCCGGCGACGCCGCCGTGATGTCCTTCAACCCCTTCATGGTCGCCGCGATGGCCGATCTGGCGCCCACCCTGCCGCGCGGCCTGACAACCTGCGGCTTCATCCCCTCGCACTGGCCGCATCTGCCGCCCGAGACCTGCACCGCGTTGCGCAGCATCACCGCCTTCGGCAAGGTGGGCGCGCAGTTCATCAGCCATGACTGGACGGATCTGGGCAGCCCGCGGGTGGTCGAGTTGCGGGCGCAGGGCATTCCGATCCTGTGCTGGACCATCACCCAGCCGCAGGACGAGGCGCAGGCACGGCTGATCGCCGACAACGTCACCTTTGAAGGCTATCTGCCGCCGCTCGACCCGCCGCGCGATTGACGCCGCCGCACGCGGCCCCATCTGTCGGGAAAGCCACGCATCGGCCGGAGGCAGGCATGGACGGCAGTTCCACCATCGAGATCGAGGTCCTCACGTCGCTGGCGCAGATCGACGCCGCCGATTGGGATGCCTGCGCCTGCCCCGAGGCGGCGGGCGGCGGCCGCCCCGACGATCCGTTCACCACGCACCGCTTCTTGCTGGCGCTCGAACGCTCGCGGTCTGTCGGGACAGGCACGGGCTGGACGCCGCGCTACCTGGTGGCCCGCGCGGGTGGCATGGTGATCGCGGTGGCGCCGCTCTATGCCAAGGGGCACAGCCAGGGCGAATACATCTTCGATCACAACTGGGCCGACGCCTATGAACGCGCCGGCGGCCGCTACTATCCCAAGCTGCAGATGGCCGTGCCCTTCACCCCCGCCACCGGGCGGCGGTTCCTGACCCGGCCCGGATTTCGCGAGACGGGAATGGCCGCGCTGGTGCAAGGCGCGGTGCAGCTGGCCGACGAGAATGGCATCAGCTCGCTGCACGTCACCTTCTGCACCGAGGAGGAGGCCGAGGCGGGCGAGAAGATGGGCCTGATGGCCCGCGCCAGCCAGCAGTTCCACTGGCAAAACGGCGGCTACGCCGATTTCGACGCATTCCTCGACACGCTGAGTTCGCGCAAGCGCAAGAACATCCGCAAGGAACGTGCCGAAGCGCAGGATTTCGGCGGCGAGATCGTGTCACTGACCGGCGGCCAGATCCGGCCCGAGCATTGGGAGGCGTTCTGGATCTTCTACCAGGACACCGGCGCGCGGAAATGGGGCCAGCCCTACCTCACGCGGTCGTTCTTCGACCTCGCCCATGACCGGCTGCGCGACGACATGCTGCTGGTGCTGGCGCTGCGCGACGGGCGGCCGGTGGCGGGCGCGCTGAACTTCATCGGGCGCGACGTGCTCTATGGCCGCTACTGGGGCTGCACGGAACACCACCCGTGCCTGCATTTCGAGCTGTGCTACTATCAGGCCATCGACTTTGCCATCGCCCATGGGCTGGCGCGCGTCGAGGCGGGGGCGCAGGGCATGCACAAGCTGGCGCGCGGCTACATGCCGGTGCAGACCCATTCGCTGCACTGGGTGCGCGACGCGGGCTTTGCGCAGGCCATCGCGCGCTACCTCGAGGCCGAGCGCGACGCGGTGGGCGAGGAGATCGAGGTGATGACGGGCTACGGCCCGTTCAAACGGACCCAACAGGAGGAACAGGACTGATGGACGCCCACAAGCTTGACGGAGACGACCGCGACCGCGCGCTGGAGGCGCTGGCGGCCCATGGCTGGCAGATGGTCGAAGGGCGCGATGCGATCACCAAGCGCTATGTCTTCGGCGATTTCAACGAGGCCTTCGGCTGGATGACGCGGGTGGCGCTGGTGGCCGAGCACATGAACCACCACCCGGAATGGTCGAACGTCTACAAGACGGTCGAGGTCACGCTGACCACCCATGACCAGGGCGGGCTGAGCAACCTGGATGTGGCGCTGGCGTCGAAGATGGATCGCATCGCCGGGTAGGGGAAGGCGGAAAACCAGGGTTTCCCGCCCGAGAAACGGCAGTTTCCCGTCTGGGAAAACTGCAGTCTCGTGTTTCTCAGATCGCCGCCAGAAGCGCCTCGCCGCCCGAGGTTTCGCACACGCCCGGCCCTTCCTCCACATGCAGCACCTTGACCACGCCGTCCTCGGCATAGAGCGCGTAGCGGCGCGAGCGGTCGTAGAACCCGGCGCCTTCCGCCGTCCAGTTCATGCCGATCGCCTTGGTGAACTCGGCGCCCGCGTCGCCCAGCATGGTGATCCCGGCCTCGGTGGCGCCGGTATCCTTGCCCCAGGCGGCCATGACGAAGGGATCGTTGACCGACACGCAGATGATCTCCTCCACGCCCTTGGCGTCGAAATCGCCCTTCGTGCGCATGAAGCTGGGCACATGGGCCGCGCTGCAGGTGCGGGTGAATGCACCCGGAAGACCGAAGATCACGACCTTGCGGCCCTTGACCTTGTCGGCCATCCGCACCGGCTCCGGCCCGTTGGCGCCGAAGATCAGCAGTGTCGCATCGGGCAGTGTTTCACCCACGGAAATGGTCATGTCTTGCGATCTCCCTCGCTTGTGATTTCGTTGCCCGGCCATATAGGGTCGCCTCGACCGACAGCCAGCACGAAAGGTGCGACGGATGGAAAAGATCGTGGTGGTGGGCGCCGGACAGGCGGGCGCGTCGTGCGTGGCCAAGCTGCGCAGCGAAGGCTTTGCCGGCGCGATCACCCTGATCGGCGAGGAAAGCGCGCCGCCCTACCAGCGCCCGCCGCTGTCCAAGGCCTACCTGCTGGGCGAGATGGCGCTGGAGCGTCTCTACCTGCGGCCCGAAAGCTACTATGCCGAGAACGGGATTGCCCTGATGCTGGATACGGCCGTCAACGCCATCGACCGCGCCGGGCGCGTGGTGATCGCGGGCGGTCGGCCGATACCCTACGATCATCTGGTGCTGACGACCGGGTCGGTGCCGCGCCGCCTGCCGGGCGCGATCGGTGGCGAACTTGCGGGGGTGCATGTGGTGCGCACCCTGCGCGACGTCGACGCGATGGAACCCGGCATGCAGCCGGACCGTCGCGCGCTGATCGTCGGCGGCGGCTACATCGGGCTTGAGGCTGCGGCTGTGGCGCGCAAGCGCGGCATGGAGGTGATGCTGATCGAGATGGCGGAGCGCATCCTGCAACGCGTCGCGGCGCCCGAAACCTCCGCTTGGTTCCGCGACCTGCACCGCGCGCATGGCGTCGACATCCGCGAGGGCACCGGCCTCACGCGGCTGACGGGCGCGGGCCATGTCACCGGCGCGATCCTGTCGGACGGGTCCGAACACCCGTTCGACCTGGTGATCGCGGGCATCGGCATCACGCCGGCCACGGCGCTGGCCGAAGTGGCCGGCCTGGTGGTGGAGAACGGCATCACCGTCGACGCCCGGGGCCGCACCAGCGACCCGGCGATCTGGGCGGCGGGCGATTGCGCCTGCTTTCCCTACAAGGGCAGCCGCACGCGGCTGGAATCGGTGCAGAACGCCATCGACCAGGCCGAGGCGGTGGCGATGAACATCCTTGGCGCGGACAGGGACTACATCCCGCAGCCGTGGTTCTGGTCCGACCAGTACGACGTCAAGCTGCAGATCGCCGGGCTGAACACCGGCTACACCGATGTCGTCGTGCGCGATGGCGGCGCGGCGCGGTCGCATTGGTATTATGGCGGCGACACGCTTCTGGCGGTGGACGCGATGAACGACCCGCGCGCCTACATGGTCGGAAAGCGGCTGATCGAGATGGGCAAATCGCCTGCGCCTGCGCTGGTGGCCGATGCGGACCAGGATCTGAAACCGCTTCTGAAGGCCTGAGCGCGTGCGGATCATCGCCGGGCGCCTCAGGGGCAAGAAGCTGGCCGAGGTCGGCGCGGGCGATGCGCAGGCGCATCTGCGCCCCACGACCGACCGGGTTCGCGAAAGCCTGTTCAACCTGATCGCCAGCGGCAAGCATGGCGACGCGATCACCGGCGCGCGCGTGCTCGACCTGTTCGCGGGCACCGGCGCGCTGGGGCTGGAGGCGCTGAGCCGGGGGGCGGCACAGGCCACCTTCGTGGATGACGGCGCGGCCGCGCTGAAGCTGCTGCGCGAGAACGTGGCGCTGTGCATGGCGCAGGGCGTGACCAAGATGGTCCGCCGCGACGCCACGGACCTCGGCCCCGTCAGGGGCGCACCGTTCGACCTCGTGTTCCTGGACCCACCTTATGGTCAGGGCCTCGGCGAGCGGGCGCTGGCCTCGGCCATCGCGGGTGGCTGGGTCGCCCCCGGCGCGCTGGTGGTGTGGGAGGAGAGCGCCCCGCCCCTGCCGCCGAAAGGGCTGAGCCTGCTGGATCAGCGCAGCTACGGCGGCACCATCGTCACGCTGCTGCGCGCAGCCGAAGCCTGATCGCCTCAGTCGCTGTAGGGGTCCGGCGCGCTGCCGGCCTCGGCTTCCACGGCGGCGCGGGCGGCGGCCACCAGGGCGGCACCGTCGAGGCCACGGCCGTTCGCCTCCGCGATCCAGTCCGCGACGACAAGTTCCCCCAACGCCCGGATCTCGGCGGTCAGCTCCGGCGACATCTCGGCGATGATGTTGCCCGCATCCTCCATCGCCATGCGCCCGGCGGCGTCGCCGGTGTCATGCGCCCGCCCGGCCCAGGCCGAGGCCATCAGCCCGGAATTGGCGTCGATCACGGCGCGCAGATCCTCGGGCAGGCCCTCGTAGAGCTCGCGGTTCATCGCCCAGAGGAAGTAGAGGTTGTAGAGCGAATAGTCGCCCGCGACATCGGTGTGGCTGTCGGTCAGCTCGTCCAGCCGCAGCGACGGCGCCTGTTCCCAGGTGATGACGCCGCCGTTGACGACGCCGCGCGACAGCGCCTCGGGGAAGGCGGGGACGGGCATGCCCACGGGCGTTGCGCCCAGCCGGTCGAGCAGCAGCGTCGCCGCCCGCGACGGGCCGCGCAGGCGCAGACCGTTGAAATCGCCCATCTCCTCGATCGGGTCGCCTTGCAGGTGGATCAGCCCGCGCCCATGCATGTGCGCGGCGATCAGGTGAACGTCGGCGAAATCGTCCGTCAGGTAGGCTTCGGTGAAGCTCCATGCAGCGCGCGAGGCCTCCTCGGCCGACTTGGTGGTCATGAACGGCAGTTCCAGCGCCTCGGCCTCGGGAAAGCGGCCGGGCTGGTAGCCGGGGATGACCCAGCCGCCGTCGATCACGCCGTCGCGGATCAGGTCGTACTGGTCGGGGGCGGCGCCGCCAAGCTGCATGAACGGGTAGATCTCGACCTGGATGCGCCCGCCCGACTGCGCCTCGATCGCGTCGGCCCAGGGCTGCATGAAATGCGTCGGGTTGGCCGAGGCGGGCGAGACGAAATGCTGGAACCGCAGCGTCACCTCGGGGTCCTGTGCCTGGGCGGCACTGGCCAGCGTCAGGCCCACAAGGGCAGCGGTCAGGATCTTGGTGAAGGCCATTTCTGCCCCTCCTTTGATGAACGCGTCGCCCCGGTCGATAGCGGAGGCGCGGGGGGCGCATAAGGGGGCCGTGTGACGCGGCACGCGGAGTCGAGACCGGGAATATCTTGTGGATGTCCCCGGATCGAGCACGCGATCTGGGCTCCGGGGCCTTGTTTACGATTCCGCAACATGGGACAGTCCAGAAAAATCGAGCGCAAAAGACCCGACAGGCACCCCAGACATGCAGGACGCCACAGCTCTCCTATCCTCGGTCTTCGGATTCTCGGCCTTCCGCCCCGGCCAGGCCGAGATCGTGGAGGCGGTGGCGAAGGGGCGCAACGTGCTGGCCATCATGCCGACGGGCGGCGGCAAGTCGCTGTGCTTCCAGTTGCCCGCGCTGATGCGCGAGGGCGTGACCGTGGTGATCTCGCCACTGATCGCGCTGATGCGCGACCAGGTGCGGGGCTTGCGCGAGGCGGGCGTCATCGCGGGCGCGCTGACCTCCGGCAACACGCCCGAGGAAACCGACGCCGTCTGGGCCTCGCTCGAGGATGGCACGCTCAGGCTGCTCTACATCGCGCCGGAACGGCTGGCGTCCTCGGGCACCGAGCGGATGCTCAAGCGCGCCGGCGTCAGCCTGATCGCGGTAGACGAGGCGCATTGCGTCAGCCAGTGGGGCCATGATTTCCGCCCCGACTACCTGCGCATCGGGGCCTTGCGCAAATCGCTGAACGTGCCGCTGGCCGCGTTCACCGCGACGGCGGATGCCGAGACGCAGACCGAGATCATCGCGCGGCTGTTCGACGGGGTGCCGCCCGAAAGCTTCCTGCGCGGCTTCGACCGGCCTAACCTGGCGCTCGCCTTCGAGGTGAAACAGAGCCCGCGGCAACAGATCCTGAGCTTCGCCGCCGCGCGCAAGGGCCAGTCGGGGATCGTCTATTGCGGCACGCGCGCCAAGACCGAAACACTGGCGCAGGCGCTGCGCGACGCGGGGCATTCCGCCTGCCACTACCACGGCGGGATGGAGGCCGAGGATCGTCGCATCGTCGAGGGGCGTTTCGCCACCGAGGACGGGCTGATCGTGGTCGCGACCATCGCCTTTGGCATGGGCGTCGACAAGCCCGACATCCGCTGGGTCGCGCATGCCGATCTGCCGAAGTCGATCGAGGGCTATTATCAGGAGATTGGTCGCGCCGGCCGCGATGGCGCGCCGGCCGACACGATGACGCTCTACGGCCCCGACGACATCCGGTTTCGCCGCAGCCAGATCGACGAGGGGCTGGCGCCGCCCGAACGGAAGGAGGCCGACCATGGCCGGCTGAACGCGCTGCTGGGACTGGCCGAGGCGCTGGGGTGCCGTCGGCAGGTGCTGCTGGGCTATTTCGGCGAAACCAACCAGCCCTGCGGCAACTGCGATCTCTGCGCCGCGCCGCCCGAGGTGTTCGACGCCACGACGCCGGTGCGCAAGGCGTTGTCGGCGATGCTGCGCACCGGGGAGTATTTTGGCGCGGGCCACCTCATCGACGTGCTGATGGGCGCGCAGACCGACAAGATCCGCGAACGCGGTCACGACCAGTTGCCGACCTACGGGATCGGCACCGAGTTCGACAAGCGCGGCTGGCAGGCGGTGTTCCGGCAGATGGCGGCGCATGACCTCGTGCGCCCCGACCCGTCGCGGCACGGTGCGCTGCGCATGACCGAGGCCGCGCGCCCGATCCTGCGCGGCGAGGCGGGCATCACGCTCCGCCACGACACGATCAGGTCCGCGCCGCGCAGCCCGCAGGTCAAGTCGCTGGTGAGCGAGGAGGATGCGCCGCTGCTGTCGGCCCTCAAGGCCAAGCGCCGCGCGCTGGCCGAGGCGGCGCGCGTGCCGGCCTATGTGATCTTTACCGACAAGACCCTGATCGAGATGGCGGAAACACGGCCCGCGACGTTGGACGCGATGGCGCGGATCACCGGCGTGGGCGCCACCAAGCTGGAGCGCTACGGCGCGGCTTTCCTGTCGGTGATCACCGGCGAGACACCCGAGGATGTGCACCCGGCACGCCGCAAGCTGGCGGGGCGCGACGCGGGCACGGTCTACGACCGGTTGCTGGCCGTGCAGGCCGACCTGTCGCGCGGGGAAAACGGCACCGACAAGCCGATGACCTGTTCGTCGTCGCAGCTGGCGAAACTGGCCGCAGCCAGGCCCGGCGACCTGCCCGCGCTGACCCGCCTGCTGGGCGAACGCCACGCCGAACGCTTCGGCGACGCCTTTCTCGAGGTGCTGCGCGAAGCCCGGTAGCGCGCTACTCGGCGGCGCGGCGGGCAAGCATCGGCTCGGGCTGCTCGTCGGGCAGCCCCTCCCGCGACAGCAGGACGGCCAGCGGCCGCAAGCCCGGCACATGGCTCGACACGATCATCGCCGCAACCATGATCGGCACCGACAGGAACATGCCGGCGATCCCCCAGACCGCCCCCCAGAAGGCCAGCGACACGATGATGCCGAAGGTCGACAGGCGCAGGGTCCGGCCCATCAGCCACGGGTCGATGATGTTGCCGTTCACGAACTGGATCGCCGCGTTGGCGAGGAAGAAGGCCATGGTCGGGCCGGGTTCGCCGATCTGCACATAGGCCACGAGCGTGGCCAGAACCGTGGCCACGATCGAGCCGACGTTGGGGATGTAGTTCAGCACGAACGTCAGCACGCCGATGGCGATGGCCAGTTCCAGATCAAAGGCGAGGGCCACGCCATAGACCATCAAGCCGGTGATCGCACTGACCACGGTCTTGACCAGCAGGTAGTAGTTCACGCGCCGCATGATCGTGCCGATGATCAGTTCCGCACGCGCGGCGCGGTCGGCGTCGCCGCCCATCAGGCTGGTGAGCTTGACGTTGAACCAAAGCCGCTCGGCGAACAGGAAACCGACGAACAGGATCACCAGAACCGTGCCCTGCATCAGCCCGCTGGCCTGGCCGGCGATGGTGCGCATGTAACCCGACACATCGACGCTGCCCATCGCGTTCTGGATCGCGATCTCCACCTCGGGGCCCATCCAGGCGAAAAGATCGGCCACCGCACCCGGCACCCGCTCCGTGTAGGTGAGCGTGGTCGACAGGACGGTGTTCACCTGCGACAGCAGCAGCGAACTGAGCATGAACAGCCCGGTCGAGATCAGCAGCACCGCAGCCACGCTGGCCAGCCAGTTGGAAATGCGCAGCGGGCCGATCTTGAGGCGCGAGATGTAGCTGATCGCGTCGCTGGTCAGGCTGAATACGATGATCGCCACCGCGAGCGAGGTCAGCATGAACCGCGCCTGAACCAGCATGAACAGCACCACGGCGCCCGCGATGATGATCAGCGCGGCGGTCTGCACGGTCTGGCGGGTGCCGGGGTCGGACGCGGGCGGCACCGGGTAGGGGGGTCTGTTGGTCAAGGGCATGTCCCGGCGATCGGTCGCTCCATCTTGGGTCGCACGGCGGATAATCTCAAGGCCCAGCGGGGCGATGCCGCAGGTTGCCTGACCCGGCGGGCAGCGCTAGGTCGGTGCGGTAGATCTGTGGATGGAGGTGCCGATGCTGACCGTTGTTTCCCCGGCGAAACGCCTGGACTGGACCGAGCGTGACGTGGAGATGACGCAGCCGGCCTTTCAGGAGGAGGCCGAGGCGCTGGCGCGCGCCGCCAGACGGTTGAGCCGGGCGCAGCTTGCCGACCTGATGGATCTGTCGCCGGACCTTGCCGCGCTGAACGCCGAACGGTTCAAGCGCTTCGCCGAGGAGCGCGACAATCGCCGCCCGGCGGCGCTGGCCTTTGCCGGGGACACCTATCAGGGGCTGGAGGCCGGCAGCCTCGATGCCGATGACCTGCGCTTTGCCCAGGAGCGCCTGCGCATCCTGTCGGGGCTCTACGGGCTGTTGCGGCCGCTCGACGCGATCCAGCCCTACCGGCTGGAGATGGGCAGCCGCCTCAAGACGCGGGCGGGCCCGCACCTCTATGCCTACTGGGGCGACAGGCTGGCGCATGCCCTGAACCGGCAGGCGGAGGCGCTGGGTGCCACCGTGCTGATCAACTGCGCGTCCGTCGAGTATTTCACCGCCGTGGACCCGAAGGCGCTGGCGCTGGAGGTGATCACGCCGCAGTTTCTGGAAGAAAAACCGGGCGGGCCCAAGATCGTCAGCTTCTTCGCCAAGAAGGCGCGCGGCGCGATGGCACGCTTCATCATCGAGCGGCGGCTGACCGACCCGGCGGGGATCGTCGAATTTGACAGCGGTGGCTACGCTCATGCGCCCGAGTTGAGCGCGCCGGGCAGGCCGGCCTTCCTGCGCCGGGCCGAAGCGGCGGCCGACGCCGCGTGATCAGCGCGGCGTGCCGAGAAACGCGGAACTCAGGCTCATCACGATCAGCACGAAGGTCATGAACAGCAAGGTGTTGCGTTCTGACCGGTCCTCGGGCGCGCGCAGCCAGCGCCCGATCTGGGTGAGCATCTGACCGGGGCCGGGGATGGTGTCGCCGGTTTCCTCGGCCGCGCGGCTGCGCAGCAGGAACAGCGTGCGAAACATCAACGCCGCCCAGGCAAGGAACACCAGGCCCTGCAAGACAAGCTGGATGGTCTGGCCGGTGCTCATGGATCATCCTTTCGGGTCAGTCTGACGAGGCACCATAGCGCCGAGCCGCCGAAAAAGGCAGTGCCGATCAGCGCGATCTCCAGCGACGCAATGCCGCCGACGCCGTTGGTGCCATAGGCGAGGATCAGCAGGGCGAGGCCGCCGAGGCTGATCGCAAGCCGCAGCTTCACCTCGCCGCGGGAGGGGCCGAATTTGCTCACTTCCTACCCGGCGTGCCGTCGAATTTCTTTTCCAGCGTGGTCCAGCAGTCGATGTAATCGTCCTGCAACGGTGCCTCGCGGGCGGCGAAGCGGGTCAGGTGCTGGGGAAACCGGGTCTCGAACATGAACGACATGGTGTTCTCGAGCTTGTGGGGTTTGAGGTCGGCATTCGACGCGCCCTCGAACGCCTCGCGGTCGGGGCCGTGCGGCAGCATCATGTTGTGGAGCGACATGCCGCCGGGCACGAAGCCCTGCGGCTTGGCGTCATACTGGCCGTAGATGTTGCCCATCAGCTCGGACATGATGTTGCGGTGGTACCATGGCGGGCGGAACGTGTCCTCGGCCACCAGCCAGCGTTCGCGGAACAGCACGAAGTCGATGTTGGCGGTCCCCGGCTGGCCGGAGGGCGCGGTGAGAACGGTGAAGATCGACGGATCGGGGTGGTCGAACAGGATCGCACCGACCGGGCAATACGTCGTCAGGTCGTATTTCACCGGCGCGTAATTGCCGTGCCACGCCACGACATCCAGCGGCGAATGCCCGATCTCGGTGCGGTGGAACTGCCCGCACCATTTGACGGTGACGGTGGAAGGCACCTCGCGGTCCTCGAAGGCGGCGACGGGCGTCTTGAAGTCGCGGCGGTTGGCCATGCAGTTGGCGCCGATCGGGCCGCGGCCCGGAAGCTCGAATTTCTGGCCGTAGTTCTCGCAGACGAACCCGCGAGCGGGGCCGTCGACCAGTTCCACCCGGTAGAGCAGCCCACGGGGGATGATGGCGATCTCCTGCGGGGCGAGGTCGATGATGCCAAGCTCGGTCAGGAACCTGAGCCGCCCCTCTTGCGGGACGATCAGCAACTCGCTGTCGGCGGAGTAGAAGTAGTCATCCGCCATCGAGGCGGTGACGAGGTAGATGTGGCTCGCCATGCCGATCTGCGTGTTCACGTCGCCCGCCGTCGTCATCGTGCGCATGCCGGTGAGCCAGGTCAGCACTTCGCCGGAATGGGGCACCGGGTCCCAGCGGTACTGGCCCAGGCTGATCACGTCCGGGTCGACATGCGGCGCGGTCTTCCAGTGCGGCAGGTCGATCTTTTCGTAGCGGCGCGAGTGTTTCACCGACGGGCGGATGCGGTAGCACCATGTCCGCTCGGGCGTCGACGCGGTGAAGGCGGTACCCGACAGCTGTTCACCGTAGAGCCCGTAGTCGCATTTCTGCGGGCTGTTCATGCCCTGCGGCAGGGCGCCGGGCAGCGCCTCCGTCTCGAAGTCGTTGCCGAAGCCGGGCATGTAGCCCGCGTGCACGCCGGGCAGGCTGGGCGCCTGAACCATCGGGCGGGGGGTGCTTTGGTCGGTCATGTCGGGGCCTCCGGGTCGGGTTGCCGTCACATGCCACAGAGTCGTTGCAAATACAACGTTGGCGCCGGCAGGCGCAACGCGAAACGTCGCGCCGGGGATCGGCGCGGCGCTTGCGGTGACATGATTTCGGGCTCAGATCCCCAGGAACGGCTGCGCGATCCGGGGCAGGAGGCGGGTGAACTTGAGCTTGCCGTCGGTGGCGATCAGGCAGATGCAATCCTCGCCCGGTTCGGCGATGGGGGTGTGATCGACCTGCTGGTCGGCGACCTCGATGTCGCCGCGGGCATAGACGCCATCCTCGTCGCGGAACGCGCCCTTCAGCACCAGCGTCATCTCCATCCCGCGGTGGCTGTGCTGCGGCATCGCCTGCCCGGCCGGGATGTAGAGCAACCGGGCCGTGGCATCGCCATCGGCGCACAGCAGCGCCTGCTTGGCGCCCATGCCGAGGCTTTTCCACGTCACGGCATCCTCGTCCCCGCCGACGACCTGCTGCAGCGGCGCCGGAAAGATGCCGCACGACCGCGGGCGGCGGGGTTCGGGCGTCATGCCCGCGATCCGCGCCAGCGTGCTCTCCAGACTGTCTTCGGCCAGGTCGGCGCCCGCGATATCGTCCAGCACGGCGCCGCCCACAGCCTCGAATCCGGCGAGGCGGGCGCGGGCATCGTCGCTCAACGACACATGCGTCGCGACGACCAGATCGAAGGGCTGCGGCAGCACGCCGGCGGCGTAGCCCATCAGCAGGTCATCGGGGAGCGTATGGCGAATGGTGTTCATTCGTCGCCTTTCCTACGTCATGGCGTGGCGCAATCTTTCGAGCGCCAACCTAATCCGGGACTTGATCGTTCCAAGGGGCAGGCCGGTTTCGGCGGCGATCTCGCTATGGGTGAGATCGCCGAAATAGGCCCGTTCGATCAGCACCCGCTGTTTTTCGGGGAGCGTGCGGATCGCCTCTGCCAGCTTGGTGGTTTCCTGCTGCATCGCCAGCACATCGGCCTGGTCCGGCGCGTCCTCCGGGCCCCAGGGCAGATCCTCGGGCTCGGGGCGGGCGTAGCGGCGCAGCAGGTCGATCTTGCGGTTGCGCGCGATGGTGAAGATCCAGGTCGACACCGCCGCGCGCGACGGATCGTAGAGATGCGCCTTGTGCCAGAGCGTCGCCATCACGTCTTGCATGCATTCCTCGGCCAGCGCCTCGTCGGCGCCGGATTTCATCAGGAACGCCTTCACCCGCGGCGCGAAATGGCGAAACACCTCGGCAAAGGCGACCTGGTCGCGGGTGGCCGCGATGGTGGCGATCTGCGCCGCCCATTGCACCTCGTTGCGGGGGGGCTCGGTCATCGCACCACCCTGCACGGGATACAGGCACACACCGGCTGCGGACGCTGGAACAGCACCCTGCACGGCGGTAGCGGTCTGGTGAACGTGGTCATGGCAGATCAACATACCCTGCTGTACGGGGCCTGGCCTAGGGCGGATCAAAAACAAATCTTTGATCTGCGGCAGGTTGGCGCGCGTATTCCCCCGAACAACAAGATAAAGCGACCCAAGGGGAACACAGTTCATGCCATTCGACCAGCCGGCCACCATACCGAAACGAATAGCCGTGATCGGCGCAGGGATTTCGGGCATGGCGGCGGCCTACCACCTGGCCGACACGCACAGGGTGACCCTGATCGAGGCCGAGCCGCGGCTGGGCGGGCACGCGCGCACCGTCGTCGCCGGCAGGAACAGCGATCAGCCCGTCGATACCGGCTTCATCGTCTTCAACCATGTGAACTATCCGCACCTGACGCGGCTGTTCCGCGACCTCGACGTGCCGGTGGCGAAATCCGACATGAGCTTTGCCGCCTCCATCGGGGGTGGCAGGATCGAATACGGGTTGCGGTCCATGGGGGCGCTGTTCGCGCAGAAGGGCAACCTCGCCCGACCCGGCTTCCTGCGGATGGTGCGCGACCTGATGCGCTTCAACGCCGAGGCCGAGAAGCTCGCCACCGACGCCACCATCACGATCGGCGCCCTGATGGACGAGATGCGGATGGGGCAGTGGTTTCGCGACTACTACCTGACCCCGATCTCGGGTGCGATCTGGTCGACGCCGAAAGAGGCGATCATGGATTTCCCCGCCCAGGCGCTGGTGCGGTTCTTCCGCAACCACCACCTTCTGCAGGCCTCGGGCCAGCACCAGTGGTGGACGGTGCAGGGCGGGTCCATCGAATACGTCAAGCGGCTGGACCGGGCGATGCGCGCCAAGGGTGTCGACATCCGCCTGCTGGCCCCCGTCGCGGCGGTCAAGCGCCACCCCACCGGGGTGGAGATCTTGCAGCAGGGCCATTGGGAGCAGTTCGACGAGGTCGTCCTTGCCACCCATTCCGACGACACGCTGCGCATGCTCGCCGACCCGACACCGGCGGAGGCCGCGGCGCTGGGCGCCGTGCGCTATCAGCCCAACACCGCCATCCTGCACGCCGATGCGCGTGCCATGCCGCGGCGGCGCGCAACCTGGTCGTCGTGGAACTATACCGAGCGCCCGGGCCACGAGGGCGGGCCGATCGACCTGACCTACTGGATGAACTGCCTGCAGCCGATCCCGGAAAGCGACCCGCTGTTCGTCACGCTCAACAGCCGCGCGCCGATCGACGAGCGGTTGATCTACGACACGGCGGTCTTCCGGCATCCGGTCTATGATCTTCCGGCGCTGGCGGCCCAGGAGGCGATCCGCGCGATGAACGGCGACAACGGCACCTGGTTCTGCGGGGCATGGATGAAGAACGGCTTTCACGAAGACGGCTACGGCAGCGCCATCGACGTGGTCGAGGCGATGGCGGCGCGCGACGGCGCGGCCGTCGCGGCATGAGCGGCGTCGACCATATCGCGGGGTCCACCTTTCACGGGCGGCGCGGCGCGGTGGAAAACGCGTTCACCTATTCCATCGACTATGTGATGCTCGACGCCGAGGCGCCGCACCCCCGCGCGCCGTGGCTGTTCGGGCGCAACCGGGCGGGGCTGGCGGCGCTGCACGACACCGACCACGGCGGCCCCCCGAAACAGGGGCGCGGCGCGCCCTGGGCGCGCGAGGTGCTGGCGGCGCATGGCCTGGCCGATCTCACGGGCGGCGCCCTGATGCTGTTGGCCCAGCCCCGGATGCTGGGGCATGTGTTCAACCCCGTATCGTTCTGGCTGGCCCATGACGCCGAGGGGCGGATGCGCGCGGTGATCGCCGAGGTCTCCAACACCTTCGGCGACCGGCATTCCTACCTGTGCGTGCGGGATGACCGGCAGCCGATCACGCGCGAGGACACGCTGAGCGCGCAGAAGATCTTTCACGTCTCGCCGTTCCAGCCCATCGGCGGCGGCTACACCTTCCGCTTCGACATCCGCCGCGACCGGGTGGGGGTCTGGATCGACTTTTCCACCGGCAACGAGGGCGTGCTGGCGACGCTCACCGGCAAGCGCGGGCCGCTGACGACGCGGGCGGTCCTGCGCTCGGCGCTGCGCCGCCCGTTCGGTGCGCGCCGCGTGCTGGCGCTGATCCACTGGCAGGCGCTGAAGCTCTGGTGGAAGGGCGCGCCCTACCGCGTGCGCCCCGAGCCGCCGGAGCGCGAAGTTTCCTGAGATGCCGCACGCCCCGTCGCGCCCGGCCTACGCGGTCTTTGCCGCGATGCTGGCTGCCGCCGGGCTGCCGATCTACATCCATGCGCCCAAGGTCTATGTCGACAGTCACGGCGTCGGCCTGACGGCGCTGGCGGGCATCTTGTTCGCGCTGCGCCTGTTCGACGTGGTGCAGGACCCGGCGCTGGGCTGGCTGGCGCAACGCCTGCGGGCCTGGCGCTGGCTGGCGGTGCTGGTGGGCGTCGCCGTGCTGGCCGGTTCGATGCTGGGCCTGTTCGCCGTCGCGCCGCCCATCGCGCCGCTGTGGTGGTTCGCGCTGATGATGACCGGCCTGTTCTCGGCCTTTTCGTTCCTGACCATCTGCATGTACGCGCAGGGCGTCGCCGCCGCGCCGAGGCTGGGGCCGCAGGGCTACCTTGGCCTCGCCGCGTGGCGCGAAACCGGGGCGCTGCTGGGCGTCTGCGTCGCCTCGGTGGCGCCCACGGCCCTGGACGCGACGGGCGATCCCTACGGCAATTTCGCGCTTGGCTTCGCCGCGCTGTGCCTTGTCGCGCTGTGGCTGATGCGCGCGGAATGGACCGGGGCGGGCAGTGCCATGGGCGACACCGGCTTTCGCGCCGTCCTGTCGGACGCCATCGCGCGGCGGCTGTTGATCGTGGCCCTGATGAACGCCGCGCCGGTCGCCGTGTCCTCGACCCTGTTCCTCTTCTACGTCGAAAGCGTGCTCGAGGCGCCGGGGTGGGAGGGGCCGCTGCTGCTCCTGTTCTTCCTCGCCGCCGCCGGCACCGCGCCGATCTGGACCAGGCTCGCCCGCCGCTACGGCGCGCGCGCCATGCTGCTGTCGGCCATGGGGATGGCCATCGCGTCCTTTTCACTGGTTCTCACCCTCGGCCCCGGCGATACATTGCCCTTCGCGCTGATCTGCCTGGCCTCCGGCGCGGCGCTGGGGGCCGATTTCGCGCTGCTGCCCGCGCTGTTCGCGCGCCGGATGGAACAGGTCGCGCCCGAGGCGGCGGCGGCCTTCGGCCTCTGGGCCTTCGTGTCGAAACTGACACTGGCCTTTGCCGCCGTGGTGCTGTTGCCTGCGCTCGAGGCGGCAGGGTTCCGCTCGGGCGCGGAAAACCCGCAAGCGGCGCGCGATCTCTTGACCTATCTTTACGCGCTGGTGCCCTGCGTCCTGAAGTTGGGGGCGATGGCGGTGCTGGCGACCACGCCGCTGCCCGAGGGCGGGCGGCAGACCACGATCTGAAAGGAAACGACATGCGCGAGTGGAGTGGGAAACGCTATTGGCTGGTCGGCGCCTCCGAAGGGCTGGGCCGGGCGCTGGCGCTGAAGATGAGCCGCGCGGGGGCGGAGCTGATCCTGTCGGCGCGATCGGGCGACCGGCTGCGCGACCTGGCCGCGGAGCTGCCTGGCCGGTCGCGCGTGGTGACGATGGACATCTCCGACCGCGACAGCGTGCATGAGGCGTGGGAGGAGGTGGGCGAGATCGACGGCATGATCTTCCTCGCCGGCGTCTACTGGCCGCAATCGGCCAAGGAGTGGGACGCCGAGAAGGTCGAGGCGATGTTCGACATCAACCTCACCGGCGCCGTCCGCGTGCTGGGCCATGTGGTGCCTGCCTTCGTGGCGCGCGACGCCGGGCACATCGTGCTGACCGGCAGCCTGTCGGGGTTTCGCGGATTGCCCGGCGCCATCGGCTATTCCGCCTCGAAGGCGGGTCTGTATTCGCTGGCGGAATCGATCGACGGCGACCTGAAGGACACCGACGTCGAGGTGCAGCTGCTGAACCCCGGCTTCATCAAGACGCGGCTGACCGACAAGAACGATTTCAAGATGCCCGCCATCATGGAGCCGGAGGCGGCGGCCGACATCTTCTTCGAGCACATGACCGGCGGCGGCTTCGCCCGCAGCTTTCCGACGCTGTTCAGCCTCGTGTTCCGCCTGAGCGTGGTCCTGCCCCACGGGCTCTACCGGCGGCTGTTCTTCTGACCGCCGGCCTTGCGGCAGATCAAGGACGGCCCGGCACCGGGCATGTGCTATGGTCGGACAGAAAACCGCGACGGGAACGGGAGGGCCGGGACATGGAGATTTCGGGAGGCACAGTGGCTCGGGTGATCGAGATGGGGCACGAGCTGGACCGGTCGGAGGCCGAGCTTCGGGCCTTCATCGACGACATGAACGAGGACGAACAGGCCGAGCTGACCGCGATCTACTGGATCGGGCGCGGCAGTTTCGACACCGAAGACTGGGACGAGGCGGTGGACACCGCTCGCACCGAGGCCTCGACGCCCACCGCCGATTACCTGCTGGGCAGTCCGCATTTCGCCGACCATATCGAGGCCGGCATGGAGGCGCTGGGGCTCGACGTCAGCGACGACGGGGAAGACCTGCCATAGCGCTCAGTATTCCGTGCGGGCATGGCGCCTTTCGGCCATGTCGAGATGCGGGGTGGCGTTGAAGCCGGCCAGGATCTGCACATCGGGCAGGACCATCACCCGGTGGATCGAGCAGTTGCGGATCGGCACCAGCAGATGCGCCATGCGCCCCGGATCGAGGTCGAGCAGGTGGCGCGCCATCATGCCGATCACGCCCCCCGAGGTGACGCACAGCACCCGGCGGCCGGGCCGCGCGGCGAGCGTCAGCATCTCGGCCACGCGCGACTCGAAATCGAGGTAGCTTTCGTCACCCTGGATCTCGGCGCGGTGCCAGGCGAGCATGACATCCTCGATATGGCGCACGAAGGTTTCGGGCGTCGCCTGCGGCGTGCCGTTGCGTGCGGCATGGGCCTTGGTGAGGTTGAAGTAGTCGAGCTCGTTCAGCCGCGCGTCGACCTCGGGCTCGGCGCCCATGTCCCCCATGCCGGCCAGCGTCTCGCGGTGGCGGCGGAGCGACCCGGTCAATACCCGGTCGAAAGGCGCGTCATGCTCGCGCAGCCAGTCCCCCAGCCAGCGCGCCTGCTGGTGGCCAAGCTCCGACAGACGGTCGTACCCCTGTTCATCCTGCGCGGCGGAGTTCGCCTGCCCGTGGCGCACCAGAACCAATTCGCCCATGTTCGACCCTCATCCTGCGTCGCCGGCGTGATGGGCGAACATCGCCCGAAGCGCAAGGGCGGCGCGGATCACGGGCCGCAAAGCGGCGGCCGGCCGACCATGGATTTGACCCGCGTGCCGCAATCGCTATCAAGGCGATCATGCACAGTATTCCCGTAGACCCCGCCCGCTTTCTGTCCGACCTTCACACGCTGCGCCGGTTTGGTGGCGATGGCGCCACCAAGGGCGTCAGGCGCCGCGCCCTGACCGAGGCCGACATCGCCGCCCGCGACTGGCTGGCGGGGCGCATGGCCGAAGCGGGGCTGACGCCGCAGTTCGACCCGGTGGGCAACCTCTTCGGGCTGGTCGAGGGACCGTCGTTGCTGATCGGCTCGCATTCCGACACCCAGCCCGAGGGCGGGTGGCTCGACGGGGCGCTCGGCGTCGTCGCCGCGCTGGAAATCGCGCGCGCGGCGCGGGAAGCCGGGGGGCCACCGATCTCGGCGGTGAGCTTTCAGGACGAGGAGGGGCGGTTCGGCGCGCTGACCGGCAGTTCCGTCTGGTCGGGCAAGCTGTCGCTTGACGCCGCCGATGCGCTGACGGCCATCGACGGCACCGGCTTTGCGCAGGCGCGGGCGCAGCTGGGCAAGCGGGCCGGAGGCTTCGTCGATCCGGCGCGGTTCACCGGGTTTCTCGAGATGCACATCGAACAGGGGCCGGTCCTGCACGAAGCCGGCGAGGCCGCGGGGATCGTCACCGGCATCGTCGGGCTGCGGCAGCTGCAGGTCACCGTCGCGGGGCAGCAGAACCACGCCGGCACCACGCCGATGGCGCATCGGCGCGACGCCTTCACCGTCGCCGCGCGCATCGCGACCGCGCTGCCCGACCGCTTCGCCAACATCGTCACGCCGCAATCGGTCTGGACCATCGGCCATATCCGCCTGCACCCCGGCTCGCAGTCGGTTGTGCCGGGCCGGGCCGAGTTCTCGTTGCAGTGGCGCGACATCGACGCCGACCGGCTCGACCGGATGGAGGCCGCGATCATGGCGCTGCTGCGCGACATGGCCGAGCAGACGGGCTGCGCCATCACCGTCGACCGGCTGCGCCACGACCTGGCACCGATGCCGATGGACGCCGGGCTGCAGGACGCATTGTCGCGCGCCGCCGAGGCCATCGCGCCGGGGCGCTGGCGGGCGATGCCCTCGGGCGCGTTGCACGATGCGTCGAACCTTGCCGCTCTGATGCCGGTGGGGATGCTGTTCGTGCCCTCCATCGACGGCATTTCCCACGCCTTCGAGGAAGACACCGACGAGGCCGACCTCGTGACCGGGTTGCAGGTGCTGGCCGGCGCCGCGGCGCGGCTGTCTGGGTAGCCACGCCGGAACCACGCGCCTTGCCTGTCGTTGAGCCCGGATACCTCAAGGACAGGAGCCATTCCATGAGCACCACGTCAAACCCTTCCGTTCCGATCTCGCCGGTCGGCGGCAGCGAAGACGGCGCCCGCCGCCGAGACGCGCTCCAGACGCTGTTGACCCGCCTTGTCGACGCCCGCGATGGCCTGGATGCGATGATCGAGAGGGCAGAGCCCGAGATCACGCCGATCTTGCGCAAGATTCGGGAGGATCACCATGAATCCTCCATCCGCGTGTCGGCCATGATCGTCGCAGAAGGCGGAGAGCCTGATGCCGACGGGTCGATGCAGTCCACGGTCAACAAGGCCGTCGTGTCGATCCGCGCGATCTTCGACGACCTCGACGAAGATGCGCTGGAACGCGTGGTCGAAGGCGAGCAGCATGTCATCGACGCGTTTGAGGATGCGGCCGCCGAGCACGAGAACGGCCGCGCGCGCGATGAATTGGCGGAGATGAGGCAGCGGCTGGGATCGCTTCTGGATGAAGCCGACCGGATGGCCACCTAGCTCCAGCTCACATCGCCCAGAAAGATGTAGCCCGCGCCATAGATCGTCTTGATCAGGCGCGGGTTCTTCGGGTCTTCGCGCAGCTTGGTGCGCAGCCGCGAGATGCGCACGTCCATCGCCCTGTCGAAACTCTCGCCCGCCGCGCCGCCAAGGCTTTCCTGCATCTGCTGGCGCGAGATAAGCCGCTTGGGCGCCTCGAGGAACAGGCGCAGCACCTCGCCCTCGGCATGCGAAAAGCTGGTCTCGCTGCCATCCTCTGCCACCAGCGCGTAGCGGTCGAAATGTGCCGTCCAGCCGTTGAATCGGGCGGTGTCATGGGCATGGCCCGCCGCCTTGGGCGAACGCAGGCGGGCGCGGATGCGGGCCACCACCTCGGCGGGATCGAAGGGCTTGATGATGTAGTCGTCGGCGCCCAGATCCAGCCCGGTCACCCGGTCCTGCACCTGCGCCCGGCCCGAGATGATGATGATCGCCGCGCCGGATTCGAGCGCCAGCCGGTGCACCAGCGCCAGCCCGTCGCGGTCGGGCAGGCCGAGGTCCACCAGGCAGACATCGGGCGTGGACCGTGCCAGCGCCGCCTCGAAATCCGCCGCGCGGCCGTAGGTAGCGGTACGGAACCCGGCCTCGGCCAGCGTTTCCGACAGCAGCGCCCGGATCTGCGGCTCATCGTCCAGGATCGCGACCAGAGGCTGCGTCATGCGGCAACTTCCCGCGCGAGCAGCGCGTGCAGCGTCGCGGCATCGACCGGTTTTTGCAGCACAGGCCAGCGCAGCGCGCCGGCGGCATGGCGCGCGTCGGTGTCCGGCAGCGAGGTCATGAGCGCCAGCTTCAGCCCAGGTTGCTTGCGCGCGATCCGCGTCAGCAGGTCTACCCCGTCGGCCGGGCCAAGCCGGATGTCCGACAGCACCCAGTCGACGCCCGGAATGTCGGCCAGCGCCAGCGCCTCCTCGGCGGTGGCCGCCTCGATCACCTGATGCCCCAGCCGGGTGAGGGCGTCGCGCACGGCAGCCCGGATCTCGGGCGTATCTTCTACAAGAAGGATCAGGCGCGGACGCGCCTCCGCCTCGGCGGGGCGGAGCGGCAGGCGCAGGCTGACAGCCGCGCCGCCCGACGCAGGGTTGCCCAGACGCACCTGTCCGCCGGACAGCTTCGTGAGGTCATAGACCATCGACAGGCCAAGCCCCGAGCCTTCCTTGCCCTTGGTGGTAAAGAACGGGTCCAGCGCGCGGGCCAGCGCCTCCTTGGTGAAGCCGGGGCCGGTATCGCTCACCGTGATCTCGAGCCAGGTCTCCTGCACCGCCGAGAGCGTGATCGCGATCCGCCCCGGCCCGGTTCCGATGGCGTCGCGCGCGTTGAGCACAAGGTTCAGCACGCTGTCTTGGACGCTTCCGGTGTCGAGCATCAGCGCCGGTTCCGCGACATGGTTCGCGAGCGTCAGCACGATCTCGGGTGGCAACGTAGCGCGGGCGAGGGGTGCCAGCGTGGCGAGGAAATCGGCCAGCACCGTCGGCGTCTCGCGCATCTCGTGCGGGCCCGACATGCGGGCGATCTTGTTCAGCAGATCGCCGCCGCGCCGCGCCGCCGCCTTGGTCGCGCCGGTCAGTTCGTGCGCGCCGATGGGCAGCGGCATCCGTTCCAGCCGCCCTTGCAAGCCAAGGATGATGGTCAGGAGGTTGGCGAAATCATGCGCCAGCCCGTTGGTCAGTTGCGCCGCCAGTTCGCGCTTGCCGGTCTGTGCCAGCGCGGCACGGGCCTGCGCCTCCTCGGTCAGGTCGGTGGACAGCAGGTAGACGCCGCTGATCGGCTCGCCGGGGGCGGATTGGTCGGGGGTCAGCGCCGTTCGGATGCGGCGGCCGGTGTCGTCCTCGGTGAACTCCAGCACGCTGGCATCGCCCATCAGCACGCGCTCCAGCGCCGGGCGCAGCCGGGCGGCGGTGCGCGGCCCCAGTGCCTCCTCGAAGCTCAGGCCCACGATGTCGCTGGGCCGCCCCGGCAACAGCGACGACAGGCGGCGGTTGGTGTAGGTGTAGACGCCGTCGCGGTCGACGCGCGCGATATGGGCCGGCATCATCTCGGTCGTCAGGCGGATGCGCGCCTCCATCTCGGT